>Ga0256838_1001075_pt1 | contig 13811 bp, 17 predicted proteins | sample 4571419metaG_FD_185978 | JGI IMG/M metagenome (GOLD analysis project Ga0256838, IMG submission 185978) | Hydrothermal vent microbial communities from Guaymas Basin, Mexico - 4571-419 | ecosystem: Environmental > Aquatic > Marine > Hydrothermal vents | place: Mexico: Guaymas Basin | collected...
GAAACGAGTTCTAATAAAGAAGTAGGTATTTATGAAATAGTTTATAAGAAAAGGGGAGATTTTGTTGAGAAAAATATAGGTAATGATAATTTGACAAGTCTAGAAGTAAAAAGCTTTTTTAAAAAAGATATGGATATTGCTACTATTTTTAGAAACTATCAAAATGTTTTGGTTTGGAGTTTAGTTGCTGTTATAATATCTATAGGTTTATGTGTTTTAGATGGAGATTATTCTTTATGTGATTTTTATACATTAGTGATTGTTTTTATAATTGCATTTTTTTATGAACTTTTTGAAGAAGATGATAAAGAAAAAACTTATGATGGAGTATCATTGTTGTTTATTTTGTTGTTTTTTATTTTTTTAGGGTGAGAAATAGGTTATAATATGTTTTATAAAAGTTTCCATAAAGAAAGTGTTATTTGTGAATCTTCTTATTATAAGAAGAAAAATTCAGATATAATTCGTTTAACTACTTGAACTTATAAATTAGTATTTTCTTGAAATCAACCTTATATTAAAAGATTGTTGTATACATATGATGCTTGATGAAAGAAGTATAAATATACTTATTTTAATTGATTTTATTTTAGGTTGCAAAATAAAGAAGATATTGATTTGTTGAAAAATTTTCTAAATAATTTTGTAATGTGAAATTCTATAAAGTTACCTTTAGATAAATATTGAAAAATACAAGTTGATTTAAAAGATTATAAATGAACGCTTGTTTTGCAAAAGTGAGAGTTTAAAAATATTTTAGGTTTTTAAAAGATTTTTAGATGAAAGCTTTAATTGTTTTATGAGTAGCTGGTTTTATAAGTTTTATAATTGGTGGTATTATGTGATATGCTGTTTCTTCTGCAAAATATATTCCTAGATTTTCTGAAATAGTAAGTGTAAGAACTTTAGATTGAGTTAGAAATTACAATTTTTTGTATTCTAAAATGTTTTGGGATAAAACTGTTAAAACAGTTTGTTATTGAAGATGTCGGAATTATAGTAGTAGTTCTTCAAGTCGGTGAAGTTCTAGCCGGGGAGGAGGAAAGTAGAATATCTGAAAAAAGTTTGAATATTATTTAAGAGAAAAAAAATTTTATATATTAAAATCTTTCACACACTCTATTTCGCATTCATAAATTTTTTTCATCTTTTTAACAACTTCAAAGACATTATATCTTGGATCTTGTTGATTTTTATAATATCGTTTGTGAGGATAGTAGATTATAATTTTTTTTAGATTGAGCCAGTCTTGAAAAATAACTGATCAAGTGCAGTAAATTTCTTCGATTTTTCAATTTTTAATTCATCGAAAAAGTTTAATTTTTTGAATAGTTGTGTTGTGAGAAGAATAAATTTTTTCTAAATTTCAAATTATGTTAAATGCAGTCCATAAATCGGGAAAAACAAACAATTTTTGACTAACAGATTTTTTAGTTTTATTTTGTTTATATTTAAATAATTTTTCTATTTCAAAAGTTGGTAAAAATAAGTTAAATATTTTTTTATAACTAGTAAATCGAGTTTTTACCATTCGATGGATTAATTTAATAGTTTTTTCTGATAAAAAGTTTTTTTCGAATTTTTCTATATTTTTGGTATTCCAAATAAATTTTTCATATAAACTTTTATATTCTATTTTTTCTCCCAATATTATAAAAAAACTATCCCCATCTTTTATAAGATCTCAAGGGGATAGTTTTATTTTTTTATTTACATTTAAAAAACATACTTTATCAAATCAAAAAAATTTATCTAAAGAAAAACACCACATTTTTAAGGTAAAAATTGTCTATGATTAAATAAAAATTTGGCAGATTTAATATTATTTAATATCTTTGATACCAATTATTTTGTCAATTAGTCAATATTCTAATGCTTCTTGAGCAGACATAAATTTATCTCTTTCGACATCTTTTTCTATTTTCTTTAGAGGTTGGCCAGTGTGTTTTGATAGTATTTCATTTAAAGTCTTTTTAAGTTTTAGAATATGTTCTGCATGAATTACTATATCTGTAGCTTGTCATTCTACACCTCATAATGGTTGATGAATCATTATTTCGCTATGAGGTAAAGCAAACCTTTTTCATTTAGCACCTCAAGCTAAAAGTACAGCTCACATAGAAGCAGCAAGTCCTACACAAACAGTAGCAACATCACATTTAACATATTGCATAGTATCATAAATTGCTAATCAACTACTAACTACACCACCAGGGCTATTGATATACATTATAATATCTTTGTTTGGATCTTTTCTTTCAAGATATAAAAGTTGAGCTATTACTAAATTAGCAACATTATGATCGATAGGCTGTCCTAAAAAAATAATTCTGTCTTCTAAAAGTCTTGAGTATATATCATAAGCTCTTTCTCACATAGATGATTTTTCGATAACAGTAGGTATTATCATATTTTATTGTAAGTTAACTATTAAATGCTAAATTAGTATAGTTAGACCTTGTTTAAATTCAAGTTGAAATTTCACATAATTATATTGAAAATAATTTATTTTTTTGTATTTTTACATAATAGTTTATATTTTAACAAATTTTACTAATGAAAAAGATAATATATATATTTTTTTTGGTTTTATTAAGTTTTTGATTTGCTTCGGATAGTGTTAAAAGTCTTACTACAAAGATAGAACATCTGAAAAAAATATATCTTAGTCAAAGTTGATATTTTTACAAAACTAAAGATTATGTTCAAAATAAGTTAGAAAGGTTTTATAATGGTTTAGAATCTAACAAAGATTTGAAAATTTTAGTTCAAACAAATAAATTTAAATTGCCTGATTTAAAGAAATCTTTTATAAGTGATTTTTTAGATTTAAAGGGGAAATTTTTAAATGAAGTAAATGATATAAATTGACAGATTCAACTATTAGATGATAAAATAAAATATTGATTGATAACTTGAGATAAAGTTACTCAACAAATAGCTACATTAGATTTTAAAATAGATAGTTTGTCAGGTTTGTATATTAATTTACTTTCAGGGTTAAAAAATGAATATTTAGGAAAAATAAATCAACTTTCTTGAGAGATTTGAAATGCTATAAAATCTAATGTATGATTTTTAAATTTTATAAATAAAAGAGAAAAGAAATTAAAAGAAATTTTTTCAAAATATGAAGAAATGAAACAATTAATTGATAGATTTTCTAATTTATTTTTAAGTAACCAACAAGATTTGTATACTTTTTTAGAAAATGTTAAAGAGAAAATTAGAGATAAGTTAAATGAACTTTTAAGTTGAAATTTACAAGAGATATATGAGAATAATCAATATTTGAAATATTGTGCTTGAGATCAGATAAAAGATTATATAAATATATTAATAAATAGTTTTATAGTTAACTTAGAAAGCTATTTTAAAAAACTTGTTTGATTGCCTTATTCTAAGAATGAATTGGAATATATAGAAAATGTAATTTCTGTGTTAAAACAAAAATATTATAAAGATTGAAAATTGGATTATCAAAATCTAGCTGAGGATGATTATTTGGACAATGTGTATGAAAAATTGATTTCAACTATAAATAATGTTATAGAAGAAATAAATACTAAGTTGGCTTTTTATAATTTTCCAAAAAGTGAAAAAGATATAAAAATTAAATTAAAAGATGCTTTAAATAAATTTTTAAATGATAATCTTGCTAAACTTATTGATGATTTTAGACAATTTATAAATGATAAGAAGCAAATTTGTGTTATAAAAGTAAAAGAAGAGAAAAAATTATTAAAAGATATTCTAGATTTATATTATGATGTTTATATTTCTAGTTGATCTGATGCTTTGAATAAAATAATAAAATTGCAAAATAAAATAAAAGAAGTTAAAAGTAAGATAATTTTACCAGATGATAAAAAATTATTAGATAATTTGTACTGGCAATTAGAGATTAAAAAAATAGATTTAGAGATATCCAAGGAATGATTGGATAGATTTGATGTTAAATATAAAAATATAGAAAGTTTGATAGAAGAAGTTTTAAATACTTTAGAGAAAAAATATCAAGAAAAGTGAAAATCTGATGTATTTAAAGCTAAATTAACAAAAGCTATTTGAAAAATTGATAAAATATTGACTACTTTAGAAGTTGCACCTGAAACAAAATATCTTCTTTTGAAGATTAAAAAAGTTTTTATTAAATATCTTTATTTAAGATAATGAAGAAAAAAGTTTTTACTTTGATAGAGATATTAGTAGTATCGGTAATTATTTCTTTTGTTTTTGTAATAATAATAAGTTTTTATTTTAAGGCTTTAAAAATAAAAACTCAGGTGTTAGCTAGACAGGATTTGATGAAAAGTTCCTACTTTATCTTGGAGAAATTAAATATTTTGATGAAAGATTATAAAATAGATTATGAAGAGTATTTTAATAGAAGAATTGTATGATGTGATGGAGCTGGATGAGATAGTTTTAAATGGGATGTAGGAGATAATGGATATTGTGATAGATTTACACATTATGGAAATGATAGGTTAAAGGATTATGATGATAATATTTGAAATTGGAATTTATATTATTGTAGTAGTCAAAATTCTGAAAATTCTCCTCATTTAGTGTTTAAAAATAATTCGGTGTCTGATTGAAGTGGTTGTTGGAATACTACTCCCGATGGATGACCTGATAAAACACAGTCCTTTTGAGAGTATTCAAAACAATTTTGGGATGTTAATGATGATGCTGATGGTACATGATGATTAGTATGAGATGATGATGATGTAGATTTAGGAAAAGGTCCTATAGCTATATGAAATAATACTTGAGTACAAGAGCTTTATCTCATATCTAAAGATAGTAAAAAAAGACTTTTTATAAGAAGAACTTTGATAGATAGCGGAGATTTTAATGATGATAGTCAGAAGTCAGATTGGGAGAAACTATATACTTTACAGATGCTTAGATTGAAATGATTTGATGTATGAAAAGATCATAATTTTTCTACAATTAACGATGGGGCTTATGATTGAGTAATAGATACTTGGGTTTGTGATTGGAGTGAGGGGTTTAAGTGTAAGGGTGATTCGGTATGAGGTGTTTATTCAAATTATAAACTGCCAAAAGATATAAAGGATTGATGGATAAATATTTTTCCGTCTAATATTACTATTACAAATTGGAATTTAATTGTTTATCCTAATAAAGATCCTAAATTAGCTTGGGCAGAAGATTATGAGCAAATTAATCCAAATATTAGAATAAAGATAAAAACAAAACTTTATTGAAAAAATCGGAGATTAAAGATTTCACCAGCGACTTTATCTGGGTATGAGATGACTTTGGAGACAACTTTTAATATTAAAACTTATTATTAAATGAAAGAAAATTTGCTTAAAATATGAAATGTAGAATGGATACATTTAGTAAATCCTTCGAAAGAGGAAGTTGAGAAATTAGTAGAGAAATATGATTTTCATGATATAATTGCTGAGGATTTAACAGATGTTAATACACAGGATAAGTTAGATATTTATGATGATTATATTTTTTTAGTTTTACATTTTCCTAAATATGATAGAAATACTCAAAAGTATTATTTAAATGAATTTGATTTTATTTTAGGAAAAAATTTTATAATTAGTGTTAGTAGGTATCCTTCTTCACATATTTACAAGATTAGAAAACAATATGAAGAAGAATTAAAAAACGAGAAAGATATCGAAGAATATCAGTTTAAATCTGCTCCGTATTATATTTTGTATAAAATTTTAGATGCTATGTATGATAAGACTGTAAATTTGCTTAATAAATTTACTAAAGATTTGTTGGAAATAGAAGAGGACATATTTAATAAACCTTTAGAGGAGAAATTGTTAGAAAAATTAATGATAAAGAAAAGAAATGCTATTATACTTAAACATATCTATAAGCCTCAAGTGGAAATAATATCTGATCTTTCTACAGAAATTAAGAATTTTTATAAGAAATTCGAAGATGAAGTTGATGTATATTTTGAAGATATAGAGTATAAAATTGAAAAAATTATTAATCAGATAGAGATAGTTTTTGAAAATATAGATAATTTGACAGATATTTATAATTCATTAGTATCTATGAAAATAAATAAAGTAATGACTCTTTTAACAGTATTTACAGCTATTATTTGAATACATACATTAATAGCTTGACTTTATGGTATGAATGTGCCATTACCTTTAGAAAAAAATGTTTTCACTTTTTGGTATATATTGATTCTAATAGTCCTAATTACTATAATATTTTTGTACCTTTTTAAAAGGAAAAGGCGGATATAATGTTAAAATGTTTTAAAAAGATTGTACTAGGTAAAAGAGTTGGTAGACACATTTTAAGAAATTTTTTAATATACAATTTAAATAAAAATTTTATAAAAAGATATTTAAAATTACAAAAGAAAAAAATATTAGAAGTGAAAAGAAAATACAAAGTTAATCAAATTTGGATATGACATTTTCATTTTGATTGGTATCGAGAAGAAGTTTGATTGAGAATATTTGAAGCTTATATTTATAGATATAGATTGTTTAAAACTAAACTATGATGGATAGTAGCAGATTTGCATTTATGAACGGCTAAATATCAAATTGATGAGTTAAATGATATTATATCTTTGATAAAAAAGAAAGAGAAAGTTATATTTTTAGGTGATGTTACAGAACATACTAAGAGTTTGTTTAATTATACATTAGCAGAGAAGTATTTATTAAATTTAATAATAGATGGGGTTGAAAGATGAAATGTTATTTATATAAGATGAAATCATGATAGTTGTATTTTTAAAAAATGGCGGCAAGAATATATAATAATAGATGATATTTTGTTAATGCATTGAGATATATTTTTAGCTGATCCAAGAAAACCTAATTGTTAATTTAGTTATTAAATTATATAAGATGGTTGCTATAGCTATTAATACATTAAAAGAATTTTTAAGAAATAAAATTTTATATGCAATTGTTTGATTGGCAGTTATTTTAATATTATTTTCTATTATTCTTGTACAGCTTACTATTACACAAACAGATAAAGTATTTATAGATTCGGCATTAACTATTATAGAAATATTTGCTTTGATAACTACTTTATTTTTATGATCTTATTTGCTTTATAACGAGATTCAAAAAAACACTATTTTGCTTATATTATCAAAAAATCCATCAAGAGCTAATTTTATTATTTGAAAATTTTTAGGATTTTCTATATTGATTTTTTTAATTTATATAATTTTTACTATAGCTTTTGTGTTAGCGTGATTATTTTTAAAATATAAAATGGGCGTTCATATAAATTTACTTAATAAATATTATTATTTAGCTATTTATTTAAGTTTTTTGAAGATTTTAGTTTTGTTAGCTTTTATTATATTTTTTTCTACTTTTGTTTCTCCTTTTATAGTGTTATTAGTAAGTATAGGTATTTATATTATCTCTCATAGTCTTAGTTTTGTTAAATTTTATCTAGTAGCAGCTAAAAAACTTTCACCAGATAGTGTTGGTTATAAAATAATGGATGTATTTTACTATATCTTTCCAAATTTTCAGGATTTAAGTTTGAAAGAATATTTACTTTCCCCTTATTTGGGGGATTATAATTTTTATCATATTGTAATTAGTAGTCTGTCAAGTTTATGATATATTGTAATATTGTTAATATTAGCTGTTTTAATATTTAATAAAAGAGAGTTTTAATGATGACTAATAAGAAAAAATATTATTTAGAAAATCAAATAGAGTCGATTTTATGGCAATCTAGATTTCTAGTTTTGATACCTGTTATAGTTGGAGTATTGATATTTTTAGTATTATTGTTAGGAATTTTAATAAAACTATATAAATTACTTCAGCAATTTGTAACTCATTGATTCAATGAAGAAATTATTTCTTTTGTTATATCTATAATAGATATTAGTTTATTAGCAATGATTGTATTGATGTTTACATGGTGAATATATGAGCTTTTTGTAGATGAGATAGATGTAGAAGATGATCATAAATCTAAGGCTAAAACTTTAATTGTAAAAGATATTGATGAATTAAAAGAAAAGGTCGGAAAAGTTATAATAATTTTATTGATAGTACGGTTGTTTAAACAGATATTGATGTATAAGGTGTTTGATATTAAAGATATTCTTATATTAGCTTTATCTATATTAGTTTTAGCATTGTCCTTAAAATTTATCTCTTGAAAGAAGTAAAATGAGAATTTTTTCAAATTTTGATACAAAGTTTAAGGAGAAGTTGTATAATGAATTTAAAAGTAAATATGGTGAAGAAAATGTAATTTTAATAACAAGATGTAAATATTTTTTATGGTTTAATGTTTTAATTCCATTATTTTTTTTAGAAATTGGATATATTATTTTATGAATATTGTTTTATTTAGTAGATTTAGGAGAGTTAAATAGTTTTAAGTGGAGTATGTATGTCTTTTTATTTGTTTTAGGGCATTTAATAATATGAGGAAAAATTTTTAAAAAGTTTATAGATTATAAGATGGATTTTGCTGTTATTACACCAGAGGAGATTATATCCTACAATCAAACAGGTATTTTTTCAAGAAGTTCAAGATCACTAGATGTTGATAAAATTAAAACTATTTCTGTAGATAAGAAATGACTTTTAAGAAGTATTTTTAATTTTGGAAGCATAATATTTTTATCTGAATGAGATGATACTTGACATTGAGATATTGAATTAAAATTTGTTGCATCTCCTGAAAAATTAGAGGAGAAGATAACTAGAATAATATGATATTGAAAATTTAATAATGAAATATCTAGATTTAAGCAAGAATATAAGAAAGAATATAAGAAAAATTTGTAATTTAACTAGTAATTTTGTTGAAAATAGAGAAATAAATACTGTTGAGATGATGAAGAAGAAGATAATAAAAATAGTTTGATACAGTAGTTTTATGATTATAATTGTAAATTGTGATGGGTATCGTTGAAAAAATTAAAAGATTAAAGAAAAAATCAAATAGACAAGTTAACAAAGAGATAGATAAATATATAAAAGAAATAGCTAATTTATTTAAGGTAGAAGTTGATGCTAATAGAGCAAAAACTTTGGAGAATATTTTACACAAATATAAAAGGATGGTTAAGATTATAGAAGAATCTATTAATAAGATGAAAAATAAAATTAAAACTTTGGAAGAAGAAAATAAAACTTTAAGGATAGAAAATGAGAATTTAAAAAGAGAAAATGAAAAATTAAAAAGTGCTCTTGAAAAATTATTAGAGGAAAATAGAAATTTAAAAAATAGTTTATAGATAATGATTACAGAAGATTTGAAATATTTTGAATTTAAAAAATTTCCTCATGATTTTATAGTAGAGGAAAAACTCTGGAATGTCCCTAGTTGAAAGGGACATGTTTTTTATGTCTTTTTTGAGAAAAAGAATAAGAATACATTTGATATTTTAAAATATCTTTCTAAAGAGTTAAATTTAAAAAGAAAACATTTTTGAATAGCATGATTAAAAGATAAGTTTTGAATTACTAGACAATGGATAAGTATTTATAAAAGAACATTGAATTCTAGAGGATGAGCAAAAAAATTTTTGGATATCCTTTCTAAAAAAGTAAAGATATTAAAATATACTTGGTGAGATGAACTTTTAAAAGTATGAGATAACAAATGAAATTTATTTTTTTTGAGGCTAAGAAGAAAAGATATTGGAAAGGGGATATCTAAAAATTATAATCAGAAGATTTCAGAAGATTTTTTTAAAAAAATAGTAGAGCAGTGTTTAAAAGAAATAAAAGAGAATTGATTCCCTAATTATTTTGGGATACAAAGATTTTGAAAGAAATTTTCTAATCCTAAAATTTGAAAGAAACTAATACTTTGACAAAAATTTTTAAACGATCCTTTAGAAGCTCAGTTTAAAGTACAAGCATATGCCAGTTGGCTTTTCAATAAATATATTGATTTGAGATTATCAGAATGATTATTTGATAAATTTGTAAAATGAGATATATTAGTTGATATTTTATCTAACAAACATCCAATTTTTAGGTTATATTTGTCAGATACAAAATTTGAAAAAGAAAAATTTATTGTTAGTTGACCTGTGCGGGGATATAATCTAGTAGTGAGTTGAGATTTCAAAATAAAGGATTGAATGATAGTCAAATTTACAGAATTAACGCCTGCTTTAGAATTAGAATTGGAGATTTTAAAACAAGAATGATTAACAGTTAATGTATTAGCTAATTTTAAAAAATTTAAAGTTTTTGGAATAAGAAGACCAATTAAAGTAATACCTTCAGACTTGAGATATAAATGGGATAAGAACGATTTGCTTTTGATGTTTGAGTTGCCTTCTTGAAGTTATGCTTCTGTATTGGTAAGTTGGTTAGATAAATTGATTGATGAAAAGTTGACACAAAATTTATGATAAGTATAATTTTAAAAATTTATAATTTTATGTTTAATTTTGATGTTAAAATATTTGTTTGTGATTTTTGTTTTCTTGTTTATTTCAGTCGTATTTTGAAAAGCTTGGTGGCAATGGGATATACAAGGTTATCTTTATACTGAATATGAGAAAAGTTTATCCGATGATAATTTTTCCAAATTAGCTAAAGATAAATGATTTTTGGATATTTATAAATTTGTTTATTCTAATTTAAAAAATAAGCAGATTTTAGTTTATAAAGACGCTGTTGAAAGAGTTTTTGATATTTTATCTAAAAAAAATTGTTCTGTTACTAAAAATGAATTAAGAATATTATTGTCTGCTATTTATTTTTGAAATTTTTCTAAAGTTTATTGAAAAAAAGCTAAAGTTGATGAAAATAAAATAAGTGATATATGTTCAAAGATTATAATTTGTACCTCTCCGGAAGCAGATATTAATATAGATAATTGTAGAAGAATATTAGCTATATATTTAAATTTTTATGTGTTTTCCCAAAATTTACTTTCTAATATGAAACTAGCTACAAACGAATGAGATGATATATTGTTAAATTGAGATCCATCTGATGGGCCATATGATTTGTTAAAAGATATAGAAGAGATTAAAAAGATTTTGTTTCAACAGAAAAGTTTTAAAAAAGCTTGAAGTATAAATTTTTATAAAAGCGAAAGGGATAATTCAAAATCAGAAATAGAGATTGATACCCCAGATTGAAAAGAAACTTCTTCTATTAGTAGTTTAAATAATTTTAATCCTCCTGATGTTTGAAATAGTAATGGTGATAGTTATAGTATGCCGCCAGATATTATGGTAAGAGATACTGAAAGTAATAATTTTGAAGTAGAAAAGATATCAAATGAAAATAAGTGAGATATTAAAAATGTTAATAATAAAATAGTAAATAATACTGAATGTTTGAAAAATTCAGACGGAAACGATGAATTTAACAAATTGTTATTAAATTTAAAAAATAAAGAAAGTTCAGAGAATATCGAAAATAAAGATTTTTCTGAAAATTTTCAGGAAAATCAAGTAGATAGTATAGATCCTTATAAAAGTAATCCATTAGATTCTACTTTTTGAAATAGAAGTGAAGGTAAGTTTAATGATGATTTTATTAATGATTTAAATGCTATTTATAATAATGGTTCTTTATGAAAAGATTTTACTAGTTTGTGATGATGAAAAACTATTTGTTGAAATTTTTCCAAATGAGGTATGGTTTGAGTAAATATATGTTTCATACCTTCTTGAGTAAAAGTTCCTCCTAAAGATAGAGTTTATAGTATAGAAGATATCTTAAATCAGCTTTTAAGGATTTTAACTTTATTGAAAGATAGTGGTCAATTGACAAAACATGCGTATACCGATGAATTTTGGGAAACAAGATTACAAGATATTAAACTTTCTAGGATTTTTGTTTTCGATATAGTTATTTTAAAGAAAAAATTATTTCCTGAAAAATATACACATAAAGAAGACAAAGAGAAGGAGATTGAAAAAGAAAAACAGGAATACAAAGATATACAAAATCTGCTATGAATAGCTTATTCTGATAATATTCAAAATGATAAATGGGAAAAAAATAAATATGTAGTTTTAGGAAATTCTAAAAAGCTTTTTTGGAAATATAAATATAGATGATGAAACAATAACGTATTACATACTTTGTCAGAAGAAGAGAATATTTGAAATATTCAAAAAATTTTTTATGAGTTTTTGGAAGCAAATTTAGAAAATTGGAAACAAATTGATTTATTATTAATGCAAGCTAGGAAAACAGCTTTATATTTTTACCAAGAAATTTTAAAAGGTATAAATAAATAATTTTATAATCAATCAGTATTATCGTATGTAGGTGTAGGGGAGTTGGTAGTTTTGAAAGCTGTAAATGTTTTTCTTAAAATATCTGAAGCTTTTTTGAAAATATTTTTTGCTGTATATACCTTATATCAAGGAATATGAAGTTTTTGGAAAACTATAGGGAAAACAAAAAGAAGAAATATAGTTAAAATAAGTCATACTATCGCGTATCTTATACTATTCCAAGCTTGTTTTATTTTATTTTCGTCTCATTTAGAGAAAATAAATAATATTATAGCATATAAAAATGCGTATATAACTCATCAAAATATTATAATAACAATTATTGCCATAATTGATAAAAATATATTTTCCCAAGTAGTATAACTTCCAAAAGCATAAGGATACATCTACATTTGTTTAGAAAATAAATTATATTTAATCTTAATAAAAAAATTTTAAAAAACAATAAAAAGAGCCATCAGGTGGCTCTTAGTTAATTTGTATATTTATATTGTTATATAAAAAAATTTTACGATTCTTTTTCTTTCTTTTTAGGTCTATTTCTATCTACATATCTGAAGAATTTTTTAAACATTTCTTCTCCTGAGAGTTTATATAACATTTTAGCAACTCTTTCAGAAGGTTGAGCACCTTTTGATATCCAGTATTTAGCTTTTTCTATATCTATTTTTAGATCTTTATTAATAGGGTCCCGATAACCTAATACTTCTTTATATCCGCTTTTAACAGGTTTTGTGTGTTCAGTTAATACCACTCTGAAAAAAGGTCTATTTCTTCTTCAGTGTCTAGCAAGTCTTATTCTCAACATACTTCTATTTTAGATATTTAAATATATAAAATATTATTTTAACTTTTCTTTTACTTTGTGTTCTGTATGAGTTTTACATTGTTTGCAGAACTTTCTTAATTTAAATTGTCTGTATTCAGGATTATTTATTTTGTTAATAGTTGTTACATAGTTTTGTCTTCCACATTTAGTACATCTTAAGCCAACTTGTATTCTATGTCCTTTTTTAGCCATAATAAAAAATTATTAAATAAAAAATTAAACTATTTTTAAATCTATCAATATTAAGCTTTTTGAAATTAAATGGCACCGGGTGGACTCGAACCACCGACCTGGCGCTTATGAGACGCCCGCTCTAACCGCCTGAGCTACGGTGCCATTTGAACTACTAATTCGGTGAGGGAGGGATTCGAACCCTCGGACCGCATAATGCGGTCAGCCCCTTAGCAGGGGGCCCCATTCGACCACTCTGGCACCTCACCACATAGTAAATCTTATATTAAAAAAATAGAATTTAAATTCAAGTTGAAATGAAAAAATAAAATAATATATTATTAACTTAAAGATTAAATTTTTATTTTGTTAAAAAAAGATAATGTTTAATTGGATTTTAAATAAAATAGCATGAGATTATAATGAAAGGCAGTTAAAAAAGTTGTGGCCTATTGTAGAAAAAATAAATGAAATAGATAAATCTTGGGATAAACTTTCTGATGAAGATATTAAAGCTAAAACATTTGAATTCAAAGAAAGATTAAAAAAATGAGAAACGTTAGA
>Ga0256838_1001076_pt1 | contig 13810 bp, 8 predicted proteins | sample 4571419metaG_FD_185978 | JGI IMG/M metagenome (GOLD analysis project Ga0256838, IMG submission 185978) | Hydrothermal vent microbial communities from Guaymas Basin, Mexico - 4571-419 | ecosystem: Environmental > Aquatic > Marine > Hydrothermal vents | place: Mexico: Guaymas Basin | collected...
GACACCACATGAAAAGTATCATATATCAATGGATAATTTGCCACGATACCCATAAGTGTTGTTGTAGTATCTGGAAATACACATTCCTGCCTACGCAACCGGGTATTTAGCAACATGTGCAATACTTGAAGAAGCATTTTGTCACTACCAATGATACGATTATTGACAATGGAAGGAAGCAGCAATGGTGCGTTTGTTAATAGTGTATTAAGAGAGTGACGCCCTATAAAGAGGTCATGTGTCTCCAAAAATCCATACAAAGCATCCCATTCCATAACAAATGGTTGGATTTGTAACAAGTACAATTTTAACTTGTTAATGGTTGGCATTAGTGCTTGGGGGTGTTTGATGCTAGTAATCATTTCTGTTAACTGGTGTGCTACATGAGCACTTAAATAAAGGCTGCTGTATATTGTTGTAGCTGTAGGCAACATTCTTTCATATAGAGTGTGAGGATATTCTCTCAATTTGTTAGGGGTAGAGATAGCGATTGAGATTGATTGATTCGTTGGTTGTATTTGTATATGGGGCAGGTAGCCTTCTGTATATAGGGTAATTATTTGTTCCCGTTCTTGTTTATCACTATTTGCTGGGGGAGCAGAATACCAAAAATCAATGTTGTAATATATAAAGGGAAATGTGTACGCAAATAAAACAGTAAATAATTGGTCAGTAATTGTAAAATGTTTTAATGTTAGCAGCCACGTTTCGTTAATATGGTGATAATGGAAAAACACATCATCATGCCAATTTATAAGTATGTCATCCCACAAAGGATAAAAGATATGGTGTTTTATAGATAAATTGTATTTAAATTGTTTCTTGTATTCACCCCTTCTTTGTATAATTAATTTCACTATTAGTCCCCTCCAGCAGTATGTTTTGTTATTACATTCTACACTACAGTATTTTGACAGGTATTTTTTGTTTTTCAAGTTTTTCACATATTTTTCAAAGATATTCTACACGAGAACATCATAAAACAGTTATATTACATGCAACAATCTTGTAGAATACAGTAAAGAATGTATAAGGGGGGAATGATTGTATGTATAAGAAGGTATTTTTAGAATCGAAAATTGAATTAATTAGGAAAAGACTTGCGAAAATGCAACAAAAAAAGCTAAGAGTTAGAGTAACAAAACGTTATATTGCCGTACCTGCAGAAATAAAAAGGAACATGTTATATCTTCTATTGGCGGAAGCCAATGATAAAGAGTTTGCTGAATACGTAAGACAAAAACAGATGCTTAAAATTAAGCAACAATGGCGTAAGAGCATCGATAATACTATTGTCATTAAACATGCTCAAATAGTGGATAGAGGAGAGGTGGATATACGCAAACTGGTAAACGGAGAAGAAATAAAAAAGCCTCCGCATCAGACCCAATAGAAAGGAGATGATTGATATGTTAAAGCCATACATAAAGACCATTATTGATAATAGAGCGCAAGAAATAGTGGCAGATAGGTTGCAGTTTGCAAAAAAACATAAGCCGAATGACATATCTACATCTTATCATAAATACTTGGAGACTGGAGCAACCAATTTACCTATTAACAAGGTATTATTGAACGCCAAACGCAAAAATGACAATTATAAAAAAAGATTTTCCAAATAAATAGGGGGTGTCTTACATGTTGGGAGCGGCTATGGGGATATTAGGAGAGGGTGCTAAAGTTATAAAACAAGGTTTTTCTAATACCGCTTTACAACGAAATGTACCCGTTGCGACAGGACATATTACTACAGGTAGAGCAGTTTTAAATAACATTACTGCCATAGATGCTGATATTATTAATAAAGAGGCACATGTAGTAAATAAAATACCACCAGAAAAACCCGCGATGTGGATAAAGGCAAATGTTGATGATGTAGCATCATACGCTTCAGGGACATTGGCAGAGGCGGCCAATCTTGCAGAAAGAGCACATATAGAGCCTGGCATGCGATATGTTTATATGTTTTTATCAGGACTATCTTATTTGGAAGCTTTTGGTGTTTCTGGAGCTATCCCAGCAATCAATTCCTTATATCATAACATTACCACTAAAATTCATGGTAGAGAAGAAGCGTTAATGTCTTCCTTAATTTTTACCTCTTACATGGCTGACAAATTAACCCATCAAGGTTACGCCAAAGAACGACTTTTTAAACGATTACTTGACACTCTCCGTATTAAACTTAATAGAGGTCAAAACTTGGATGATGCTATTAGAAATGCTTTCTATGTACCTAAAGAGAAAATTAAAGAAATAGATGACTATGTGAATATAATGCAAAGCTATATTAAAGAACAACGTTCTTTATTTGATATTGAACAACTTGTAGAGGTGCGTAGTGATGAGCAAATAGAGACCATAAAAGAGGCTCTCAAAATTATTGGTATAGATGCTAAAGTTATTGATATGATGGATAATGCAGGAAATGGCAAGTATAGTTGGATACGTGAGATTATTAATAACCCCAATTTACACACGATGAGAGACAAGCTTAAGGCAATACTTGCTGCTGCATTTACTGCTAATGATGTACTTAATAACCCTACCAGGTATGCTAAAACATTTGGAAGATTGGAATTTGCCAGTAATGTTATCTCAATTGATGGTATTACTTATCGTTTTTCTGACGATTTTGTTGATAAGGTATTGGAGAGTCGTTTAGAATTTGCAGATGGTAAAAGTAGGGAATTGGCAGCAAGAATTGTGGCAAATTATGCCAATGTACTATACATAGGCGATATGGCTAATAGAAGTGCTGATGATATTAAAGAGCTATTATCTACATCAAAGGGCAGAGCTTATATAGAAAAACTTATTAATAATAGTGAAAAGATGGAATTATCTGAAGAATTATTGGCTACACTAGATAATCCTGATAATGTGCGTAAGGCGTGGGAATTGATAAAGGTGTTTGGAACGGAGCAAGAGAAGCGCCAATTTGCAGAAGCCATTATTAGGAATGCTTTAGTTGCTAAGACGCAAGGTAAAGATATTGCAGGTGTAATTATTGCCAATGAAAATAAGGATTTGTATAACCAACTTAAATCGCGAGTTCAATCTAACCAATATGATGCTGCATTTTTAGTGGAAGAGAAGGTGTTTACTGCTATGGAAGAATCTGCTTATTTGTTAGATGATTCTGCCAGGAAGGGGCTTAGAGAAGCGTTACTAATGATAGACAGTAGCAAAGAATGGGCAGAATGGGTTAACGGACTGTCCGATATAGAACTAATTTATTTTGCACCTTCCGCTATCAATCAATGGCTTACTGCTGTTAATGGTGGAGATTTTGCCATCAATGAAAAACAGTTAAAAGAAGTTTTATTGCGTGGCGGTAATATTATGTATGACCTTATCAATAACAAGCTTAGCAAGCGACTGGGGAAAGAGCGTGGTCGTGAGGGATTTGGGCAAATAATGGGGCGCATATTGTGGATTAACGGTTTAAAACCCGCAATACCTGTCGCCCTAGGAGGGGTAGGAGGTATGTATTTAGCATTTACAATGGGGGCTAAGTCTCCAGCAACAGGTGCTATTATAGGTACTGCCGTTGCGGGTGTTGCTATAGGCGCCGCTGCCATAATTACAATGCACATGATATTTAGATTGGCAGATTATTTAATTAGAATGGGGGCAGCTCACGCACGTTTAAAATCACGAAACATTGAGTTTAAAAATGGCAAAATACATGTGGCTGACAATACTATACAACAAAAGGCTAATATTATACGCGAGGAGCTGATAGAAAAATATAAAAAGATGTCTCTTAGCGAGGTAGACACTAACAGTATTTTAGAACATGTTACAAATCAACTTGAGCATCTTCCCGCAGCATTTGAAGAAGGGGTACGGGCAGCCTTAAGAAATACTGACAACATACCGGATCAGGTGCGTGATGAATTGATTAGGCAGGTGCATTCAATGGTTCCTCAATACAGCCTTATGATAGGAGCAAAAACAGAGAACCTGAAGAAAGCTATACAGCAACTAGATAAATTACAGTTACAGTTAGATAAAATAGATGTTAACAACGAGAATGCTATGGCTCAATTCCATAACATTGTCTCTAAAATGGAGCTGCATAGGGAACAATTTGCAAGGAATATGGCGGATATACTGACCCAGCAAACTGCCAATTATCTTTTGTTGATGAGTACTGTATTACAGCTTAAACAAAATAAAACTCTTAATGATGAACAATACAATCAACTTGTGAAGCAATTGGCAGAAGCTTATAAAACAGAGATAGATAGTATACTGGCGGATTTGCCTATTAGAGAGGCGGAAAAACAAGCAATTAAAAAAAGAATAGAAAACTTAAATCTTGAACAGATGGCCCAAGCACGTATGACAGGAGTTTCTGCATCCCGTGTTAATGATACTATCAAAGAGGTTATTAATAAGGCTATTGCAGAGGTATTTTCTTTGAGGGATACTGCCATTTACATGGCAAAGCAATCTGATGTGCATGCAAAAAAGGCATTAATGGAGGGTCTTCAATACGCCCACGCAACATCCCCTAAGACGACTATTATACATACCCATATTGATACAAATACAGGACAGGAGCAACATATGACGTTGCCCATTATTGAAAGACAAGTTGTAAAGGATAAAAAAACAAAAACTATTTGGAATCGAATAACATTTTCCTTACAAGAATTTGCAAAAGAATTGGTGCAAGCACATAAACAAGGATATTTACAAATTAGAAGTGTTAAAGACAAAAATAACAAACGCAAAAACACTAAAGCCAATTATGGTCAAACATTCTTGCGAGATGTAGCATCTACCATAGTGTGGCATAACGGTTATCGTAATGTTTACCATGCTATTGTTAAAGATGTGAATAGATTTTTCGATGGATTAGTTAACACTTATAAAAATAATCCCGATATAATGAAGGCAGTTGATGGTGTTAAACATCTGTTTAATAAAACATATACAGAGGATTTAGCATGGAAAGAGTTGAGAAACAGCATTAAAAATATAGGGATTATTAAACCGATAGATAGAAATCAAACACAATATCTTATTACGTTCAAATCCCAAGATCCTGATAGACGTCCTGCCAGTATTATGTTAGCACAAGCAAAGATGCAACTATTGGTTAATAATCAGTCTGTTACAAAACCCCAATCCTTCTTATACGATGCCAATGAGGGGGTTATCTATTTAGTAGAACTAGATAAGCAGGGTAAGCTTAAACGTGCCGAAGATGGTACAATTGTTAAACACAAGCTTGAAAACGGCGGCATTGCTGGGTTGCAATTTGCTGCTAATGCTGAAACTTCTCTTATTCAGTTGTATCGTTCTCTTAATGAGGCTATTGCTACAATGAAAGACCATCCTGATATGTTTGCAGAATTAAAGAAAAGTTTTACTGCATTTCTTAAGCAGCATGGTTTTAATATCAAGCATCTTGATGATGGGTTTGTAACATTGCTTGTTGCTGATATGCTTAATCCTGATGCTTCTGCTGCTAAAAGACTTATAAGAAATATGATGAAAACCTATTTAAGGGAGCAATTTCCCGAACGTGCTCATACTATCAATTCCAAATTTGTATCAGAACTTCTAGAAAAATTTATGGTTGATAATGTTGTTAACTTGTACAATACAGAAATAGTAGATGTCGCATACGATACTAGTGGCTTGGCAGAAGAATTTAATGATTTGATGCAAGAATTAGAACAAGCAAGAAATACTACTCTTAATGTTATTGATAGCTTTAAAGCACATGAGGCAGTTATCAATACCTGGCTGGCAGATATAAAACAGCAAAATGGTGGCAAGTTTAAATATGCCAAAAATTGGCCTGTTACTGTGGATGAGTTAAAAGCAAAAGCCGAGCAGATTTATGCCCAGCTAATGGGACCTGATAGTGATTTGAGACGTGCTATTGATATTATTAAAAAGGGCAATATTCAAAATCCTGAAATATTTGCAGAATATAAAAATCTTATCAATAATCTGCTCAATGCCAATTCTCCAACAGGTAAGGCATTACAGGATTTAACCAACTTGAGAAAACAATTTAATACCTTAAAGCAGTATGTAAGCAACCTCGCTTCTCCTCCAGCGCCTGAAATACTTAAAGAACTGGAACGCCTTGAGAAATTACTCGAAGAGTTAGAAAACAACGATATAGCATTGCTTACAATGGAAAAGGCAAGAACCTCTGTACTTAGGGGTAATGGAGTCGCTAAAATAGACACCAGCGAATCTATTATCGCTAAAATGCATGCTAGACAGCAAGCTGCTGCAAAGGTAGCAGAACAAACACGACTGCATAAGAAATAGTTATAACCGTTAAAAGAAAAAATAAAAAAGGGGGGGTATCCCCCCTTTTTTTTACCATTTGTATCTTGACATTTTTATTCTATCTTAGAGTTCTTCTATGGGATTTTTTGTTGTCTCCATTTTTTATGTGTGCCTTTTTATTATTGGCATCTTGGGTTGGTGCTATTTTCTCCAATATTTCATTATGAAAATCCATTACATCTGCTTGTATTTCTTGCCATGTATATTGTTCAATCATGCTAGCTTCTTTTTCATACGTATTGTAATTACCAGACGTAATGTCATCAATAACGGAGAGCATAGTATCAATGTTATCGTAGTATATAAACCGTGCTCCCTCGTGATTAAAATCCACTATAACATAATCTGTTCTAATACCATCCACTATGGAATTGTAAGCTAGCATACCCTCCTCTTCACCGGTAAAGAGCTGATATATTTTGGCATTCCAAACTTCTTTACTGGCTGCTTCTACATTACCCTGTTCTGCCTCAATGTTTTGGAGAATGAGTTTCAAATTATCTCTACCTCTACCAAAGAGAATGTTCTTTGCTTGTCTTTTTTCTTGTTCTGTAACTTTCACAGGATATACTTCTTCTATGAGTTCCTTTAGCAACCCAAATTCCTTTCTTGTTTTCCAGGTATCAGCCAGTTCCTCAAGCATTGCTACTGCAAGTACCGGATTGTTTTTGATGACCCATGGAAATGCATAGGATATTACAGGTTTCATAGCCATAGGCATATGAAAGATATTTTGCCACAGTTTTTGTTCGTCAATACTAGTTTTACGATAAAGTGAATAAGCACTGTTGATGGTGTCTTCTGTGATTTTTAGTCCATTAAACAATTGGAGCACCGCCGAGGCATAAGGTATATCTTTATCTATATATCTCTGTGCTACAGTGGGTCTTACATAAGTAATCTGTACTCTGTCATCAAGTAACCCCTTTTCTAGTGCTTCATCAAGCCTTCTAACTGCATATACATATGTTGTATGTAAATCATGGTGCGATACAGCAAAGAGCTTTACTTCATTTTTGCTAGGAACAATATCATCAAAAGTCATTATATAATTGTCGGGCAACTCATTGTATTGCAGCATATCGATAGGGATGACAGTTATACTAGACAAATCGATAAGAGTCTCTTTATTGTCATTCGTATAGAGGCTACTGGTTTTCTGTTTTAGAAATATATACTCATCCTTAGCCCGTTGTGGTCTTTTTATAGTATTTTGTCTTGTCCACATATCCCAGTGGTAGATATAACCTCTTATACCATCTCCAAGCACAGTGTCTCCACTGATTATCATAATAGGAGACATTACATATATTTCACCATTGCGTGGGTCTTTGAAATAAGCGTACTCAATATCCCAGAAATATTGCAGTATATCGTTGATAGAAAGGTTTTCTATTTTTTCTTTGTCTTCTGTAATTTTACTTTCCTTAACAGCATCAAATCCTTCTTTATGTATCCATATACCCAGGCCATCTAAATAACTATCATGATGATTATAAACACCTTCAAACCGTGTAATAGGTTCATCATCTTGAATAATAGGTTTTAGTAAATAGCCTCTTGTACTCATGATATATACCCCCTTTATCAGTTCGTCAATCAAATACCTTGCAATATATTCTACTATTTGTTATTTATTGACTTAATTATGTATGTATATTCTCCTACAAGTATCAGAACTATCATTAATAAGTATCCTATCTTTGCCAGCCACAATAACGTTGTTGTTTTTCCTGTGGTGTGACAATCCGTAACGGCAACAATTGCCTGGGTAGTAGTCAGCTGAACACTTTTGACAGTAGATGATATTTGTATGGGTTTTTTCTTGTCGATTTTACACCAGACCTGTTTGGTAATACCCATTCTTTTGTCTGGATAGAAAAGCTTTACATAGTATGTATCATATTTTTTATCCGTTTGAAGGACCTGTACAGAAATGGTAGCTGTGCCACTATCATTAATAGCAACAATCTGGGGGTGGGTATTATTAACATATTGCACTATTTTATCAGCGGTATTATATTCTTGAGGAAATGCTAGGTATCCTACGGGACCAGAAAAAGCCATAGTTATGATCCACCAAGTGATAAACCATATAAGTAAGCTGCTGGTTATACCACCCATAAAAAGGCTAAAAACAAGAAAATTTCCGACAAGAAAGGCAGATATTGTTAAATTGAAAAAGAATACAATCCAATACATGGTGGGAGATATACTCATAAGCATGTGTGAAATAACAGCCCATCCAAACAAAAACGTAAGAAGTGCTAAGAGATCGACCCAATCATTGTTAAACCAACTAATTGCATGCTTTAAATAAAACAAAAGAAGTGAAATTGCAATAAGACCTATACCCCAAATCCAACCACTAAGAAGTGAAACTCCCATATCATCCTATCCTCCTTTGTAATATATATGTATTACAATATATGACATTGTTGTATTTTATCGGTTACTTGCTTTGGCATGGATAATTTGGAGCTCTTGTTCTATCCATTTGGCGCTGACGGGAGTATCGTTAACTACTGCAGTATATAAGCACCTTTTTACAATATCTTTAGTACAACATAGTGGGGGAAGTGCTGTAAGCACTTGCTGAGTAGATGGTTCATACAGTATATGAGAATCGTGCTTCTTTTTACGGAATAGCCCATTGAGTAATACAGCATAACGCCTCCAGTACGGTTTATCGCTGGTATCGGGATAGATTTCTGTTTCAAACCTATATCCGATTATTTTCGACCGATTAGTTTTAGCATACATGGTTTCCAACTCTGTGGTAAAGATTACTTTTTTTTGCTTCTGTTTTCTCTTTTCAACACATTCTTGCCCTTTTAGATGACAGGTTTTGCCCTTGTATTTTTTCCACACTTCCAGATACATCAACATAGTCCAAAAATTCTGTAGAGGATATAGGGTGATAGGTTCTTGGGTGGGAATTTTAATGGTAATAGGATTGTATGGCATCTGTCTCAAGCGAAGACTGGTAAGTGGTAATGTTATTGTATAACTAATGGGTGTGGAAGATAGTTCAAATGCAGAAACATCATCACCCACTGTCAAGTAAAGGGGCTCATTATATTTTTTCCCATATTGCATGGCTTGGATATATTTTTCGTATTCGGGCAGTTTAATTCTTGCTGATGGGTGGTGATAATAAACAAGGGAAAGAAGGTTGTAAGATAATTCTATACGTGCTTTAAGCATATCATCATAAGGAGATAGATAAACGAAAACTCTACCAACAATGGGAAGCTGGTAGTAATCTGAAAACTTAATAACTTGATTGTGTAGGGTTCTATTTGGTGATAATGATAAAAACAATGTTGTGATACGCATACTCTCACCTCCTACAAAAAATATTATATCATGTTAGGGAAAATAAGGCAATATTCTATATTAAATACATTTGCGAGCACCATCAATAATGCTATACATATATCACAATGTAGTAAATGTATATGATAAGTATATATACAAAATGTTGGAGGAAAAATATGGGATATTAATGGGGGTATTTGACCATGGAAACAGATATCGTAGTGTGTCGAAAACATAAAAAGACAATTTATGGGGAATACTTGCCCAAATTGGTATCCTAGTAAGGTGATGTAAGGGTTATTGCAGCATTTGGTGGGCGACTGGCAAACACATCAGAAGGCTGTCTTAGCTGATATAATCATAAATGTGAACAAGGTATATTTTGTTCTTGCTTGTTGATATAATATATGGTATAATATTTATTAGACAAAAAGAAAAGGAGGGGTTTACTATGGCAACAACCACATGGACTTTGTTTGGAGCACCAATGAGAGATGGAGAGAGAAAGGGTACAGATTTGAAATTCAGAATTTCTGAAGAAAAAATCGTTCCATATTTTATGAAAGTTGACGGAGAAGATAAAACAGTATATCCCGTACATGCTGTTTTTGTAGAGACAAAGGAGGGAGAAGATGTTGTTTATAGAAAAGGCAAGAATGGTGAATACCCTGTAAAGGGGGTATACCTTGATTTTGAAGAAGTGGTAGAAAGACATTTGCTCAATGCTCTTGCTGAAGTTACTGAGATAGATTTTACTAAAAAAAGTGTAGCTCTTGTGAACCTATATAGAACTAAAGAAGGTAAGGTTTTCGCACGTTCCTACAAGTCTTTTTACCCTGGCGAATTGATGTTTATTATGGAAATTCTTAAAGGGGTGCAAATGCTTCCTGCACCTTTGGTGTTTAAAGATATTCCGCAGACGGAAAACGGAGATTATATTTTGTTCAATACTACTGGTACATTTTTCCCTGATAAAACAGACGGCATAGGTATTTTTACCGTGAAGGCTTACGGTAAACAAGGAAAGTATCCTAAAACACATGTCGTTGTAGGATTCCATTATGGTGGAGCAAATATGTATTTGTCTCTTAGTGAGACGGAAGCTTTTTATATGTATCATATGCATATATTTGGTGGGGATTCTCAAACTCTTTATAGAGACCAGTCCAAAGGTGGATATTCAAACATCGTTAGGCAGTTTTTCATAGAAACAGATCCTTCTCTGAATTATCTTAATTTCACAGTAAGGGAAAAGAGGAAAAATGAATCCCAGGTAATGGCTATTGGTGAAGTTAAGGCTTCTGAGTTCTTGGAGGCTGTTAAAGGGGCTATTATTGCTTCCATAGCATGGCAGGGTTGTGCTAGACAGGAAATGGCAAAATAAACACATGATATATCATATATAAAAACTACACAGAGATAAGGGGCGGGATATACACCGCCCCCTTTTTGCTAAATTTATAGATGCGAAACAGAAGGCTACCGATGCGAGGTAATTCACAAGAGAGTAGAATATAAAAGAAGTTGGAAATGTAGTAAAACAAATATACTATGGAGGTGGATACTACAATGCCGGTCGCTATGTTGGTTGCTAAAAATGAAAAGGGGTATGAAAGTGTATTTAAGAATCCTAGAAAAAGTAATAACAATGATGTTCTATTTGAGGAATTTATAAAGCAGTTTCCGGAGTTTTTGAGGAAGCAGATACAAAAACTGGATACTACAACCAAGGAAGAGTTTGTTATGGTTATTGTGAAAACGGGAGATGGTTATAAAGTAGCGGCTATTCCCTTGGAAAGAGTAACAATTTTTTCATCTGAAAATAATGATAAAGATTTGGCTCTTATTGCTGCTCAGGCCTTTTTGTATACCGATGGAGTTGCCAACTTAACACCATATGATATTAGTACGGAAAAGGAAGCTTATGCATTAACAGAAATCCCCACAGAAGATTGCGAATTAACATTGGAAGAGTTGGAGGACAAATATGGAGAAATCGTTGTTGAATATGATGAAGAACTGGAACGAGAAATATATCTTTTTTGGGACAAATATTCTATAAATAGAATGTATCCTGCGTTAGGTATTAAGGGTAATCCCTTTACTGTGGAAGAAATTATAAACCTATTTAACAGTCGTTCCATAGCTGACGTTAAAGGGAATGCCGGTATCATTTATACTAACCTTAGAATTGCTGCAGAAGTTGCTAAAGATGAAAAATTAATAGATGCAATGCTGTCTAAAGATATATATATAGGGGCTCCTGTTACAAGAGTTAGAGGTCGTATTTATGAGGATAAAAAAGTGTCCATTCCTACATATGAAGCAATTGATAAAGATATTATTTTGAACATAGAAAAAGTAGAACCCCATATGTATATAGATAAGGCGGCAGAGAATGAAATAGCCGTGTATGGTGTTGATGTTTTTACCGATAAAGGAGAAAAAATACATATTGTGAATCTTACTTCTCATCCTCTCGTTTTAAAGGACAGCAGTGGTAATAATGAGACGGTTCTTGATGTTTTATCCACATGGGACATAGTGAGAGACCCTGATATTGGGGAGGATATTGTAAAAAATTCCTACACGATAAATGTAGAAATGTTTAAAGATGAAATGCCCGTTAAAGATAGTGATGTTGTATTAGTTAACATTGAACCATATATTAACGATTGGCAGAAATTAGAAGAAGCCATTATTATGGCTAGGGAATATGCTATTCGCGATCAAAAAGGAGCGGATAAAATATATGCAGTAGTTTCTTATCCTACGCTGGTAGCTATTACAAAACATTTACAAGACTATCCTAATGGTAAGTTAGCAGAACTGCTTAATAAGAAACCCCAAATAGAATTTGTAAAAGGAAGTGTAGTGAGAAATGAAAATGAAACATATATGCTTTTAGACAAATGGCAACAAATAAAAGAGATTAAGAAGTTACCTTCTTATGAGAAAATTTTTGCTATAGAAGAAAAAATAAACGAACGCTATCAACAAATATTCAAATCTGTTAGACATTTGAAACAAGTATTAAGGGGTATAGCATGGTTGGGGAATTATCATGTGGTACTAGATATATGGCGTCAATATCGAAATACCGGCAATAAGGAACTTGATAAAATTGGAGATATAGCGGAAACAGTACTAAAGGAATTTGGGTATTTTAGAAAAAGTGAAAAAGGAATGAAAGAATATATTTATGATGCGCCAAATCAGGATATTGTTCTTAAATTTGATGAGCTTGTTGATGCCTTGTTTTTATTGAATTTTGACTATATACAGAAGAAAACATATGAAAATTGGAAAGAAGCTGATAATATCTTGAACGACCCAGATATGGTTTTGTATAGTTTCTTTGATCATAAACCTTTGTTTGACATGGGGTACTCTGGAGATTATGCGGTATATTGGACAAAACATGGTAAGAAAGATATATGGTTGTTAGCGGAAAAAGATTCCGAAGCAGAAAAGTATTTTGATGCTGTAGTGTATAGTTCATCTGTCAATATGTTTTTATATCATGAAGTTATCACTCCTGAAACGATACCAACAGAAGTTAAAAGAAGAACAGGTGTATATAGAAAGATGAAGAAGAATGAAAACAATCGAGGATTGTCTTTTAAGTAGAAGGTGAAGAGGATAAGTGTAAAACCTGTAAAAATACTAAGAAAACATTAATGCAAGCAAAATTTTGAAGAAGGATACCTTTATGACAAAAAGCCAAAATTTGGAGGTGATCGAAATGCCACATATTAATTACAAATTGCAGGCGGGAGATGATGAGCTTCTTTTGGAGACCATACATGACATTGAAGGTTTTATGACTGATGAGCAGGTAGAAAAACTCTATGAACGCTTAGGGTATTATGTGTCCGATTTACCCGATGCCGATTTTCCTGCGCCTGATGAAATTGCAGATAAGTTGCGAGAAATCAATATTGAGTTAGTTAACCCTATATGGTTTGAACAGTGGGTATCAAAAATGGGGGCAATTCACGATGATTGGGGCAATATAAAAATTTCCATAACAACAAGCGATAATAAAACATATACATTCAATGAAACAATGTCTCCCACAGCAATTAATACTATCTTCAGCAATTTATATAAACTTCCTATGGAAAACGATATAGTATTTCTTGATCCTGAAACAAAACAG
>Ga0256838_1001077_pt1 | contig 13794 bp, 12 predicted proteins | sample 4571419metaG_FD_185978 | JGI IMG/M metagenome (GOLD analysis project Ga0256838, IMG submission 185978) | Hydrothermal vent microbial communities from Guaymas Basin, Mexico - 4571-419 | ecosystem: Environmental > Aquatic > Marine > Hydrothermal vents | place: Mexico: Guaymas Basin | collected...
GCCATTTGTGATATTATAAATTTTTTGAATTTTTATGAATTCGCGAGTTAGATATGAACAAGGGTTTTGTTAAATTTATATGGAAACATTGTTATGATTTTTCTAATAGAGATGAGTTTCGCGAAAAATGCTCTTGAAATGTAGATAAAATTGTATATTATAATAGGTGCTCTCGAGATAAAACGCCTTTATAGGCGTATCGAAACCAGCAGTTTTTTCTCAATTTATTACTCCTCCAATTATACTCGAGATAAAACGCCTTTATAGGCGTATCGAAACAAGAGTGGTGATTCTATTACAATAAGTTTAACTAAATCTAATCTCGAGATAAAACGCCTTTATAGGCGTATCGAAACTGAGAAAAGTTGTTAGAGAGGATAATGGAGTTGGATTGCTCGAGATAAAACGCCTTTATAGGCGTATCGAAACAGCCTTTTTCAACTCTTTGTTGTTGCAACCATTGTGTATATCTATAACTCGAGATAAAACGCCTTTATAGGCGTATCGAAACTTTAAGGGAATTTGATAAAAAAACTTAAAAATAAAATTATAACTCGAGATAAAACGCCTTTATAGGCGTATCGAAACCATAATCTTGATATTTGTATTCATTTTCTCAAATTCTCGAGATAAAACGCCTTTATAGGCGTATCGAAACGAGTTTGTAGTACTCCTCTTTCATAATCATTTTTTTTAAAAAAAAACTCGAGATAAAACGCCTTTATAGGCGTATCGAAACAGGAGGCTTACAACCTCCTGGAGCACATAGAAGAGAGAGGGCTAGCCTCGAGATAAAACGCCTTTATAGGCGTATCGAAACATGTAATAAGTTATGAATCAATGTCTATAGTTTTTATAATAACTCGAGATAAAACGCCTTTATAGGCGTATCGAAACACCCCAGCAAAATCAGGAATGTCATCGAAATACCCGCTCGAGATAAAACGCCTTTATAGGCGTATCGAAACCCTAGCTAATGCTTTTCTTTTTTCCAATTCCTTTTCCGCTTCTCGAGATAAAACGCCTTTATAGGCGTATCGAAACTTATCCTAAACGAAGCGTATACTTCTTTCCATTAATTCTCTCGAGATAAAACGCCTTTATAGGCGTATCGAAACCCCTGGTGAACCGGGGAGAACTAATTTAGAATATAAAATAAACTCGAGATAAAACGCCTTTATAGGCGTATCGAAACCAGCAAGTTAGATGCTGGAGTTTACAATCTCTTCCCTTCATTTCTCGAGATAAAACGCCTTTATAGGCGTATCGAAACCTTAGGAAGACATCAAAATTTTGCGTAAAAACTTGCTTCCAAGCTCGAGATGAAACGCCTTTATAGGCGTATCGAAACCTGGGTACTCGGCGTGTTCATTAGGGTGTCGAGTACCTGACCACTCGAGATAAAACGCCTTTATAGGCGTATCGAAACATAAAAAGTTTTTTGAGAATTTAATCGGTGGACATATTTCGCTCGAGATAAAACGCCTTTATAGGCGTATCATTTTAGAAGAGATGTAGAGTGTAAGGTAGAAAGGAAAAAGAAAAATTGTTGTTATTAAAATTTTAAAGAATATACTTTTAAATTTTAAAACACCTTTTAAAGGTGTGTTTTTTTTTGTTTACAAAAAAGAAAATTTGAATAGAGTAATATAGTAGAATAAACTTTTATTTTTTAATTTAAGAAGATATGTCAAAAGATTTAAACAGAGTAATGCTTATTTGAAGGCTAACTCAAGATGTAGAGTTAAAAAAGTCTTTAGAAAATTGAACGTCAGTAGCAACTTTTACTGTTGCAACAAACAGAAAATATAAAAATAGTGAATGAAATGTGGTAGAAGAGTCAGAATTTCATAGATGTATTGCATTTTGAAGGCTTGCTGAAAGTTTAGAAGAATTTGTTTGAAAAGGAAAAAGGGTTTATATTGAGTGAAGATTAAGAACAAGAAAATGGGAAGATAACCAGTGACAAATAAAGTATTTTACAGATATAATAGTAGAAGATTTTATTGCTTTGGAGCCTAAAGATGAGTTGCCTTTTTAAGTAAAAAATTTTAATTTATAAAATTAAATATTATGTTTAAAAACGAAAAAGAAATAGATAGACAGAGATTAATAAAGAAATATGTAGTATTGCAAAAAGCTATATATAATCTAGCAGATGAAATGGAAAATTTTGTTAAATATGATTTAGTTAAGTATTCAGAGAAATATTGAGAATTAGAATACTTAGATCTAATTGAAGAAATGAATAGAATAGGGAAAATGTTAGAAAAACAATATCAAACTGATATTGATCCTGCATTGTTTAAATTTTAATTTTTATATTGATTATTTTTATATTGATTTTTAGTAATAAATTTTTTAGAATTATTTTAAATTTATTTTAATTTTTGTTAAAAAATGTTAACTTCTTCGCAGAAATTAATTTTATGAGCTTGGATTCATGATCTGTGAAAATTAGCTTGGAGATGATGATGGACTAGAAGTTGAAATATCTATAATATTGCTCATTCAGAAATTTTAATAGAATTATTTGATGATATTAATGCTAGTGAAGAATGGAAATATATTGCTAAGATAGCTTCAATTCATCATAAAAGCGATTTTGACAGGTTTAAAGATAATCTGTCTGATGAAGATAGATTTATCGCTCGATGTATTTATATGGCAGATAATATTTCTGCTAAGGAAAGGAATGAAAAAACAGAAGATGATTATTTAGAGCATGCTAAAAATCAAGGTATTAGAAATATTTTTTCATTAATCTTTCAAGAAGATAATTTTGAAAAAAAAGTAACACAAGAGAGTTATTTTAATGCTCAGTCTTTAAAAGAGATAAATTATTCAACGTTAATTTGATGAGTTCAAAAATCTTTTTTTGAAGATTTATTTGAAAAATTTAAGCAGGATTTAAAAAAAATAGTTCAAATTCCAATTGATGAAACAACTATTTATAAACTTGATGTGTTGCTTCAAAATTGGTTAACTTTTGTGCCATCTGATGCTTATGAAAATATTCCAGATATTAGTCTTTATGATCATAGTAAAACAGTAGTCGCTTTTGCTCAAATCCTTTATAATTTTTATTTAAAAAATAAAAATTTATACAAAGAAAATAAATTTACTGATGATGTTTTAAAAGAAGTAGAAATCACTTTGATTTGATGAGATTTTCCATCTATTCAAAAATATATTATTAATTGAATAAAAAAATCTTCTAGAATAACTAAAAGATTAAGAGCAAGGTCATTTTTAGTTCAGTTGATACAAGAGGCAGTTTTACAATATGTGTTAGATAAGTTAGGTTTGACTAGAGCAAGTGTTTTGATTTCAGCAGGTGGTAAATTTGTTATTTTATCAAACAAAGTTGAAGATATTGAAGGTATTCAAGAAAGTATTAATCAGTTTTTTGTAGAAAAATATCCTTGATTGAAATTTAGTTTAGCTAAGTTGGATTTAAAGTTGAAAGACATTATTTGACCTAACTCTGATTTTAAAGAAAATTTAATAAATCTTTTTGAAAAATTGTCTACAAATAAATTTCAAGTTTATTGATATAACAATTTGAAAGATATTTTTAAACTTAAACAATGAAAGAGTTTGTGTAAATATTGTGGAATAAATTATGTAGATGAAGATGAAACTGAAGATAATATTTGTGAAAATTGTTTAAAAGAAATTAAATTGGGTGAAAAATTGGTAAAAGAAATAAAGGAAAAATGAATTTATTTTGACTATATTGATAATAGTTGAAATTTTAAATTTGAAATTTGACTTGATGAAAATTGAAATTTAGTTGAAAGACAATTTCAAATATTACCAAATGATTGGGATTTTAAAAAGATTCGCAAATGAATAGTAAAGAGTTTAAATTTATATGTGCCTTACAAAAAAGATGACGCTGTGAAATCATTTGAAGAAATTTTGAAAGATAGTGATTCTAAATATCTTGTAATGGTAAAATGAGATGTTGATAATATGAGTTTGATTTTACAATATTGATTTTGAGAAAGTAATTATTCTTTAAGTAGGGTTTTGACTTTCTCAAGACTTTTGGAACTATTTTTTGGGTATAGACTGCAGAAATTTTTAGAAGAAAAATTTAAAAATGTTTATACGATTTATTCTTGATGAGACGACTTTGTATTTGTTTTAGGTTTAAAGGATTTAGAAGATTTTGTAAAACAACTATATAATGAGTTTTATCATTTTACAAACAATGATAAGCTTCATTTTAGTTTAGGTATCTGAATTTTTAAAGATAAAACTCCTATAAAACAAGTTTTTAAAGAGGCTGATGAAATACTTTCTGAAGCTAAAAATTTAGCAAAAGATAAAATGTATTTACAAGTTAAAAATTGAGAATTGGAATTGGAAGTTTTAAAATATTTTGGAATATGTGCTTTTGATAAAGATAGTTGCGTAGTTTTTAAAAATAAATATAAAATTGACGATGATTTTGATAAAATTTTTAATGAAATAGTAGCTTTGAAAGATAAAGAAACTATAAGATACAAGTTATATCAAGCTTTAAGACAAGCTTTGGAATATTTAAAAGACAAAAATCTTTGAGATTACTTTTTAATTGGTGCAAGAGTTTTGTATATGCTAAAGAGAAATTTAGATGATTGAAAATCGAAAGAGTTAATTGAAGATGTAAAAGATATTTTTTCAAACTTAAAATTAACTGATGAAGATTTTGCTGAAAGGGAAGAAAGGATAAGAGAGTGGCTATTAAGGTTAGCTTATAATATTTATTTAGATAGACAAAAAAAGAATAGATAAATTTTTTATTTTTTAACTAAATTTAACTATGTTTATGGAAAAAATATTAAAACAGATTGAACAATGAGAAAAGTTAGAAAAAATTTTAGATTTGGATAATTTTGAAAATATTTATTGGAAAGATAAAGGTTGAAGAAAAAAACATGAATTTGAAAAAATAAAGTCTGCTTCTGCTTTAAGAAAAGTATATGATGCTTACTTGGATATTTATGATAAAGATAATTATGAAATAGAAAAACAAATTTGGATTGCTAAAGTTGCTTATCAGGAAAAAAGAAAAATACTACCTGATGGGTTTACTAAATTTATAAAATGAGTTATTAATAAATTGTCAAAAGAAGATTTTAAAAAATTTTTAGAAGTATTTGTTGCTTATCATAAATATTTTAATCCTCAAGCGAAATAAATTTTTTAGTATTAATATTGATGTAATGTTTAAAGATTTACTTTTGGAATATTTAAGTTTAAAAGATTCATTTGATGATATACTTAAAAAATCTTTAAAAAATTTTTTTGATCTTAAATATACTTATAATTCAAATGCTCTTGAATGAACTACTTTGACAGAGAAACAAACTGCCTTGGTTTTAAAATGAAATGTAATAGAAGGACATCCTTTAAAAGAACATTTAGAAGTTATTAATCATCAAAGGGCTTGGGAGAAAGTAGCAGAATTAGCCTGATTGTGGAAAAAAGATAAACCTCAATGGATTGAAATTTTTTCTGAGGATATAATACTTATTTTACATTCAATTATTTTACAATGAATTGATGAATTAAATGCAGGGAAATATAGAACTGTAAATGTAAGAATTGCTTTTTCAAGGGCTGTTTTACCAAGGCGGGAAAAAGTGCCAGATTTGATGAAAAATTTTGTTGAAGAATTTAAAAGACGTTATCAAGAAATAGATACAACCAATATTGATGATGTATTAAGATATTGATATGATTTGCATCTTAAATTTGTAAAGATTCATCCTTTTGTGGATTGAAATGGAAGAGTTGCTAGACTTTTGATGAATATGTGGTTTATATGGAATTGGGATATTATAAATGTAATATTTTACAAAAATCGTAGGATATATATTCAAGCTATTGAAGATGCTGATAAAGACTTACAAAACTATTATACTATTATGACTCAAAACTTTGAAGAGTTTTTAAATAAAGTATTAGAATTAGTTAAACAGAAAATTTATTTTAAATTTTAATTTTAACAAAGATGACACCAAAATATAGAAAACCTGTAGTATTAAAGTACAAAATTAAACTTTTAACAGGTCTACATATTTGAGGAGGTAAAGGAGGATTAAAAATCTGATGAATGGATAATCCTGTTATCAAACACCCTTTAACAGGAGAACCTTATATACCAGGAAGTAGTTTAAAAGGTAGAATGAGAGCTTTGATTGAGATGACAAGAGGTAAATATACAGAAAAGAAAAATAAACAATGAAAAATAGAATATCATCCAGTAGAAGATCCAAATAATGAAATAGCAAAAGCGTTTGGTTGTGCTGGTGAAGAAAAAATTGCATCAAGAATAATCTTTGAAGATTTCGTTTTAACTTCTGACTGGAAAAAGAAATTTGAAGAATTAAAATCAGACTTTTATGAAGATAAAGCAGAAAACTCTGTTCCAAGATTTTTGTCTTGAAACGCTAATCCAAGACATTTGGAAAGAGTGCCTGCTGGTGTAGAGTTTGAATGAAAAATAGTTTTAACTCCTGTTGAAGGTGAAAAATATCCTATCTCTGAAGAAGAGCTAAAAGCGATTTTGAATGAAGGAATTAAATTAGTAGAATTGTTTGGTTTAGGATGAGGAGTTTCAAGGTGAAATGGTAGAGTAGAGTTTATTTTAGAATGAGAAGAAAAATAAAAATCTTTATTTGTAATTTTTTATCAAAATGCAAAAATTAAATTTTAAACAGATAAAATTTAAAGCCAAGGTAATTACTCCCATTCATATTTGGTCAGGGCAAGTATGGGATAGATTAGATTATTTTATTTTTGAATGATGGGAAGAAGTTCAGATTGTAAAAAGACAATGGCTTAATCATTGTGCTAGTGAAGATCCAGATTTATTTCAAAAGATTTTAAAATCTATAGAAAAAGGAGATTTTGTAGAGCTTGAAAATTTAAAGCGGAAGTACTATGATAAATATTTTGATCCAGACAAATTTTTGATAGAAGAAATACCAATAAGTGAAGAAGCAATGAAGCATCTAACAATGCAAGATAAAAATTATTCAAATTTTAATAAGCAATGATTTAGATGAAATTTGTGAGAAGTTAAAAGATTTTCATTTAACAAGTTTTGAAAGTTGATTATTCCTTGAAGTACTTTGAAGGGATTTTTTAGAACTATGTTTTTGATGGATTTAGTAAATCAAGAATGATTGAAATATAATGATATTAAAAATAATGTGAAGAAAAATAATGAAAGATTTTTTGATTTTTTTGTTTTTACTTGAAAGTGAAATTTTAATGCTTTAAAAGATCCTTTAGCGTGGATTAGTTTAGAAGATATAGAGTTGAATAATAGTATTAAGAGAGAAATTAGACTTATTAAAATTAGAATGACTAATAAAAAAACAAAGAAAGTTAGTTTCATTCCTGTTGTGTGTGAAATGATTACTGAAGGAGAATTTGATATAATTCTTGATTATTCTGATTTGTATCAGAAAAATGCTAGAAATTCCTTTGATTTGGATAATATGAAATATATTTTAAGTGATTATTCAAAAGAGATTAAAAAAAGAGAAAAAATAAATATTGAAAATGTATTAAGAAAAGGAAAGTTTTCATATATCAATTTTGATTTTTTAGATTGAGATACTGATAATAGTTTAGTAAAGATTTGACAATTTAAAAGGGAATATACTTATAAAATTTATTGGAATCCTAAGCATAAAAAACTTGCTCATATAGATTCTTTTTATATTGATGAATCCGGTAACCCAGTTTGATGGATTTCATTAGAAATTTTAAATAAATAATATAAAATTTACCAGAAAATTTTAAAAAATTTTTTAAAAATTTACTTGAAAAAATGATTTACAAAAAAATTACAATCAATCCAAAGTCTTGATTTATAACACCTTGGGAATCTGATACGATATTGAGTTATGTTTTTGCTTGGGCTTTTATGCAAAATAGATGAGATATAATAAAGATTTTTGAAGATTTTAGGGCTAAAAATCCTCCTTTTTTGATAACAAATTGATTTGCTTCTTATGAAGATAAAGTATATATTTCTAAACCTATTTATTTTTTTGAAAATTTAAAGAAATTAAAATTAAGTTTAAAAGATGCTATTTTAAATGAAAAAAAAAGAAAGAGACTTAAAAAGGTTGATAAAATTTTACTTAGAAGAGAAATTTTAGAAAAGATTTTTTCTTGAAAAGAATTGGATGATCAAACTAGAGCTGAATTTATAAAACAAAAAGAAATTTATCAAAATTTAACTAAGGAGGATGAAGTTTGAAAAAATATGATTCCAAGATTTAATAGTTGAGAGACTAATCCTTATTCAATAATAGTAACTTTTGTAAAGCAAATTGTTGTTTATGTAAAAATTTTTGATAAAGAAAAGTTTAAAAGTTTTTATTCTTTTTTGAAAGAAGTGTTTGAAACAATTTGATATTGAGCTGGAAAGAGTAGATGATTTTGAAAAATTGAAAAAGTTGAATTGAAAGATTTAAATGAAAAAGAAAAGAAAACTTTTGAATATTTAGAAGAATTAAGAAAAAACTGAATTTATTTAGTTTTAAATAATTATAAGCCTACAGAAGAAGAATTAAAAAATATTGATTTAAGTAGGTCTTTTATTGATATAAATTGGAAAAATACCAAAACTTTATGGGAATTAAATGAAAAATTTTTTAAATGAAGAATGAATTTTATAAAAGAAGGTAGTGTAATTATCTCGGGTGAGAAATTGAAAGGTGATTTTTATGAAAGTAATGGTAGCTATAATTTTGGATATATGTTTTAAAATTATTAATAAAAAATGCTTGGATTTTTGAAATACTTTTATAAAAATCAAGAGATATTTTATAAATGAAGTTTTTTACATATTAAAAGGGAAAGATATTTACAGTAAATAAAAAGTATCTTGATGATAAAGAAAAAATTCTTTAGGTATTTAAATGTCTATAAACTTTTAAAAAATTAGCCTAAACTCTCGGTAAATTGTCTTTATTTCTATTTTTAACTTCAAAAGGATAAACTTTCAAAATCTGTTTTCTTCATACTAAACTATCCCCTAGAGATTTAATTAGATTTGGGTTGATAACTACTACTAAATTGTTTAAAATAAGAGAAGAAGTTATTTTTTTACCATTTGTTTATATATAGTTAGCCAAAATTTTAAATTTTAAATAATTAAAACAATGTCTATTCAAAAATTCAATGTAATAATTTGGTCTTTTGGTACATCTGATTTGTATGTTGATTGAAAACCGATTGATGAAAATTTTTTAGAAAAAACTAGAGAAATTGCTGAGAATATTGATGAATATAAAAGTAGAATAGATTTTTCTATTTTTAGACAATTTTTTGAACAAGTTGTAGAGGGGAAATATGACAATATAGTAGTAAAAGGGATTTTTACTGATCAGGGATGATATAGATTGGATACAATATATTTAAAAGATATTTTTTCAGAGTGGTTAAAAAATAAGTATTGAAATAAGGTTAGATTTGCTAGAACGCATATTATTTTGGATGAGGCAAATAAAATAGATAATTTGACAGAAAAACTTGAAAAAGCTTTTAAAAGTCAATTTGATAATTTTAACTATGAGAATGTTTTAGTTAATATAACAGGTGGAACTAAATGAATGTTTGGAGCTTTGATTTTAGCAAGTGTGGCATATTTTCCATTAAATAAATTATCATTATATTATGGTGAAAGAGTTGGAAATACAAGTGAAACTATATTTTCCAAACAAGAAGTTAATAAAAAGATTATTGTAAATCAATTAAAAAGTATAGTTGAAACATTCAACTATGAAGCTATCAAATTATTTTTAGAAAAAAATAGTTATGAAAATTTATTTAAGAAGATTTACTATGCTGCTAATTATGGATTATCAAGATTACTTTGTGATTGGGAAGAAGCAGTTAAAAATTATTCCAAAGCTAAATTACCTACAACTCTTTTAATTCCTACAAAAGAAGAAGATATCAATAAACTTGAAGAAGCTATAAATTGAATTATCTATACACGGAGACATAACTATTTAGCTGAGTTTATGTGAAGAGTCTATAATTTTGTTGATAAAATTTTTATAAATGAATGATTAAAAAGTATTTTTTGAAAGACAAATATAGTTTATGATGATATAATTGATATTTTAGATAAATATGATGATTTAGAAGATTTTTTGAATAGATGTAAAGTAGATAGTTTGCAAGATTGATGAATAGTTTATATTTGACATTCTGATAGATGACAAAGTTTAAAATGGAATTCTGAAAAATTATCTTATCTAAAATGAAAAGATAAATTTATTTCTACTTTAGTATGATTAGCTTTGTTAGATTATTTTTCTAATAAAGGATTAATGAGTAGAAAAATTTTTGAATATGGCAATAAATTACAGTATTTAAATCAATATAGAAATCAAACTATAATTTGACATTGAATAAAACCTATTAACAAAAAAATTATTCAAGAAAAATTACAAACAAATGATGTAGAATGATTTTTTAAATCTATTTTAAAGGAATTATCTTGAAAAGATAATTTATGGCTTGATAAAATTAACAAATTTCTTTTAGAAGAAATTAAAAATCTTTAATGCCTCGTATTTTAAGATTGGATAAAACTAGAATGTATATAGTAGTTGCTTATGATATAACAGATGATAAACTCAGACGTAAAATTGTGAAAATTTTAGAAAAGTATTGATTTAGAGTTCAAAAATCTGTGTTTGAAACTTATATAAAGCCAAATCAATTTGAAGAAATGAAAAGGAAACTAAATTGAGTTTTAAATCTTGCTAAAAAGAAGCGGAAAAATATTTGACCAAATGATAGTGTGAGGTTTTATTTTTTGTCTAAAACTTGAGAAGATTGGTGAAATAGAATTGATTGACTTTGACCAGGTTATGAAAAGATAGATTTTGAAGAAGTATTAATAGTTTAACTTTTAAAAATTTAATATGATTCTTTATCTCACCAAACCTTGAATACAACTAAATAAAAAGGGTTGAAAACTTGTTATTTGGGATTCAGAAGAAAAACAAGAAAGATTAGTTCCTTGGGCTTTGATAGATTGAATTGTTATTTTTTCAAGAATACAATTAACAACTGATGTTATTACAACCTGCTTGAGAGAAAAAATACCTGTGTTTTTTATAACTTGAAACTGAAAATATCTTTGAAAACTGGAATCTTTAGATTTTAAAAATGTAGAAGTTTTGTATAAACAAATCTGATGTGCTATGAATGAAGAATGCTGTCTAAAATATGCCAAAATTTTCATAAAATCCAAAATTTATAACTCCAAAGTGATGCTTCAAAGATGGAAGAGATTGGCAGATAGAAAAGTAGATATTAATGATATAGTAGAAACATTAAACTATTATTTAAAGGAGATAGAAAAAGTAGATAATTTAGATAGTTTAAGATGATTAGAATGAAGTGCTGCTAAAATTTATTATGAAGGATTTTGAAGATTTTTAAGGCCTCCATTTATGCGAACTTGAAGAAGTAAAAGACCTCCTTTGGATCCTATTAATGCACTTTTGAGTTTGTGATACACATTACTTGCTCAAACAATATATATGTATTTACAAATTTTATGATTAGAGCCTCAGGTTTGATTTTTTCATAAGCCTAAAAATTTAAGAAGTTTGTTGGTATTAGATGTTATGGAGATGTTTAGATCTTGGATAGTTGATGATTTGGTATTAAAGGTTATTTGGAATGGTGATATTGTTTGGGAAGATTTTATAATAGAAAGACATAGCCAAACTCCTGTTCTTTTAACGGAAGATGGTTTAAGAAAATTTATTGATAAATATTATAAATTTGTGTTTAAAAAATCTACTGGTGATTATGTGCTTACTGGTGAAGAATGGGCAAAATTAAAATTTGTTGAGAAAACATTAGAAAAATTTAAAAAGAGTTTAGTAGATGAAAATTTTGAATATAAGTGATTTTTGCTAAAATAAAAAATAACAGAAGATATTTAATAAACCTGAAAATAAAGGATAAAATATTATAGCTTGAAACAAAACATCAATTAAGGCATATCGAGATGTATTTGTAATTAAGTAGTTAGTTGTGTTTGTTTATGACAAAATTTCAGATGTGTTTTAAAAAATTTATTGATTTTTTAAAAGTTTCAGTTATATTTGAAATAGTTTAGTTTATTATAAAAAATTATGTTTATCGATGAAATTTTAAAAGAAAAAATAATAGAAAGGCCGTTTTATTTACAAAGGATTTTAAATTACTTAAATTCAAATGTTATAAAAGTTATTACTTGAATGAGAAGGGTATGAAAGAGTTATATTTTAAAAAATATTATCCAAAAATTAGTAAAAGAAAGTTTTATTAAACCAGAAAATATTTTCTATGTTAACAAAGAAGATATAAGATGGGATTTTATAACAGATTATAAAGTTTTAAATCAGGAATTTGAAAATTTTATTTGATGAAAATCAGGTAAAATAGCTGTTTTTTTAGATGAAGTTCAAGAAATTGAATGATGGGAAAAATTTGTAAGAAGTTTGCTTACAAAATATAAAACTGATGTTGAGATTTTTATTACTTGAAGTAATTCAAATATTCTTTCAAGTGAATTATCAACTTATATTGCTGGAAGATATGTAGAAATAGAAGTTTTTTCGTTAAGTTTGAAAGAATATAGTAAATTTGCAAGGAAAAAGATTTCAAAAGAGCTATTTTTTGAATATTTGAAGTATGGATGATTGCCGGGTATTTTTTATATGAAAAAAGAAGATGAAATTATTTTTAGTTATTTAAAATGAATTTATAATACGATTTTAGTAAAAGATATAGTTAGGCATTTTTGATTGAGAAATATAGACTTTTTTGAAAATTTATATAAATATATTTTTGCTAATATTTGAAATATTTTTTCAGCAAAAAAGATATCAGATTATTTGAAAAGTCAAAAAATTAAAATTTCTCCAGAAACAATTCTAAATTATATTAATTTTTGAATTAAAAGTCGGGTTTTATTTCAATTGAAAAGTGTTGCACCAGATACAAAGAAATTTTTTGAAATTTATAATAAATATTATGTTTGAGATTTATGATTGAGAAACGCTATTGTTTGATTTAGTTTAGCAAGAGATATAGGTAGATTACTTGAAAATTATGTATTTTTGGAAATAAAAAGAAAATGATATGAGATATATTTATGAAGATTAAAAGATAAAACTGAAATTGATTTTGTGATAGAAAAAAATTGAATAAGAAAGTATATACAAGTTTGTTATCTTTTAAATTCAGAAAATACGATAGAAAGAGAATTTTGAAGTTTAGAGAAAATAAGAGATAATTGGGAGAAATATGTTGTAAGTCTAGACGATATAAATTTTTGAGTAAGAAATGGAATAAGGCATATAAATATTTTAGATTTGGAAAAAATATTATAAATCTTTTAGAAAAATGATGGATTTGTAAAGGATTTTGTTAAATTTGTTTCTAATAGAGATGAGTTTCGCGAAAAATTATGTAAGAGCAAGAATTGTAAATTTTAATAAACTTGAAAATAGAGGATAAAATATTATAATAAATTTCAAATAGAAGAGAAGTTCTTTAACAGAAAATTTGTAAAGATACTAAAATATGTCGGTATCGGTAAAATCTGGAGTTTAGGTGTGTAAAATGGAAACATTGTTATGATTTTTATAGTGTAGCACCTATATGTCGGCGTGCTATGAAGATGGTATATTAAGACCTTGGATTTGAAAGCAAAAAGTGGATAGCAGTTGATTCAAAACGCCTTTTAAGGCGTATCGCAAC
>Ga0256838_1001079_pt1 | contig 13782 bp, 11 predicted proteins | sample 4571419metaG_FD_185978 | JGI IMG/M metagenome (GOLD analysis project Ga0256838, IMG submission 185978) | Hydrothermal vent microbial communities from Guaymas Basin, Mexico - 4571-419 | ecosystem: Environmental > Aquatic > Marine > Hydrothermal vents | place: Mexico: Guaymas Basin | collected...
TCCAGACCGCGTAGGGCTCCCCCGAGTCCACACCCTCGCCCGCATATTGGGCAGCCATGTGGTAAAGGCTACGGTTGTAGAGGTAAAGGCCACGCAACGCCACGAACTCCACCACGGCCTCCCCGAAACTAAAGTCGCCATAGACGAGGCCATCATTTACCCAACCATGGACCGCCTCGTGCGCGAACACGTGGACGTACCAGCCCGGGCCCCGGCCAGCAAGGCTATCAACAACGAGGAACACCCCACCGAGACTATAGGCAGTAGCGGGGGCCAGCAAGAGGAACTCGCGGGGAGCAGAGAGCACTGCAACAACCGGCGACCGGGGAGACACGCCAAACACATCCTCCGCCGCCCGCTCAGCAGCCTCGACAGCCCCCAGGAGCACCCCGAGGCCCGCGCCGCGGAACCCCCGGTACACGACCAGGCTCAGACCCCAAGACGGGTAATCAACAACCATGTAGCGAGAGGAGTCAGCCAACACCACCCCGTCATAAAGGTAGTAGCGGCGCAGCAGAGGCCCAGGCACAACGTAGGGTCCACCCGCAGACCCAAACCCCCTCCAGTCCATCCCGCTACGGACCACGTAGCCCCCAGGAGCCTCCAGGACAACCCTAACAGCACCCAACCTAGCGAGCCCATCAAGGGCGGTCACAAGACTAACACTGGAATCGCATACGCTTGACAATACATAGTAGAGGGGCAACACGACCAGCCCGGGGCTGACGGCACGAGCCTGCAGATACCCTGGGTTAACCTCCACAACCCCCCGGCACTTGAGGCCACCAACATTGGCCTCCACGAGCCACCCATGCTGTCCCCGTGGCTCAACAAACTTAACAAGGAGGAGCCCCTGCTCAGCCCCATCCCTAGCCGCCATGGCCGGCGAGGCCAACGAAGCCAGCGTCATGAGGAGAATGATTGCTGCGACAAGAGGAGCCCGGGCCAAGGAGAATCACCCGGCACGAAAACCTGCGCGTATAGAGAGGGTTGGTAAACGCTGCATAGGGGGAGGAGAGGAGAGAGCTGCGGGGACGGGACCCCTAGAGAAGGGAAAAAGAAACTGGTTTCTTCCTCGTGGCCCTCCTCGCCTTTTTGGCTTTACTTTTGGCGTTACTCGCGGCGGGCGACGACCGCTAGGCCTAGCGCTATCACCGCCAGCGCCAGCGCTATGCCGCCCAGCAGGTAGGTGTTCCTAGCGACAGTGTCCACCTTGGTGCTCAGCTCCTCCAGCTTCGTCTTTATCTCGTTCAGCATGCCAGTGACGCCCTCAGCCTTCTTCTCGGCTACGCTGGCCTTCTCCTCGGCCACAGTGGCCTTCTCGGCGGCCATCTTGCTGGTCTCCTCTAGCTGCTTCAGAGCGTTCTCCAGGTTGGCTATCGCCTGCTGCAGCTGCTTGACCTCCTCAGGCTTGGCGCCCATCTGCTGCGCTACCTGCTCCAGCTGCTTGGCTAGCTGCTGTAGCTGCTGCGCCAGCTGCTGCACGTTCTCCTGCACGCTGGTCAGCTGCATCTCTACTTGGCTGAAGCCGCCCTCGACACTCTGCAGCTGCTGCTGCAGGGCCGGCACGCTGGACTCTAGCGCTGCCAGCTGCATCTTCAGCTCGGCTATCTGCTTCTCGAGCTCCGCTATCTTAGCGGCCAGCGCCGGGGTCATCTGGCCGCCCTGCGCGGCAGCCTTCAGAGTCTCGACCTGCTGCTCTAGCTGCTTCACCTGCAGGCTCAGCGCTATCCAGTTGGTCATCTTGCCTAGGGCCTCCATCACTGTGTCAACTATACCGAACCAGTGGGCATAGTCGGGGCCCATCATGAAGGCGCCGTTCCTCCAGCGGCGGCCCTGGTGGTGCCATATGTAGTACCACATTATCTCCGGGAACTCGTCGAGTATGTTGTGGTTGTCAGCAAGACCGTTCTTCCAGGCGAACTGCAGCAGGCTGAACGCGTACCTGGCGACTATGTCGTAGTCTATTATGTTCTGGTCGGCGGTGCGGAAGTAGTTCTCTACCCACTGGTGGCTGTGGCACGCGTTACAGACCTTCTTCATCTCCTCGCGGTGCTTGGCAAGCTCGCCGCTGTACTCGACCTTTATCAACCTCGGGAAGCCGAACTCGCCGGGCTTGTTCTCGTCAACCAGCTTGAAGCCCATGAATACCGGGTACTGTATCGGCGCACCCTCCTCCTTCAGCTTCTGGTGGGCCGCGTAGACGTCCTCCATCTTGCCCTTCAGCACGTTATAGTGCAGGAACATTCCCTCCTGGACCTTGTCGGGTATTATCGGCTTCGGTGTGCCGAAGAAGTGCATCTGGTTCCATACCAGCCTCGCTACCAGGTCGTGGGTGCCCTTCACCACTATCTTGGTCTTGCCGTCGGGCGTCTGCAGGGCTATAGTGCTCATGTGACAGGTGGCGCAGGTCGGCGCGTTGAAGTCGACACCAGCCTTCCACGGCAGGGCCTCCCAGTTCCACTCATGGCCATAGACGCTCTCTAGATTACCATGCGCGCTCTCCTCGTAGATCTCTATGTGCGGGTGGTCGTATCCTAGGTGGCAGCGGCCACAAGTCCAGGCATGCCTGACCTGCTTGAGGCTGAAGAGGTGCCTGTCGTGGCAGGCGGTACAGCTGCCTATGCTGCCGTCGGGGTCGACGCGGGCGGCGCCGTTGTTGGGCCAGCCCCATAGCTTGACACGCTCAACGGTCATGGTCTCGCCGTTGAAGGTCTTTATGGTTGCCTGCTCCTTGCCGTAGGGCAGCACTAGGCTACCGTGGCACTCGAGACAGGCGTGGTAGACGTAGCCGTTCCTATAGGCCGGGTGGCTCATGACATTGCCGACCGTTGCCGAGAACTGACCCATAGCGTTTATAGTTATCTTTATGCCGAGCCTGGGTATCACTGTGGTGTTTAGGACGCCGCTAGCGGGCCATAGCGGGCTTACCCACTTCTTCCAGTCAAGGTCATAGGGCGTTATGTAGCCGCCGGTGGCCTCCTTGACGAACTTTATTATGTCGTTCTCTTTGCCGGTCTCAGCATACTCCATCACAGCCTTAGCGAAATCCTTATAGAAGCTCCAGTATATGTCGTCCTTGCCACGCTCGTGAGTCAGGTAGGGCGGGAAGTACTTCTCGTAAATTTGCTTAGCCTTCTCGTCGCCGAACGGGTTGGCACCCTCCTTCTTAGCAGCAGCTAGTATGGCCTTGTACCAGGGTAGTACGGGGGCGTGCAGGCTGCCCGTGGCGTGCCAGGTCCAGCTTATCTCGGCGCTCTCCTTGGGGTGGCACTGTGCGCAGTCCTTCTTAGTCACTACGGTCACTATCTTGTAGCCGAAGTGGTTCTGTATTATGTCGGCGCGGTCCTGGTCGGCGAACTTGCCGTGGCACTCGTAGCAGCCGACCACGTAGTTGTAGTTCTTGGCCCAGTCGGCTATCTTGTCCTTCCATTCGGGGGCGCCTATCTTGTCATATATCTCGCCGGCCTTGCTGGCTGGGTTCTTAGCGTGCTCGCTCACAGCCCACTCGTAGACTATAGTGGGTGTGTACTTGACGTGGCACTGTATACAGCCCTTGGTCTGGGGGCTCACGTTGTCGCTATTCAGTAGCTCCTGGAGCTGCTTGACTGCCGCATCGCCAAACATCTTCTCCTCCGCGTAGGCTGGGACGGCGACGGCGCTTAGGGCGAGGAGGGCTAGAAAGGCTAGCCCTAGTAGGGCCATGCGCTTCATGGCTCTGTCCCTCTACCGGCTACGCACCTATTGGTTCTGCCACATTGATTGTGCGTTAGCGCGTAGGGCGCTGAATTATCCTTGGGACCCGAACGTTTCGGCACCCCGTTGCAGCGCATAGCGGGAAACAGTCACTATCCAAGACTGCTTGAGGCCAGAAGGGGGCCTCTAGGCCCCCTGCGGGCCTCGACCCCGAGCAGCGGGGCACGTGGGTGACGAGGCGGTGGCCAGGCGGCTGTATGCAGTGCCTTTCCACCTCTACAGGGGTCGCGGGGGCAGAGCCTATGGCGTTGATGCCTACATGTGGGGCTTCCTAGAGGCTAGGTATCGTGTGGTCCTCCTGGTGCAGCCCGTTGATGCTCTCCGGGAGGAGCCCCCCGGGGAGGCGTGTAGGCTGCCAGTGCTGGCCAGTGTAGAGGAGCAGCTGCGCGGCCTCGAGGAGGTGGCGGGGCTTAGGCCGCCGCCGGTGGAGGCCCCTAGGCCCAGCCTGTTGAGGAGGCTTGTGGAACTCGTGGTGCCTCAGCGGTGGCTCAGCCTGGGCAGCGAGGAGGGGGAGATCCGTGTGCCTGAGGAGGCGCAGGCCCGGGGCCTTGCGAGGCTGCTGGGCCGGCTGGAGCCCCTCGGTGCCATCGGCTGGGCCGTGTTCGAGGATAGTGGCGGGGCTCTGCTGCCGCTCGCGGAGCCTATGAGGCGTATCTATTCTGAGCTTCGGAGGAGGGATACCGGGTATCGGCGGGGTGAGGCAGAGGCGCGGACCAGGTGCAGGGGGTAGGAGCCCCCCGGGCCCTGCTGGGGCTTTGGGGGCTCGGCCAGCAGCCCCATCGTCGCCATCGCCGCCCCGGGGTCTGGCGGCTCTGCTTTGCTACATTACGTCATGGCTCTCCCCTGCCCTGGCCCTGGGGCTGAGTGTACTGGTTGTCTTCGTGCTCCCGGTGCGTGGCCTGGACCCCCTTAGGGGGTTTATGCGTGGCGCCCCCAGGGGGTGTATCATTTGTAGTGCGGGATCTGGGGCGTGGGTCTCTGTGTCTCCTCGAGTCTCTAGTGGGCCGGGTTCTGGGGGTAGTACCGGCTGGGCCGGGGGCGGTAGCCTGGCGGGTGCTACCGGGGTGGTATCGGGGCCCGGGGGACTAGGCCCCGTGTTGTGCGTGATTCTGTCTCTGGGTGCCGCTGCGGGGCATCTATGGCTAGGAGGTGGCGCTCACGGTGGTTGTTGATGTGTTTTCCAGGCTGCTGCAGGCCCTGGGGCTGGGGGTGCAGCAGGCCCGAGAGGATGTGCTCGCAAAGATAGATCACGTGATTGTGCGCCTGGAGACGATCGAGGATCGCGTGGCTCAGATAAGGTATGGACTCGAGAAGCGGGAGAGGGAGCTGTTCCGGAAGGTGATAGAGTATCTGCGGCGGGGGGAGAAGAGCAGGGCGACAATATACGCTGGGGAGGTTAGCCAGATACGCAGCCTGCTCAAGCTCATGCTCACGATGGAGAACCTGGTGATAATGACCAAGGAGAGGCTGAAGACCGTGAGGGACATGAAGGAGCTGACCCGTACTTTGATGGTGTTCAGCGCCGCACTGAGCACAGTCAAGGACGAGGTGACCGCGCTCTACCCCAACATGAGTATGGTGATAGACGAGATAAGCAAGACCGCCAGGAACCTAGTCATGGAGACCAGCGTTGAGGCCATGGCAGACATAGACCCCGCCGTGGTGTCAATAGGTGCTCAGGAGGTGCTCGAAGAGGCAGCCAGGAAGGCGGAGGAGAAGATAAGGGAGGAGTTCCCAGAGCCCCCAGTCGAGCCAGTCGTGAATGCAAGGCCGACACCCCTCTCCAGCCAGGCAGCAGTGCTGGCTGCAGCAAGCCTCGCCGCCAGGAGACCCCGAGACCGCGAGCTAGACGAGCTAGTGCTCGACTACATACGTCGCCACAACGGCACACTCGACATACGGGACTTCACCGCCCGCTACGGTGTAACCAAAGAGGAGGTTGTCCGCGCCCTCCACAGGCTCGCCGAGCGCGGCCTCATAGCCCTAGCCTAGGTCCTTTACCTCCCCCGGCCCCCGGGGCCGGCCATCTTCACCAGACGTTTTCTCGCCACACGCACAGGCGCCACTGTATCCTCCGTCTCTATAATCCTCCGTTATGATCCTCCTAGGGCTCCGCCACTTGCGTGGAGCCAGAGGGAACTCCTCTTCCCGCGCAGCACTACCCCACCTATTGGCCCCCCTGGGCGAGCCACTAGGCACCCCGGTGGGGTGTCTCCGGGGGTCTTGGCGGGGCTGAGCCGCTGGTGGCCTGACTACGCGATAAAGCCTAGCAGCTATGTGAGCGGGCTGTGCTACTCGATACTCCGGGGCGAGCCGTGGACCCGGTGCGGCCTCGGCTGCGTCTACTGCTACGCGCGGTGGTACCGGGGGCCTCATGGCGCGCCCGAGGCTAAGCCTTGGTGGCGGGGGCTCTGGAGGAGGCTGGCCAGGGAGGCTGGCCGAGTGTGGCCGCGGCCGTGGTTCAGGTTCTCGACGCTGAGTGACCCGGTACAGCCCATGCCTGGGGCCAGGGAGCCGGCTGGGCTCACGGCATGGGCGCTGCGGCTCGCCCAGCACTATGGTGTCGGCGTTGTGCTGAACACTCGGAGCGGGCTAGTTGCCCGTCCCTCTCTGCTTGGCGTGCTGCAGGGGCTCGCCGAGAGGGGCCTCGTTGTTGTCCAGGTGAGCCTCAGCCCTCCTGGGGCCGCGGAGGTGTTGGAGCCGGGGGCTTCGCCGGTCTGGAAGAGGCTTGAGGCAGTGGAGGTTCTCGCTGAACACGGTGTGCCGGCGGCGGTGAGGCTTCAGCCGTGGATACCTGGGCTTGACGATGAGCTCTATGCTGTGGCTGTGGAGGCCCTGGAGCGTGGCGCTGGGGGGCTTATCGCTGAGCCTCTCCGGGAGACACGGCCTGGGCTCCAAAGGCTCTACCGCCTGCTTGGTGTTAAGCCATGGCCGCGGCTGGAGACCTGGGAGCCCTACGAGCTGGGTAAGCTGCCGGGCAGGGAGGGGCTCCTCCACCCGCCCGGGTGGTGGAGGAGGCGCCTCCACCAGGCACTGCGGGGCCTAGCCGCCCGCTATGGCGCAGCCTACGCCTCATGCAAGGATGGCTGGCTGGGGGAAAACGCGTGGCCACCGTGGGGCCCGGGCTGGGGGGACTGCTGCCTCTACACGCGGCTCTCCGGGGGCCAGCTGCGCGGCGCCATGCCGCTGCTTAGACCTACGCTCCACGAGCTGGCCCACTACGCAGCCCTGAGCAGGGACTGGTCCTGGGAAGGCTTCGCGGAGTACTGCGTAGAGGAGCTCGCGCCGCTGGGCTACCGCTGTGGCCCGCTGCTCGAGGAGCTGCCCTCTTGGCTCCGTAAGCCGCTGAGAGTGCATGAGGCCATGCTGAGGAGACTATGGGAGCGGAAAAAGGTGGAGTCGTTGACGAGGCTTCTAGGCCTTGAAGACGTCGGGGAGCTGACTGGGTAGACGCAGATACTTCCACTCTAGGTACTCGACTAGGGCGTCGGCGCTGTACTCGCCGCCGAGGCTGCGGCAGAGCAGCTCCTTGGGTGGGTGGACGCGGCCCCAGCGGTGTATCCTCTCTCCTAGCCATTTCTTTAGGGCTTCGACGTCGGGGCCCCTGAGCTGCTGGGAGTCTGGGCCGCCGAGGCTCCTCCATATCATCGCGGCAACCGTGTTGCCCAGAGTGTAGGTGGGGAAGTAGCCTATGCTGCCGTGGGCCCAGTGTATGTCCTGCAGTACGCCCTCGCTGGGGCTGCGGGGCCTTATCCCGAGCAGCTGCTCCATGAGGCTGTCCCAGGCCTCGGGGAGCTCGTCGACCCGCAGACTGCCCTCTATGAGCTGCTTCTCAAGCTTGTAGCGGAGGTAGATGTGGAGGTTGTAGGTTACCTCGTCCGCGTCGACCCTTATCGGGCTGGGGCGGACGGTATTGACATAACGGTAGAGCTCCTCTGCGCTCAGGCCACGCGTAACGCCCAGCGTGTCGTCAACAATCTTCTTAAGCACTAGCATGTACCATGGGCTGCGGCCGACTATGTTCTCCCAGAACCTGGACTGACTCTCGTGGACGCCGAGGCTCACGCCCCCTATGAGGGGGGTGTAGCTTAGCCGCGGGTCCTGCTGGAGCTCGTAGAGGGCGTGGCCGTACTCGTGCATTGTGCTGTAGACGAATCGCTTGAAGTCAACGCCCTCGTAGCGGACAGTTATCCTGACATCGTTCACGCCCATGTCTATGGTAAAGGGGTGTGCGGAGACATCGACCCGGGCCCGGTCCCAGGGGTAGTCCAGATAGTCCAGGATCCTCCTCACCGTCTCCCTGGCCTTGGCCTCCTCGTAGCCCACCCCCTCGAGGGGGTGCCAGCGGGGGTAGTAGCCTCGCCTCTCTATCGCCGCGAGGACCCTCTTGGTCTCTGGGACAAGCTTGTCAAAGACCTGGTCGACGTCGCGGCTGCGGAGGCCCTCCTCGTATAGATCGAGGAGCGCGTCGTAAGGATGCTCCTCGTAGCCTAGTCTCTCCGCCTTCTCCCTCTGTATCTCCACAATCTCCTCAAGGTAAGGCTTGAACCTGGCAAAGTCTTCCTGCTTCTTGGCCTCCTCCCAGACCTTGGTGGCTTTGCTGGTGATACGAGCCTCGCGGCGGACCAGCTCCTCAGGCAGCGAGGTCTCTATCCTCACCATCCTGGAGACGACCCGATAGAGGCCCTTCTCGTACTCGTTATAGGCATTAAGCTCCTTCTCTGCCTTAGAGAGAAGCTCCCGCAGCCAAGGCGCTGTCGCGATGCTATGCATGAGGGCACTTATCTCCTCAGAGGCGACACTGCGGTCGCGGATACCCTTTTTGGGCATGTAGGTTTCAAGGTCCCAGCCCATGAGGGCCGAGGCGTGGCCCAGGGCCCAGAGGACGCGCAGCCTCTTCACCATCTCGCGGAGTGTCGGGCTACGAATCAGGCTCCATAGCTTGTTCCAGCTGTTTTCCTGCTCGGCCACAGTCTGCCGCCCCGCACATCAATCCAGGCTCGGCCGGCGGTGGACATCGCCAGGGTTAAAAAGAGAGCTTTTCTTGGCAAGGAGCGCCAGAAACCCAGTATATACCCCGCCCCCTAGGGGCGCAGCCCCCACTAGCGGTGAACGCAGGGTTGGCGGACAAAACCAAGCTCGCAGTAATCGCGGCCATCGTCATAGTGGCTGCGGCTGCCGCGTACCTGTTCCTTGCCCACCGTGGCGCCCCCGCAGCCACAGCGACAGCGCCCGCCACAGAGGCGGGGCAGACAACGGCCTCCACGAACAGCAGCGCTAGCATCGTTAACGCCGACAGTCTCGATGACTGTGAGGGCGATAACGTGGTCGTAGTGGTCTACGCGGAGGGGCAGGAAAAGCTTGCCGAGAAGATAGCCAGCCTGCTCCAGCAGCAGCTGGCCGGCCACGTGCCACAAGGCACGGTGTTCTGCACCGCGCCAGCTGGGAGCAGTGGCCTGGCGGACGCTAGAGTGCTCCCACTTATACTCGTCAAGGCATCCAACACAAGTGCGAAACTCGAGCAACTGCTCCTCAACGAGACCATCGTAGACGGCTACCGCCCCATAAGGTACGATGTGGACGCCGTGTTCGCGGTCCAGGTCGCGGCACGGTTCGGCCTCCCCAAGCCAGTCTACAACGCCGAGGCCGAGGCCGTAATCGTGGAGCCGCAGGCCGCGGTTGCCAGGCTAGAGCCCGAGCAGCTGCAGGCACAGAGGCAGCTACTGGAGCTCGTGGAGGCTGTCTTCGCGGCCAAGATAACTCGGGTGACGGCTGCCGACACTGTGGAGGGCTTCAGCAGGGACACGAGGCCAGGCCTCGTGCTCCGGAGCAGCGTTGACCTCACAGACGGCGACCCCGCCGTGGCGAGGATAGGGGACAACCTCTACGAGGCCCGGGAGATAGACTTCGCAAGGGTCTTCATGCAGCGCGGCCTTGTCGAGGCCATAGAGTACGAGAAGAGCGCGGACGAGCTGGACCTGGTGGAGGCGGCCGAGAGGCACCCAGCAATAGGCAGCGGCCCAGTCCACGTCGCGGTGTTCGAGGACTTCATGTGCCCGTTCTGCGCCAAGTTCTATAACGAGACGCTGCCTTGGCTAGAGCAGCAGGCAGCCCGTGGCGTCCTCACACTACACTTCATGGACCTCATTGTGCACCAGCAGGGCGTTGTGCCCAAACTGCACAGACTGCTCCTCTGCTACTTCATCGAGACGCATGACGCAGAGGGCTACGTCGATGCAGTCAAGGAGATATACCGCCTCCTCCTAGTTGACCTCGAGAAGCTCCAGAAGGAGGAGATAAACGAGACAGCGCTTCTAAAGGACTATGACATGCTCTACGAGAAGCTCCGCGAGAAGCTAGGCATAGACGAGAACTGCACAGAGGCGCCTAAGCTGATAACTGAGTCGACGCGGATAGCACAGAAGCTTGGCCTAACGGGCACGCCCAGCTTCGCTGCATGGAGAGAAGGTGGTAACTACGTCATAGTGACAGAGGGGTTCAGGACGCAGCAGTTCTTCGAGAAGCTACTAGATAGCCTCAAAGGCTAGAGGCCCATGGACGACTAGCCATACAGTGAGACACCCAGCCTACAGCCTCTCCGAGCTCACAGCTGGGGCGGAGCGTTTTACGTGACGGGCAGGCGCCCGGGGGATACCCGGGGGCCTCAAAAGGGCTGCATCCATCTTGTTCTCGCCGCACTGCTAGGCACGTCCCGCTCTGTAGGCGATGCAGGCTTGCTTGTACGTGGCCGCCGCCAGCGAGAGGATGGCTAGGGCGACTCCGAGGGCCTGCATGGCTACGAGTGTTTCGCCCGGCAGGAATACTGCCAGCAACACCGTGGAGACGGGCAACATGCTGGCGAAGAGGCTAGTGGGGCCTGCTCCGAGGGCTTTGCGGCTTCAAGCCAGGCGAGGTAGGCTAGTGAAACCTATCACTGCCGCTACATAGGAGAGGAGGGCCAGGTTGCCTGGCTCGAGGAGCACCTTGAGCTGGGCTGAGGATAGGAAGGGTGCCGCGGCGGCGAGGCTGAATGGCAAGCTTGCAACCGTGCTCTATGCGAGGGCCTCCAGGGACTCCATGCCATGCATAAGCTTCTTTGATGCGAGCGTGTGGAGGACTCGGGCGAGTACCGAGGCGAGCGCGAGCAGCGCAGCCACAAGCCTTCCCCGCGTCATCGCCGACACAGCCTCAGCAGGGCCCCGGTGCCCCGGCTAAGGGTTATGAGGAGCCCAGCGCCGCCATGTACCCTAGTTGCCTGGGGCGTAAAGGGAGCCATGCCGACGAGGAGGCTAGACGACTACTTCCGCCAGCTGGGAGCGGCGGCTAGGAGCCGCCAGGTGGATGTGGAGGCGCTGCTGCGCCGCGCAGTAGAGGCCGCGGTCGAGGAGACGCTGAAGCGGCTGGGGCCCGGCGCGGTAGGGGACAGTGGGGGGCTCGAAGCCGCGAGGCTGGACGCGCTAGAGGATAACATCCGAGAGCTAAGGGGGGAGCTGGAGGAGCTTCGACGGAGCATCGAGGAGCTCCGTGCGGCTGTGGAGGCCGCGGGTAGGGGCGGGGGGCTCTCAGCTAGGGAGAGGAGGCTCCTAGAGGACCTCCCCCGGGCCGTGGCGGAGGCTGTGGCCGCGGTGCTGCAGAGGTACTGCCGCCAGCCCGGGAGCCAGCAGGCACAGCCCGGGGAGCCCCGGTGGCTCCGCATCCTCCGGGAGAGGCTCAGCCAGAGGGGCTACCTGTTCACCCACGAGCTGCCCCCGGAGCTGCAGGCAGAGTTCGACCCGGACATTGCCAGGAAGAGCGGCCTCGTCGTAGCCCCCCTAGCGGGGGACCACCTCGTGGCGACCAAGGAGGCTTTCAACGAGTTCCTCGAGAAGCTCCGCGGCCTCAAGACGGGGGACGAGTATGAGGCCGAGGCCAAGCTGGGCAAGTACCGTATATTGTTCCGCATACTCCGTGGTGAGGGGATGGTCTACTACGGGGGGCCCAGCAGGGGCTGGGTCCTCTCCCTCAAGATCTAGGCTGCCCTGCGTCTCCGCCGGCACTGCGCATGAAGACCTGGTAGTAAAGGAGCGCCGCTATGGTCTTGCCGTCTCGTATTCTCCCATCCCTTATCATCCCCACAGCCTCGTCCAGATCAACCCATAGAGTCTCTATGGCCTCGTCTGGCTCCGGCCGCGCGCCGACATAGCGCAACCGCCGAGCCAAGAAGACCACTATCTCCTCAGTCGACACGCCCGGGCTCGGATAGAAGCGGAAAAGCTCGACAAGCTCGCCAGGCTCATAACCGGTCTCCTCTATGAGCTCCCTCCTCGCTGTCTCCCAGGTCTCCTCGCCGGGTTCCCGCGTTCCCGCCGGTATCTCGTAGAGCCAGCCGCCAGCCGGCACCCGGTACTGGCGCTCCAGCAGCACACGGTCATCCTCCACGGCAAGCACCGCCACCGCCCCAGGATGGACTAGAACATCTCTCACGATTCTCTTGCCGTCCACCACGACCTCGACCTTGACTAGCTCGAAGCGCCTACCCTGGCACCGCGCCAGGACCCTACCCCCAAGCGCAGCCGCCACATGTGCCACCCCTAGCAGCGTAACGACGAGAAACCCCGCAAGAGTTCGGCGTCCCGGCTGGGGCATTGAGTACTGTGGCGCACCTCTAACCCCGGGGCACGCGAGAGGCATGGGAATGGTGGGTTCGGCCGCAAGGCTCCCCGGGTCATCCCTTCGCGGGTACGCCGCGGCGTAGCCCCGGGGCCGGCCTGCCTGGCGAGCTGGGAGGAGGGCTCAGGCATCATAAGTGCTTATCTCGCGAGGGCTGGCTGCATAGCTCGCCTTGACCGCGTAAACTTAAATGCGGGACACTGTCGCTCGGGATTCTGCACGGAGAAAGAAGCGCATAACCCACGCTACATGTAAAGAACTGAGGCCGGGAGATGATAGAGTATGTTTGGCTCTTTCCAGGGCATGGAGTGGGTTCTCATATTCCTCATAGTTCTGCTGATATTCGGCCCTAGCAAAGTGCCCCAGCTGGCGAAGGGTCTCGGCCAGGCTATCTACGAGTTCAAGAAGGCTAGCCAGGGTCTCACCGAGGAGGAGCGAGAACGCCAGCAGAGGCAGAGACTGAGCAGTGTAGACGAGGAAACCTTGAAGAAGCTCGCGGAGAAGCTCGGCGTCAAGGACGCGGAGAAGAAGGACCGCGACCAACTGATAACGGAGATAATATCGGAGGCAAAGAAGAAGGGACTTCTTGACGAGATAAAAGTTGAGGCCAAGGCTAAGTAACCTCATGGAGTCGATAGAGACATAACCACTAGTCATTGTATTTTATTCACAGCATCTTGGTCCAGCACTAGCTCCCCCGGCACAGCTCCCGGGGAGCTGCGTGGGAAACAATATCCGAGACAATAGGGCAGGCTCGGTGTAACGCGCCGAGGAGAGCAGCGGGTTAGGCTCCGCAGCCTAGCCTTGTAGCGCTGGGGGCAATGGGTCTTGTCCGAGGCGCCGCCTGGTGACCGGGAGGCAACAATCTGGGAACACATGGAGGAGCTGGCGATACGCCTTAGGCGTATCGTGATAGCGTTCTTTGTGGCCGCCACAGTGTTATCGATACTGCCTGCAGGGAAAGGCAGGCTCCTCTACGTTCCATTGATAGCACGGTTCCCCGAGCTGATATTCCAGCATGTCGTGCCGAAGACCGTGGTGAGCCTTGATGGTAAGGTGTATAACGTGACAGTTATCCCGACGCAGACCACAGAGTCTATTGAGATACTCGCACAGACGCTGTTCCTGCTCGGCTTTATAGGCGCATCACCGATAATAGCTAAGGAGATATGGGAGTACATTGAGCCGGCATTGTATCCCCACGAGAAGGCTTTTGCTAGGAAGTACATAGCGTTGTTCATACTTGCCTTTCTGTTTGGCGTTTTCTTCGGCATATATCTGGCTGCACCGCTGATAGAGATGATGTTTCTAAAGCTGTACCCACTGTATGTGCCGGCATCGTTCAAGGACCAGTTCATACTAAAGGTTAGCGTCTCA
>Ga0256838_1001081_pt1 | contig 13762 bp, 14 predicted proteins | sample 4571419metaG_FD_185978 | JGI IMG/M metagenome (GOLD analysis project Ga0256838, IMG submission 185978) | Hydrothermal vent microbial communities from Guaymas Basin, Mexico - 4571-419 | ecosystem: Environmental > Aquatic > Marine > Hydrothermal vents | place: Mexico: Guaymas Basin | collected...
ATGCACAGACCCTTGCAAAAAATCTTGGCATAAAGACATACACTGTTCCAATTACCGATGTGTTTGAAAGCTATAAAAAAGCTCTGAAGAAGGTGTTCGGCAAAAGAAAAGAAGATGTCACGGAGGAAAACATACAAGCAAGGATAAGAGGAAACTACTTAATGGCGATATCCAACAAATTTGGCTATCTTGTTGTAACCACCGGTAACAAGAGCGAGGCAGCTACGGGATATTCAACTCTGTATGGAGATATGGCCGGAGGATTTGCCCTCATAATTGATATTTACAAAACAGATGTTTACAAACTGGCAAGAAAAATCAATGAAGTCTTTGGAAAGGAAGTTATACCAGAAAGGGTGTTTGTCAAACCACCTTCAGCAGAGCTGCGGCCAGGTCAAAAGGATCAGGACAAGCTACCACCTTACGAAGAACTTGACAGGATTTTAAAACTGTTCATTGAGAAAAACTACCCACCTGAAAAGATAGTAGAAGAAGGTTTTGATAAAAACACTGTGGAGTATGTTATAAAGCTTGTTAAGATGAGTGAGTACAAGAGAGTTCAAGCTGCGATAGGCCCAAAAATCTCCTCTAGATCTTTCTCTTCCGACTGGCATATGCCGGTTACCAATAAGTTTATAGTGTAAGGAGGGGTGCCTCATGAACAACTTTGTATTCCACAACCCAACAAAGATAATTTTCGGAAAAGGCACTGTAGGTGTTATAGGAGATGAAATTAAAAACTTTGGATATAGGAAAGTTCTACTCCTTTATGGAAGAGGTTCGATAAAGAAGAACGGAGTGTACGACTCTGTTGTGGATTCCTTGAAAAGAAACTCTATAGCATTTGTAGAAGTTTCCGGCGTTAAACCAAATCCTGTTTTAAGTAAAGTAAAAGAAGCCGTAAAAGTTGCAAAAAAGGAAAAAGTCGACGCTATATTGGCAGTAGGTGGAGGAAGCGTCATAGACAGTGCAAAGACGGTTGCAGCAGGTTTCTATTACGATGGTGATATATGGGACGCCTTTACCGGAGAATATAAGGTCAAAAAGTCTCTTCCGATTTTCGTAGTGTTGACGATATCCGCAACTGGTTCTGAAATGAACGGCGGGGCAGTTATAACCAACGAAGAAACGAAGGAGAAATGGTCATTCTGGTCCCCTACTTCCTTTCCAAAAGTATCTGTAATAGACCCAACAGTTCAGTTCAGTTTATCGAAAGAGCAGACAGTTTATGGGGGAATCGACGCTATAGTTCATGTTCTTGAATATTATTTTGACGGTTCAAAGGGAAGAAGGGTAATGGATAGAATAATGGAATCCATAATAAAGACGATTATGGAGGCAGTTGAGGTTTTAATAGAGGATCCTACTAATTATGAATGTAGGGCAAACCTTGCATGGTCTGCTACTCTCGCTCTTAACGGGTTAACATCCACTGGCTCCTATGGTGGTGATTGGTCATCTCATATAATAGAGCATTCTTTAAGTGCCCTTTATGACATTGCACATGGTGCTGGTCTTGCCATAGTAACACCAGCATGGATGAGATATGTGATGGATAAGGATATAGAAAAATTCGAAAGATTTGCTAAGGAAATCTTTGGAAAAAATAATGCGGAAGATGGAATAGGGGCATTCAAGGAGTGGTTAAAGAAGGTGGGAGCTCCCACTTCTTTAAAGGATGCCAGCATACCATCTGAAGATATAGAAAAGATCGCGGAAAACGCTGCTATAAGATCACCATTTGGAAAATTGAAACCTTTATACAAAGAAGATATAGAAGCTATTTTGAAACTTGCAGTTGAATGATTTTTGGCGATCTTGGATGATTTGGAGTATTTTTTTACAAATAACAAAAAATATTATCTTGAAACTCCCTCAGATAACTGTTTACAACTTTTTTTAACATGTTATAATTCAGAATAGCCTCTCAAAAAGGGGGAGTTTCTATGTTGATATACGAAGATATCCTCGAATGGCTCGATACAAATCCTCGAATCCAAGACTTGAGGAAAAAAGCCAAAGAGCTAGGTGTAAAAATCAAAAAGAGGATGAGAAAAAGGGAAATTATCAAGGTGATAAGGGAGGATATTATGAAGAGACTGGAAGGAAGTGAAGAAAGGAGAGCTAATGTAACCTCAAACTTTGGCGAAGTTCAAAGCCAAAGCGAGGTAAAAAAGGCTCAAGATCTTCCTCAAACTTATGGAAAGGACAAACTTGTCCTTATGCCGGTGAATCCTCACTGGCTCCATGCATATTGGGACCTATCTCCAAACACGATAAGAGCTATAGAATCTCTACCTCTTGGATCAAAGGTAGTTCTTAGGCTCCATGATGTTACATACATCATATTCGATGGTAGCAACGCACATAGAACCTTTGAAGTAAGCGTTGATATAAGGTTTACAAAGAACTATTACTTCAATGTTCCTGTTGCCGGTGCAGATTACTTAGTTGAGCTTGGGTACAAAGATCCAACAGGAAAGTTTGTTACGCTCATGAGATCCAATGTTTGTAAAGCTCCAAAAGATTATCCTTCTTCTTCCACAAGGGAAAGATGGCTTGATTTGAGGACGAAGAAAAAGAGAGTCTTTGTAGCTGGTGAGGTAGTAGTAAAACCTGTTGAAAAGGCTGTTGGAGTTTCCTCGATGAACGTTCTTGAAAATCCATCACCATCCGGTGGAGGCTCCTTCATGTGGGAAAAGGTTAAGAGTGGAGCAGGAAAGGGTGGTCTCTAATGCCATCCGGTTATATCGTTTTCGTTTTACACGCACACCTGCCTTATGTAAGACACCCAGAATATGAGGAGTTCTTAGAGGAGAGATGGCTTTTTGAAGCCATGTTCGAGACTTACATACCACTCCTCAAGATGTTCAAAAGGCTGGAAAATGATGGAGTTAATTTTAAGCTCACTATGTCGATTACTCCCCCTCTCATGGAGATGCTTACCGCAGAAGATTTGATGGACAAATTTGAAAGACACATGAAGAGTCTTATAGAACTGGCTCAAAAAGAAGTTGATAGAACCGCTCAAGAAGATCCGAGAAAACACAAGATGGCTCAATATTATTTGAAAGATTTTCAGGATACTCTAAAGGTTTTCTACTCCTATGACAGAAATATATTAAATGGTTTCAAAGAATATATGGAAAAAGGTAAGCTTGATATTCTTACATGTAACGCAACACACGGATATTTGCCACTAATGGAAATCCATCCCTATGCTGTAAAAGCTCAGGTTAAGATTGGTGTTGATACGTACAAAAAGCACATGGGAGTTAAACCAAGGGGTATCTGGCTTGCAGAATGCGCTTATTACCCAGGACTCGATGAAATTTTAGCTGAATACGGTCTCGAATACTTCTTCGTCGATTCTCATGGACTCTGGTATGCAGATGAAAGACCGCATTATGGTGTTTACAGACCCGTCATAACCCCAAATGATGTTTTTGTCTTTGCAAGAGATCCCGAATCAAGTGAACTTGTATGGAGTGCAGATGTCGGATACCCTGGTGATGGCAGATATAGGGAGTTTTATAGGGATATAGGATTTGATAGAGAATTTGAATATATAAAACCTTATATTGATAAAAGTGGGGTCAGAATTAACACAGGGATAAAATACCACAAAATAACTGATAAATCTATTCCCCTTTCTGACAAGGATTATTACGATATAGATGAGGCTCTCCAAGCCGTAAAAGAGCATGCCTCCGATTTTGTTAGCAAGAAATTGTCACAGGCGCAGAACTTAAAATCGCTCTTCAATGGGGTTGAACCTGTGATAGTTGCACCCTTTGATGCAGAGCTATTCGGTCACTGGTGGTATGAAGGAGTTTACTTTTTGGAGGAGTTCTTCAGAAATGTTGCAAATACAAAATTAAGAGTCGCAACTGCAGGTGAAATAGTAGATAGACTCGAAACAGTCCAGATTGTTACACCAGCTGCATCGAGCTGGGGAGCCAATGGATACAACGAAGTATGGCTCAACGGGAAGACCGACTGGATATATCCACATCAACACGAATTTGAAGAGAGGATGAGGGAAGTAGCTCAAAACATAGATGAATCCAATGAGCTCATGGTGAGATTAGCAAAACAACTAGCAAGAGAGCTGCTCCTTCTGCAGTCAAGTGACTGGGCTTTCATAATAACAACGGGAACTAGTGTGGATTATGCGGTAAATAGAACAAAAGAACATGCAAGAAGGTTCTTGGAGCTTTATGACATGTACAAATCTGGGAATATAGATGAAGGAAGGTTATCTTATTATGAATGGATAGATGGAATCTTTCCAGACGTAGATTACAAAGTATATGCAAGTTAAAAGACAAAGCGGCTCGGAAGAGCCGCTTTTTATCTTATTCTTCACCGTAAATCATTCTACAATGCCTCGATCCAAAAAGCAGTTTTAGCATTTCTGGATCCTTGAAGGTTACCTTTACATCAAGTTCATCTTTTCTATATCCCGTTGAAAGAACTATTTCATTGAGAGTGCTATTCAATGAATCGTAAGTAAGAGAAGACAATACCTTTATCTCTGTGCCTGATACAGGAGTATGGAACATCCTCACACCTGTAAACTTTGATATCATTCCAGGCTTTATAATAATTGCTCTTATGTTTTCAACCATGCTATTAAATCTATTGAAATGCTGATCAGCCTCTTTCTTTTTTCCTTCATTAAAGTAATAAAAGCCCAAAAATAGAGAGACCACAGGATCTATAAACTTTGAAAGACTATTTTCTACATATTCTGAGATATTTTCCCCTGCATAATACTTTTTAGAGATTTCATAGACAGCTATTCTTGGGCAATAAGAAAATTTTTCTAAAGTGTTGGAAGGTATTTTCCCTGTCCAATAACTACCCACATTTATTGTACATGCATCTTCTTTTTTCAATATAGATTCAGCTATTTTCTTGGCTTTTTCGTAGTCTGGTTCAAGATGAATAGACAATATAGCTAGAAGGGTTTTGAATCCTCCTCTGTTCGTACATATCGTAAATAGTTTTTTGGCTACTTCATAGTTATCAGTGTATATGTTATGGACAAGGCCAATGTAGGGATTTTTAGAGACTTTAAAGGCGGCTTCTATAAATTTTGTGGCCTCCTGATACCTTCCCAAACTGATTAAAACTTCTGTCATTAAAAGGTAAGGGTAGAAGGACGTAGAATCTGTTTTTAAAAACTTCACCGTATAATCAAGGGTATCTGTATCTCCTCTATATAGCTTAGTTACTCCAAGCATGTACTTAAACTCTGGTGCTGTGAATCTTGAAAAAACCTCAGCTGCTTCTTCAAGTTTCTTCTCAAGAAGCTTTACTATTCCTTCGATTAAGGCTCGCTTTTTTATATTTCCAACTTTAACTATAGTTTTTTTAAGAGCTCTTATCACACTCTCGTCAGAAGCTCCATAATCTTGGAAATTTATATCAAATAGCGTATTAACTTTAGACGCATCAACAAGCGCTGGTGGGGTTAATTCTACCTTTATCTTTTTAGACAAACCTGGTGATTCTCTCTTTGGCTTCGGCTTTTCCTTCAACTTTCCCATTTTCCTTAGGTCTTTTTCAAATTCTTCTTTTAACTTCAAAATCTTTAAGAGTTTTTCATCGTTTATATTGTCCATCATATCAACCCCTTTGCCTTTAAACTCGTGTATCCTCTTGGATGGATTATTACATGATCAATCAACTTAATACCAAGTATATCACCTGCGTCTTTAATTTTCTCCGTTAGCTCTATATCATCTCTACTTGGGTTCGGATTTGACCTATGATTGTGAATAAGAAAAAAACCGTCTGCTGAAATTTTTACAAGAAAGTTGAAAATATCTCTTATGGATATGGCAATAAAAGTAGACGTTGATCCCGAAAAATCTTTATGAGCCAAGTACCTAAGATCATTGTTAACTGCTATTACCCTTAGTACTTCTTCTTGCTTGAAGATTAAATCCTTTGAAAAGTTGTAAACAAATTCAGGTTTGTCAAATTTAAAACTTTTCTCGGAGATTTCAAGATAAAGTCTCTTTCCGAGCTCTAGAGCTGCTTTTAAAGCTGTTGCTTTTGCAAGCCCCACACCGTTTATAGATGTAAGCTCATCTACACTGGCAGAAAATAGACTACTCAAAGTAGGAAATTTCTCAAGAACTTTTTCAGAGAGCTCAAAGACATCCATACCGTTGGAACCTGTTCGGAGAAGGATGGCCAAAAGCTCTTTGGTTGATAGAGATTCTGGTCCAGAAAGTTTCATCCTTTCCCTTGGTTTCATTTCCACCAACCCTTCTTGTATAAAAATTCCCAAACCTTCCCTATAGGAAATCCCATAACGTTATAAAAATCGCCTTCTATTTTTTCAACGAATACAGAACCCAAATCTTGTATCCCGTATCCACCGGCCTTATCAAACGGACTTCCTGTCGAAATGTATTTGTCAATAATCTCCTCTGGCAATTTTCTGAACCAGACCACAGTTTTGTCGAAGATAAAATGCTCTCCTCCATCCCAAACAAAATATACACCAGAATATACTTCATGACTTTCTTCAGAAAGGGCCTTCAAATATCTTCTGGCTTCTTCTGGTGTTTTGGGTTTCCCCATTATTTTACCCTTAAAGACTACTATCGTATCGGCACCTATAACTAATCTTTCTTCAAATGTTCTTTCATATACTTCCTTGGCTTTTTTGGAAGATAGGCATTTAACAAATTCAACAGGATCTTTTTCACATTCTATTCTTTCCTCAACTACCTTAGATGGAATAACCTCAAAATCAATACCTATCCTTCTTAAAAGATCCTGTCTTCTAGGAGATGATGAAGCCAATATTATCCTCATTGCAATTCCCTCCATATCTTTTCAAAGGTCTTAGCGATGTACACATTAGCCAATGCTGATATGCTTCCTATTATAAGAAACAAGGGCAAAAATGAGAATATATACCTACTCTTTATTAAGAACGCTCCTATAATCATCTGAACTAAGTTATTCACGGCTGATCCTGCAATGCTGGCTCCAACGTAGCCGAATTTAAATCTGAAGAGCATAGTCTCCACAATTGCTGCTGCAATCGAGCCAAAGAAACCCATAAAAAAAGGGGGAGAAAAGATTCTCCCTGAAAATATAGCCCCAATCAAAGTCTTTCCTGCAGCAACGGTTATTGAGAATTTCAATGGAAAATTTGCTGCATAAAATAAAACAACTGAATTGGAAAATCCCCATCTTCCAACTGGAAGTGGGAAGGGAATGAGGTTTTCTACGAAGTAAATACCAGAAGCTACAGCTATAAGTACAGCGGTTAATGCCGTTACCATGTTTGGGCGTCTATTTTGGATTCTTTGAACTTTATCACCAACTTGTTGGGAACGCAGATTATTTCACCTCCTGGCTTTATCCACCCAATTTTTTCACAAATTTTTAAAGAACATGTAGAATCCACTACTTTAGCTTCCTTGCCATTAAATATAAGGGTTGTAATTCTTTTCTCGTCTTTGTATATAGGATAGGTACCAGGCTTGTCTATCTCCATAATCAACCTACCATTTATGAAAACTTCCAAAGTATTTGAATATTTTTTATTTCCATACGTAAATTTGTACAATAAAAACGAGAGAGCAATCACAAGCAATGCAAGTATTACATATACGTCTTTTTTTGAAAATAACTTCAACAAATCCCTCCTTTCTTAAGGTATACTATCATAACAGATGGGATAAAGAAGGAGGTTGATAATATGTCAAGAGAAGAGGAACTCATAAAGAGGATAAAGGAACTTGAAGACCAACTTGAAAGCTGCAAAAGAAGAGAAAAGGAAATAGAATTAATGCTTCAAGAATATAATGAACTTGTTAAAAGGCAGTTCGAAATCTTCGACAACTTTGTAAAAGATATAGGAACAAAAAGAATCATAGATCCACTAACAAGAGTATATACAAAAGATCACATTGTAAAACTCATAACCTACTATCATAGCAAAGCCTTTGAAGAAAATTTAGGATACGGAATAATAGCTGTAAGAATTGTTAACCTCGATGATATGATGCCACTTGAAAGGGAAAGTCAATTAGTTCTCTTAGGGAAAGTTCTTAGAGACTCTGTTAGGGTTCCTCTTGATAGCATAGGTAGATATTCCGATGACACATTTGTTATCCTTCTCACAGATGTTAAAAAAGAAAATGCTGAAAAAGTTCTAGGTAGGATCAGAGATATGATTAAGCTTAACATGGGTGATGATGTGGACATAAAGATGAGCCTTAGGGTATATCCGGAAGATGGTTTGAACCTTGAAGAATTGATGAATCAAGTCATGGAAGAGGTGAGATAGAATTGGGATACTTCAAAGTCAACGGTCCTGTAAAGCTTCACGGAGAGGTTGAGATATCTGGATCTAAGAACGCTTCCTTACCTATTATAGCTGCATCTCTGATTTCTTTTGATGAGGTGGTAATAGAGAACGTTCCCGATCTTTTGGACATAAGAACAATGATTGATATTTTAGAATCTATTAACTTTAATGTGAGTTTTTCTGACGGTGTGGTTCGTGTAAGGCCAGAATTTGAAAATGTAAACACTAATGTTCCTTATGAACTGGTTAGAAAGATGAGAGCATCTTTTAATGTATTAGGACCATTGGCGGCAAGGTATGGGAAAGCAAAGGTGGCGCTGCCTGGCGGATGCTCCATTGGTGTTAGGCCTGTTAACTTTCATATAGAAGGTCTCGAGAAACTAGGATTTGAAGTTACTATAGAACATGGATTTGTTGAAGCAAAACTTGTGAAACCAAATAATGGAAAAATAATTCTTCCAAAGCCAAGTGTAGGTGCAACTGAGCATCTGATGACTACCGCCGCAGCTATAGAAGGGATTGAAGTAGTAATAGAGAATGCTGCTATGGAACCAGAAATCGTGGACCTTCAAGAATTTTTAAGGAAATTGGGTGTGGAGATCGAAGGAGCGGGTACAAGTAGAATAAGAATAAAGGGTGGGGTTAAAAGAAAAGCAGTAGTGCATAAAGTTATACCCGATAGAATAGAAGCGGGTACTTATGTTATCGCCATTGCTGCTACTGGGGGAGAAGGTGTGGTTAAAAATCTTGACTCTGAGCACTTGAATTCTCTGTGGGAGGTTTTGGAAAAAATAGGGGTTGATTTAAGGATTGATAAAAATAAGGTTTATGTGAAAATGGAAGGGAAACCAAAACCTGTTGATGTGAATGTATCGCCTTATCCAGGCTTTCCTACAGATCTTCAGCCACAAATCATGACTCTTTTAACGGTAGCTTCTGGAACATCTTATATAAAAGAAAATGTTTTTCAAACCAGGTTTTTGCATGTAGATGAATTGAAAAGGATGGGAGCAGATATAGAGATAACCGATGGAACAGCAATAATAAAAGGAGTCGAGGGGCTTTCAGGAGCACCTGTTAATGGAACGGATTTGCGAGCCACAGCTGCGCTCCTTATAGCCGCTTTTATGGCAAATGGAAAAAGCGAGATTCACCATGTAGAACATATATTCAGAGGATATGAAAACGTATGTAAGAAGTTTGGAAAACTTGGCGGAAAAATTGAATACGTTGGGGTGAAAGAGTACATTGAGTGATAAATCTTTTCTTGTAAAAAATAGTCATCTTCGCATGAGATATCATCCTCTCTATGAGCGGATGAGTTTATGTGATATTTGCCCAAGAAATTGCAGGATAAATCGCTACAAGTTTAAGGGTGTATGTGGTGCAGATTATAAGATAAAGATCGCGAATGCCTTACTCCATTTTGGCGAAGAACCTCCCCTTGTAAAAGACGGAGGCTCTGGTGTAATTTTCTTTTCTGGATGCCCCATGAAATGTATCTACTGCCAGAATATGGGATTTTCTCAAAGGGGGGTCGGGGTCGAGATAACCGAACAAGAACTCGCTTTTATTATGCTGGAGCTTCAAAAAGCTGGAGCTGAAAATATCAACCTGGTGACTGCTTCTCATTTTATTCCACAAGTTCTCAAATCCCTAGAAATAGCAATAATGGAAGGTTTATCCCTGCCAATAGTCTGGAACACTTCAAGCTACGAAAAAGTAGAGATGTTGAAACTTCTTGAAGGCGTGGTTGATGTATACCTTGCAGACATTAGATACGTTGAGGATGAGGTAGGGTTGAAGTACTCAAAAGTGCCAAACTATTGGACAGTTGCAAAAGAAGCATTGAAAGAAATGTATAAACAAGTGGGAGTCTTCGATGGTAAAAAAGGAATGATAATAAGGCTCTTGATATTTCCTTCTCATATAACTGATCATAAAAAAGCACTTGACTTTATTGTGAGTGAATTATCTCCCGATGTACCGGTTTCAATAATGCGCCAGTATATGCCAGTTTTTGGTGCTAAGAACGATCCATTAATAGGTAGAATGATATCAAATGAAGAGTACGAGGAAGTGTTAGATTACGCTGAGCAGCTAGGTATAAGTGGATGGATACAACTTGATGAGATACAAGTTGTTCCCACAAAATCTGTGGAATCCATCTACAACTTGTTAAAGAGTAAAACAACATGAGATCTTGTTGAAAGGGGAGACGAAAGTGTTTCTTTTATATGGAGCGGTTGGAGACGCTCTAGGATTTCTAGTGGAAAGTGGAATAAACAAAAGGATAGAAGAGTTTATTGACTGGTATGATCCTAAATCTAAGGAAGAGTTTAAAAAAGGAGAATATTCTGATGACACTCAGTTAACTTTAGCGGTTGCAAGATCAATATGGGACGGAGAGTTTCATCCTGAATATTTTTCATACGTTGAGCTTCCCTTGTGGGTCTATTATAGAAGAGGCGCAGGGAAAGCGACAACAAAAGCTGCGATGAATCTGTTCTCCTCGAGAATTCAGTGGTATGGCAATTTCTACCCAGGTTATGAAAACGCTGGCGGGAGCGGCGCAGCTACGAGAGTCTCTCCAATAGTGGCTGCATTTGACAATGAAGAAGATATCGTAAGATATGTCATATACTCTTCCATAATAACTCACGGAAACAGCAAGGCTTTGGTGGGAGCTATCATAACAGCATCCACTATGTATTCAGCGAAAAATAAATCCATCGATAAAAATTTTATCATCTCCAACTTTAAAGCTTTCTATAACATAGCGAAGGAGCTTTTTCAAAACGATGAGACATTAATTGAATGGGAAAGAAACTATCCCCGAAATTTCACAGAAGATTTTGGCAGTACCTATACCAATACAATAGAGAAAGCTATGCTAATAGACAAAACAGATGGTTATCCCACCGTATGCAAAAAAGCAGGAGAGTACGACTCTCCCGGATTAGGCACAAGCGTCTCTCTATGTGCTTTTGGCCTTGCTTTAAAGCTTGATGATGTTTCAGCAAAGGAGCTTTTGCTTACATCTGCCAACGAAAGAGGAACTGACGCAGACACAATTGCGGCCATACTTGGCTCGACAATCGGTTTTTACATGAAAGAGGACGACGATTTAGCGGAAATGGCAAAAGATATACAAGATTATAATTACTTGCTGAATATGCAAAGTAAACTTTTATCTAAAAAGTTCAAGGGAAGAACCATCAACAGACAAGAAGTTAGAAATTACGCACTGGAGCTTGAAAAAGCTTTAAAAGCTTCCAAGCTCCCTGAAATACCACACCCTGTATTTGGGAAACTTACTGTTTTAGAAGAAAGAGGAAAAATCTTCAAAGTCGGTTCACAAGAGGGTCAAACACTGTTTATAAAACATCAGTAGCTCCTTGCTTTATCCATATCTATTAATGCCAAGAATTCTTCGTTGTTTTTAGTTTCTTTCAACTTTTTCAATATGAGGGTTAGTCCCTCCTCTTCACTCATCGTTGCGAGCATCCTTCTAAGGAGCCACACTTTCTTTAATGTATCCTTATCAAGAAGGAGTTCTTCCCTCCTTGTTCCAGATAGGGTTATGTTTATTGCAGGGAATATTCTTTTGTTTGCCAATTGCCTTGAGAGAACTAGTTCCATATTTCCAGTGCCCTTGAATTCTTCAAATATTACCTCGTCCATCTTCGAACCCGTTTCTATAAGTGAGGTAGCAATTATCGTTAAGGAACCCCCTTCTCTTATGTTCCTCGCAGCCCCAAAGAACTTTTTAGGCTTCACAAGGGCAGCTGGGTCCACTCCACCAGAGAGGAGCTTTCCGCTTGGCTCGATGGAAATGTTGTAAACCCTAGCAAGTCTTGTAAGAGAGTCAAGGAGTATAACAACGTCCTTTCCAAATTCAACTTGCCTTTTTGCCATTTCAAGTGTAAGCTCAGCAACTTTCGTTTGATGACGAGGTTCCATATCAAAAGGAGCTGCTATAACTATAGCATCAACCGATTCTTTTATATCGGTAACTTCTTCTGGTCTTTCATCTATCAAAAGGATTATTCTAAATGTTTCTGGATGGTTTTGAGCAATACCGTTGGCAATTTCCTTCAATATAGTGGTTTTCCCGGCTTTTGGTGGCGATACTATCATTCCCCTTTGACCTTTACCAATTGGAGCGAAGAGATCCAGAATTCTTGTGCTAAGTACGTCTGGGTATGTCTCAAGTATAAACTTTTCTCTCGGATAATCCGGGGTAAGATTTTCAAAGTTTATTCTATCGCCACTCTTTTCAATGGGATGGCCGTTAACTGATGTGATTTTTATCATCGCAAAGTATTTTTCTCCATTTCTCGGCGGCCTTATAATTCCTTTTATAATATCTCCCGTGTTAAGATTGAACTTTCTAATTTGAGATGGGGAAACATATATATCGTCTGATGAAGGAAGAAGATTGTCTTTCATCGACCTTAAAAATCCAAATCCACCGTTTTCATTTACATCTAGAACTCCCTCGCCAGTGAAGTACCCCATCTTTTCCTGCTGCTTTTTTAATATTTCATTTATCAGTTCCCTTTTCCTATAGCTTGTGTATCGCGCTACCTCGTATTTTTTTGCAAGCTTATAGAGTTCTCTAACTGTCATGTTTTCAAGTTCCGTTATATCAAAAACTTCAAGTGAGTCACTCAAATTCATTCACCTCCCATAATTTTTCGATACTCTTCCCAATCCTTCATAAATCTTTCGATCCCAATATCTGTTAGTGGATGTTTAAAGAGCTTTTCGAGAACTGTGAAAGGCATTGTAGCGATATCAACACCCATCAGAGCTGCTTCAACAACATGCATAGGATGCCTGATAGAAGCTGCAATTATCTCAGTGTCAAAAGCGTAGTTATTGAAGATAATTACGATCTCCTCGAGCATCTTTAGACCATCGGATGAAACATCATCAACTCTTCCTATGAAAGGACTTACATATGTTGCTCCAGCCTTTGCCGCCAATATCGCTTGCATCGGTGAAAATACAAGTGTTGCGTTTGTCTTTATACCTTCGTAAGATAATGCTTTGATAGCTCTTATCCCATCAGGAGTGAGAGGTATCTTAATTACTACATGTTCATCGATCTTCGCAAGTTCCTTAGCCTCTTCCACCATGCCCTTCCAATCAAGAGCAGTTACCTCAGCAGAAACAGGACCTTTCACAAGCTGGCAAATCTCCTTGACTCTTTCTTTAAATGGAGCTTTTTCTCTCGCAATAAGCGTTGGATTGGTCGTAACTCCGTCTACAATTCCCCATTCAACACCTTTTCTTATCTCATCAAGATTGGCAGTATCAAGGAATATTTTCACAAAAATCACCTCCATTAACCATTCGCATTGATATATAAATTTTCAACCCTAAAATGGGAGATATCTTGCTAGAGAAGAA
>Ga0256838_1001082_pt1 | contig 13759 bp, 14 predicted proteins | sample 4571419metaG_FD_185978 | JGI IMG/M metagenome (GOLD analysis project Ga0256838, IMG submission 185978) | Hydrothermal vent microbial communities from Guaymas Basin, Mexico - 4571-419 | ecosystem: Environmental > Aquatic > Marine > Hydrothermal vents | place: Mexico: Guaymas Basin | collected...
ATAAGGTTTCATATCAACATTTAAAAGTTTTCTTATAGAGTTCCCAATAGCAATAGAACGTGTCATTCCCATACCAAAAAGACTAACTGCTTGGGCTGCATTTTTAATCTGTCTCGCAAAACCATAAAGAGGAGAATTAGCAGCTTTTAATAAGTTTGCTATTATCATAGGGTCATGATCAATAGCTTTTGCCATATCAGCGATAGTTGCTTCAGGGTCTGCATGTATTCTATTTATTTCTAAAATTGTAGCTGAAAGTGGAGGAAGAGATTTAATACTATCAATAATTGAACTTTTCAAAATAATTACCTTATTTTTTTAAAGTTATTATAGCAGTTTAAGTTTAATTAGTGAAGTGTCCAAAACCATTATAAATTGTATATAGTCCATAAAGTATAACTGCTAAAGATGATAAACTCATCATCATATTTCTAAAGCTTGTAGCAGATGACAATGATGCTAAAAAACCTAGAGAAAACATAGCTGGAATAGTACTAACCCCAAAGATAAACATCACGAATGCTCCATAAAATGGACTTGCTGTACTTGCCGCAGTTATAGCAAAAAAGTATACAAATCCACATGGTAAAAGTCCATTAAGCATTCCCAATATAAAAAAGCTACTATTTGATTTAGAATTTAATATCCTTTGAAATGCTTTTTTATAAATGGATGTAGATGAAAACGAGTGTTCAATAAGTGTTAAGAATTTTATCTTACCCATTAAAGATAATCCTGCTAGAACCATAATTATTCCAGTAACTACAAATAAAACTCCATTAGCAGTATTGTTAAAAGTAACAACACCACCGATAGCTCCAAATAAAGCACCAAGAAAAGTATAGGTAGTTACACGACCAAAAGAGTAAAGTAGATGTGCTTTAGTTTGTGAAACTTTTGATGCACTTGGTTCTATCTTTATGCTTGAATATGCTAAAACAATTCCACCACACATACCAATACAATGTCCAAAGGAACCTAAAAACGCGATACTTATAATAGTGATTAAGTTAACTGTTTCCATTAAATTAGTAAAATTCCTTTTATCATGGTTTTTTGTTTATTTTATTTGATTTTCCAAATAAATATATAATTTTATAAGCTTTAGTTAGTAATTAGCTAAAAATAAAGTAGATTTTATCTATAAACTTATTTGAAAAACCAAATTTTACATACTTTGTATACCAATATTATACATTAAAATTGTTACAATAGTATTAGGTTTTATCTTCTTTTTTTACCCTTACCCTGGTCATCATAAAGCAAAAACCTTGCCAAATCTTCCTTGAAACTTCCATCTAACTTATCCCAAATTGCTTTTTTTATTTTGTATCTAGAGGGATCTTCAGTCTTAGATTTTTTAATATCTCGAATAAGATAATGATAACGAACTACCTTTTTAGTATACTCACTTATAAAAAACCAATCCTTAATAATCTGGTAAGATCTCTCTTCATGGTCAGTAAAACTATACTCACTAAATTCTCTATCTTCATCATCTTTAACAAAAGCAGTAAAAGGCTTACCAACATCATGTAAAAGTCCAGCAGCTAAAAATTTAAAACCTTCAGCTTTTACAGCATAATAAGTTACTCGAAGAGTATGTAAGAAAACTCCATGTTGGTGCCATTTATTTTGTGTAAAAAAAAGTGACTCTAAAAATGCTTTGGAAAATATCTTATTATTTACTTTATTCATAAATTTTCCTTCGCCATTGGATGACATACATCGACTGTATCTTTTAGATCTTGTTTTTGTATATGTGTATAAACTTGTGTTGTTAAAAGTGAAGCATGTCCAAGTAATTCTTGTACAACTCTTAAATCAGCACCACCAGATATAAGTGAAGTTGCGTAAGAGTGACGAAGTACATGTGGAGATACACCTAAGTACTTTTGTGTTATCTTATATGCTGATATCCGACTAAGTCTATCACCTTTATAATTAGACCAAACAAAATCTTTTTCATAAGAGAGTTCATTTAAGTACTCATCTATTGCTTCTTTTGCTACAGACGCTAAAGGTACTATGCGCTCTTTTTCACCCTTTGCATGTCGTATATGTAACCACTCACCATCTATATCCTCCATACCCAAAGATAAACACTCACTTATCCTAGCACCACTAGCATACAAAAATAGTATAAGTGCATAATCTCTTTTACCTATTATACTTGATCTATCTATAAGTTCTAGCCCATTTTGGATATCTTTAAATGATAAGAACTTTGGAAGTAGTTTTGGAATTTTTGCAAGTTTTAGTTTTGTTTTTGTTTCTAAGAACTGACTTTTATAACAAAATGAGAAGAATGCATTTACCGAGGATAGTTTTCTGTTTAGCGTTCTCTTATTTTTATAAGTACTTAAAACTTCTAGAAGAGCTTTCGAGTCTAAAGATATGAGTGGCTTAGATAAAGCCTCTTCTAAAGCAGTTAAATCACTCTGATAAGCTTGTACACTTTTTATACTAAGAGCTCTAGTTACACTTATGTACTCTATAAAAGCTTCTAGTTCATTTGACAATTTAACTCTACTCTACGAGAATATACTCATCATCTATATAAAATACTTTATCATCTATAAATATATAGCCATCTTCTACATCTACTTCATAGATTTTGTACTCTAGTAAGTCTTTTGAAAGTTCTATTATATAACCCTCTTTTTCAAGAACATATAGATTATTTACACCCATTATCATCCCTAAAAAATGAGCAAAAGGAAATTTAACTTTTTTATTTAATTGTAAATCAGGAGTTAAAGAGACTATCTCACCTTGTTTTGTAGAAAGATATATGTTTTTACCATCATCTATAACATTTCTAATGTCATACTTAACTCTTAACTCTTTTTTAGCTAGAGATAAAATTTTATGACCAGTTGAAGCTATAATTTTATTGTCAACAAAATCAAAATAAATAATATTATTGAAATTATCTTCAGAACTTACGATGGCTGTTCTTAGTTTTTTCTTTGTATCTATATTTATAAGAACAACTTTCCCATCAAGTGTTGAAAATATAACAAGATTATCTTTAAAGTATGGAGCAATTACTTTTGAGTTTATAACTACAGGAGCATCACCCTGCTCTTTTAAAAGTAACTCTTTAGAGCCTATAGAATAAAGTGCCATTTTATTGTTTGTAAATAAAACAGCTAAGATGTCATCTTTAACACTAGCCGTTGAGATAGTTCTTTTAAGATCAAAATGTTCCATTACTGTACTGTCAGTAACAGCTCTAAGTGTTAAATTTCCATCTATAGTAGAACTTAACACCCAACCATCACTAGAACCTAATAACCTTTCATTTTCATCTATAACTACATCTACAACTTCACCATTAACAAGGATTTTATTATCTTCAACCAATGCTGAGTTAGAAGCAATATTTTCAATTGTAAAATCACTACTTCCATAGTATTCCCAATCATCTGAAACATTCTCAGGTTCAAAAACTTCTTTTGAAGCACAAGCTGAAAAGAAAAGAGTTACAGTTAATACAAAAACTAAAGATAAATATTTCAAATTATTACTTTAATCCATAGTGCATAAGAGCAGTTGCTATTTTGGATAATGGTGATTTTTTTGAAACCTTAACCAATTCATTGTGTGCTTCATCTATTTTATTTTCATTTAAAAGTATTACAGCAGATTGAACTAAGGCTAAATCTTTATATATTGCATCTTGTTTAGAAGCATAAGAATCTAAAGATGAAACATCATTAGCTAACTCATACTTTGCTAAATCAGAGATTATGAACGTTTTTGAGTTTTTCAACTCTTTCATAGTTACTAAATCTTTGTTAACAGAAGCTTGTGAAAAAATCCAAGCATCATAAAGTGCTGGATTTAGAGTATGAAGTTTTGAAGATGAAATTTTATCACTTGGATTAGAAATCAACTTTGCTAAAAGTTCATTTGCAGCTGTTTTCTTAGAAGCTTCATTAGCTTCATATCCAATATTTGCAACAACTAGCACTACAACAGCAACAACAGATGCTATCATCATCTTCTTATACTTTTTTACAAATTTTTCAGTTATAACAGCTTTTTCAAAAAACTTTTCCTCGGAGTTTAACTCCTCTTTTACCATAGTAATATTTTCTTTTAAACTCAAAAATGTTTCCTTCATATATATAATTCTTAAAAAGTTTAAAATAATATCGCATATTTTGTTAAACTTTCATCAAATAGATAGATTTTTTTTGTTACAATCTAGTAAATTTATTATAAAGGTAGATAATGCAAGTAGATGATGCACTATTAGCTAAGTTAGAAAAATTGTCATTTTTAAAAATTAATGATGAAAAAAGAGAAGAGATAAAAGAACAACTTTCAGAAATAATGAATTTTGTAGATAACTTAGGTGAATTAAATACTGATGGTGTTGATGATAAATTTGCGATGAATAACGAAGCAACAATGCTAAGAGTTGACACTCCTCTATGTGATGAAACTATAAATGATGATATATTAAAAAATGCACCACAAAGTGCTGATCATTTTTTTATAGTACCAAAAATCATCGAGTAAATATAATAAACAAAAAAGGGAATTATTATGGCTGAACCAGAATCAAAACCGATAGATATAAAAAAACTTTTAAAGAGTGTTTTACACTTTGACTCTTCAGATTTACATCTTGTTCCAGGTGCTGAACCACAAATAAGAATAGATAAAAAACTTAAACCTTTAAACCTACCTATTTTAGATGCTAAACAAGTTGAAGAGATGGCTTATTCACTAATCGAAGATAAACAAAAGAAAGAATTTGAAGAACATAACGAACTTGACTTCTCTTTTGAACTTGATAATGTTGGTCGTTTTCGTGTGAATTATTACCGTACTATCGAGGGTATCGCTTGTGCTTTTCGTATGATTCCGATAGAGATTCCAAATCTTGAAAAATTTGGAAACAATCCTATCTTCAAAGAGCTTGTAAAAAAAGAAAAAGGTCTTATCCTTGTAACTGGACCAACTGGTTCTGGTAAATCAACAACTCTTGCTTCTATGCTTAATGAGATAAATATTACAGAAAATAAGCATATTATTACGATTGAAGATCCTGTTGAATTTGTTCATAAAAATCAAAAATCTCTTTTTTCTCAACGAGAAGTTGGAGAAAATACAGAAAGTTTTAAAGCAGCACTAAAGTATGCTCTAAGACAAGACCCTGATGTTATTCTAGTTGGGGAAATGCGTGATAAAGAGACTATTTCAGCTGCACTAACGGCTGCTGAAACAGGACATATTGTTTTTGGAACTCTACATACCAATTCTGCTCCAGCTACTGTAAATCGTATTATTGATGTATTTGATGCAGGGGAACAAGCTCAAGTACGAGCACAACTTGCATCTTCACTAATATCTGTAATATCTCAAACTATTATGCCTAGACTTGGGGGTGGAGTTATAGCTACACAAGAGGTTCTTATAACAAATCCAGCAATCCAAAATCTTATTCGTGAAGATAAAGTTCATCAAATTTATTCACAAATGCAACTTAATCAAAATGAGACAAACATGGTTACTCAAACTGATCAACTCTTAGAATTCTTAAAAAATAACAAGATTTCTAAAGATGTAGCTATCAGAAGTTCAAATCGTCCAGCAGAACTTCAAAAGATTATAGATAATTTATAATCTTTTACTGGGAATGGTTTAGTTTTTCCTAAACCTTACCATTTTAAATCTTTCTCCCAACATATTTGGCATTATCAGAGTTTTTACTTTTTGTAGTTCCTGCTCATATATCTTTTCTTCAACATTCTCTTTTAACATCTCTAAGAGGTCTAATATACCCATATCAACAAGTGCTACCATCTGAGCCTTAATCTCTATAAACTCTACACCAACCTCTTCATAAGCATCTTTAACATGCTCAAACGTAACATCATAAGTAATATCACTCTTTGCAAATAACTCTTCTCTTTTAATATTTTCATCAAAGAATGGAAACACTTCATGTTTGGAATAAATTCTAAGTGAAAAATCAGGACGAGCTTTCATCTCACCATAATCAAAAGTCATAAATTCAAATGCTCTACATGTAGAGGCCATCTCACGAGCAAACTCTTCATAACCTAGTGCAATTTCACCACGGTCCTTGTAGTATTTATCAGCTTTTTCTTTTACCCACTTATCATCAATATCAAACTCTATCTTATGTCCATCTACCTGTGCTGTTTTACCTTTATAGTAAAGTTCACAAGGAAAGGCATCAAAGATTTCATTTGCTATAAAAAAAGCATTATCACACTTTAACTCACTTAAAGATTTATAGTGAGTAAGATTAACTACATCACCAAAACTTTCAGCAAAATAATTTTTTTGAAATTCTTGAAGGTCATCAAACCTTTCAATTATCACAAATTTTAAAGTCTCTAATAATTTTGGTCGTAAAGTATATATAAATTCAATAACATCTGCTAAAAAATAACCATGATGAGCACCAATTTCGCATATAGTTCCACCTTTTTTTAAAAAGCCTTCATCAACTAAAGATATTATGTGCTTAGCAATTGTTCCACCAAAAAATTTACTTGTACTTACTGCTGTATAAAAATCACCATCTTTTCCAATATTTTTATAAGTAGAATAGTAACCATCTTCTCCATAAAGCCAATCTGTCATATATGTACTAAATTTCATCATTTTTTATATGTCTCGTATAGTGTTAAAAGTTCTAGTTGTTTATCTATCTCAAATATTTGTATATTCATATTTTCTATATCTACAGAATTTTGAAGTAAATCAACATCATATTTTGTTTTATATCCAGCAGCATAAAGGTCTGTTGTTTGATCAAGAAGTTCTTTATATAAATCAGTATTTTCTCTACTAAGTTGCTTTTTATTATCATAGTTTTCTATATTATGCATTACTTGTTCAAAGGTTGCAGTTAGTTCTCTGCGTCTATCTTCTATAACTAGCTTAGATTTTAAGTAGTCTACTTGTGAAACTTCAATATCTCTAAATGTATTTATATCCAAAGGTAAGGTAGCACGAAAACCATAGTTATAATAATTTGTTTCTTGAGAGACAGTCCCAGAACCTGAAAAAAAAGATTGATCTTCACTCTTTTGCCAATTATATCCAGCTACTATATTTATACGAGGAAGATATTTTGCTATTGTAACATTTTTATTATATCCATTACGTTCAATCTCACTTTTTGACATATTAAGTATAATATTTTTAGCTAAGTATTCTTGCTTACTAAGAGTTTCTAAATAAGGTATCATCAAATCATTTGGGTGAACATCAGAAATTGCTTTAAATTCTGATAATAATTTTTGTTTATTTGTTTGGATGTCATAAAGTGCTTGAATTACAATATTTCTCTCAATTATTGCATTATTTAAAAAACCTGAATCAAGTTGACCATTTAAATACTGCTCCTTTTTTTGAGCAAGACTTATTTCTGAATTTTGGATTTGAAGTTTTTGTTTTGACTCTTTTAATTCTATCTGTTTAATCTGCATCAATAAAGAGATAGCATTTTTAATAAGCTTTCTTTTTGTTACATCAACTGAAAAATCACCGTAATCTCTTGATGCCTGAGCAAATTTTATCCCATAGTAGATTCCACCACTTTGAAAGATAGGCTGATCTATTGCAATCCCTGCACTTTTTTGCTTTTGTTTATTATCATAAGGATTACTTTTCTCATACCTATAATTTAGATTAACTGGTGCTATCCAAGAATCACGAAGTTTTGAGCTCTCAGCTTCATTTTTTTGATAATCAGCTTCAAACTGCTCTTTTTTATTTTGTGATATATACTTATCTAAATCTTTTGTTTCTTCTTTGGCTAGAAGTTGAGTACTACAAAGAAGAGATAGCGTGATTAAGAGATTTAAAACCTTCATCAATTTCCTCTTTAGTTATTGTAAGTGGTGGTAAAAATCGTAGCGTATTACGTCCAGCTTTTAAGACCATAACACCATTTTCTTTAGCTAAAGATACAATAGCACTTAAAGTATCTGCGTCTTTAACGCGAAGTCCACACATTAAACCTATACCAACTTTTTTAGTAAACAATTTGCTGTTATCATTAAAAAATTCATCTAAAACTTCATTGAAATATTTAGTAATATACTCTAAATTTCCACTATCCTTATACTCTTTTAAAATATCTAACACTTCACATGTAGCTGAAGTACTTAAAAAATTTCCTCCAAAAGTTGAACCATGGTCACCGTATGTCAAAACATCTTTTAAAGATGTCATAACTACACCTATAGGCACACCACCACCAATACCTTTTGCTAAGGTAACTATATCTGGAGTTATATCATAAACATTTGAAGCTAAAAACTCACCTGTACGATATCCACCAGTTTGAACTTCATCAACTATAAGTAGTACACCTTTACTTTTTAGTAATTTTTCAAGAGCTTTAACTTCTGCTTTATCTTGTGGAGCTACTCCACCCTCACCTTGAACAAGTTCAATCATAACAGCACAAGTATGATCATCAATCAAACTTTCAATATCATTCATAGTATCAGCATAAACAAAACCATCAGGGAATGGTCCAAAGTAATTATGCATAGATGCTTGTCCTGTTGCTTTTACAGTTGTAATTGTACGACCATGAAAAGAGTGTTGAAGTGTAATTATTTTATATCTCTTAACTTCTCCATCTTTTTCACCATATTTTCTTGCAATTTTTATAGCACCTTCATTTGCTTCAGCACCACTATTTCCAAAAAAACACTGCATATCATATCCACTAGCTTGAACTATCTTTTGAGCTGCACTAGCTTGAGAAGCAATATAATAAAGATTTGAAGTATGAGTAATTTCTGAAATTTGTTTACAAATAGCTGCATTTACTCTATCGTTAGCATGTCCAACACTTACAACACCAATACCAGAAGTAAAGTCTATATACTCTTTTCCATCAGCATCCATAAGTCTTGCATTTTTACCGCTTACAAACTCTACATCACCACGTGCATAAGTTGGCAATACATATTTTTTATCTAATTCTTTTATAGTCATTTGAATATCCATACTTTGTAATATATTCTTAAAATAATAGCACAATTAGTTAAACTTATTATCTCAATTTTTTATTATAAGTTTTAGTTTTATTATATTACAATCTAATGACAATAGGAAATGAGATAATATGATAAAATTTATAACACTAATCGTATTTTTAACTACATTAATTTCAGCAAAAAATGATACACATATCTTTCCAAATTGGAAAAACTTAATTAAATTAAATTATCAACTTTTAGAGTCACAAGATCACAATGCATACGTTGATATATATGTAAATAAAATTGCTGTAAAAGAATATATCTTAGAAAAAGAACAGTTTAAAGAAGGTTCTATTATTGTAAAACCTTTATACTCTAATAAAAATAAAAAAAGAGATAAAATATCACGCTTAGTAATAATGATGAAAATGCAAGATACTTATGATAGTAAAAATTCTAATTGGTGGTACGGAGTTTATGATGAACTTGGCACAAAAGCTTATGCAGCAGGAAAGATAAGCTCTTGTATAGCTTGCCATGAAAGTGCTGATGATACAGACTACACATTTTCAGATAGTGTTATGTACGACATAAAATCTCAAATAATTTTAAAGAAAATTTTAACTGAAGATATTATTACAAACCCTAAGTAGCTATTCCATACTTTGCTTCAAGTATGAAATTTTCACAACTATTATCAACAGCCCAAATCTGATCCCCATAAGAGAAATGCCACCACTCAGTTGGTAGTTGTGTAAAACCAGCAGAACTCATAACTTCTGCAAGTAAACTTCTGTTATCTCTACATCTAGAGCTTAGTTCATTAAAGTCAGACTGTGCAGCTTCTACAAACTCATCAATCTTTGTACCCATATCAAGCTCAACACCTTTTTCATTAATAATTGTCAAGTCAAGTGCAGATCCAGTCGAGTGAGGTGGTGGATTTAACTCTATATCAGAACTTATAGGACTCCAAAAACTTTGTGCTATTTCTTCTCCATATCTATTAGTATCATATTCAATCATATACTGTTGAACAGACAAAGGACGATAAGCATCAAATATTTTTAGTTGATATCCAGACTTTAAAGAGTGTAGTTTTTCTTGCGCTACATGTAAATGAGTAAGAACTTCTTTACGAACAAAAAAAGGAGATTTAGAACCATAAGGTGCGTCTACATGTAGATAAGGATGAGGAGAAAATCTAGCAAAATCATCAGGCAATTCAACTAATTTTTGCCCACACTCTTTTATAATAATTTTCTTTTTTAACTCTCGGTAAGTATTTTTATTTAACATCTATACCTTACTTACTTCAACCCTGTCTTCTTGATAAATAGCACCCTTACCTTCATAACTATGAAGTGAACTTGTAAGATTATTTACACCTTTAGTTCCACTATAAATAAGTACACAATCCTCACGTAAATCATCATTTAGCTCTACATGTAGAGTTACACTACCATTTTCAGATGAAATAGTTACAAGTTCATTGTTTTCATATCCAAATGAACTATTTAAATATACTTTTTCTTCACGTTTAAACTGTGAATTTAAACTTTTTGGACTTTTACAAGTTATTAAATATATTGCATTTGATTTAATTTTAGGAGTTTCTAACTCTTCTAAAAATAAGAACTCACCATCATCAGTATTAAAACCATCTTTATATGGAACTTTTTCTATCTCTCTTGACTCAAAACTTTTAAAATATTCTAAATATATTTTTTCGCTCTTTAGTTCAATATCAAATTCCTTACAAAGAAAAGAACTCAAATCATACTCACTAATCCCATAATCACTATCCTTTACTTTGGGCATAAAACTCATTTTTGAATGTGAGTAAGATACACGAATATCATTTTTGCATAAAAAGTTTTTTGCAGGTATCACTAAGTGAGCTTTTGCTGAAGTTTCATTTTCCTCAGTTCCAAAATAAACTATATTTTTTACACTTTCTAGTTCTTTTTTTACTCTTAAACTATTTGGCATTTGAGAGAGTGGATTTGCACCTTGAATAAATACAGTCTCAAACTGAGAAAATCTAGTATCAACCTTAGATACTTTTTTTGATTTCAAGTTAAATGGTGATTGAATTCCTTCACGAGAATTTCCTAAGTAAGCTACACCACACCCGGACTTTCCAAAAAGAGAAAGGTTTACAGCAAAGGCATCAATAGCACGCATAACATCAGCACCATTTCTATACTTTTGAATACCAAGCCCACAAACTATGGCTACTTTTTTACTTTTTATAAAAGCTAAAACTTTACCAATATCACCTAAATCTACATCTATTTTATCAAGAGTTTTTTTTATTCTAAGTGTTTGTGTAAGCTCATAAAAATCTTCGTATTCACTAGCAAACTCTTCTAAGTAATTTTCATTACAAGAACCTTCAATATGTAAAAATCTAGAAAAAAACATAGCTAGTTGTAAATCTGTATGAGGTTTTAGTTGTATGTGTAAGTCAGCACTTTTTGCTATCTTTGTTTTAACTGGATCTATCACTATAATAGTTTTATCTTTCAAAAGGGGAAGTAAATGGCTTGAACTAGTATGAGGATTTCTTCCCCAAATAATAACCACTTCACTTTTAGCAATCTCAGATAGTGGCATATTTTTGTTAGAGCCACGACCTGCAATAATACCTGCTTCCCCGGCACCATCACATAAGTTTCCATCAGTCAAAGTTGCACCATAAGATGCAAAAAAATATCCAGTTACATCTTGCATAAGTCCAAAATTTCCAGAACTTTTATAAAAAAGTGTTTTATCTTTAGAAGTTTCTTTTATAATATCTTTTAGTTTTTCTAAAGCCTTATCTAGACTTATCTCTACTCCATTGTAGATTGGCTTAGTTATTTGTTTAAACTCTTCGTAATGATTTAGATGTGGACATAAAAAACCTTGAGTATGTCCATCTTTTAGAGCAGTTATTTTGTTATCCTCATAAATAATCTCACAAGCATCATAACAATCAAGAGGACAAGCAGTAGTATTACTCATCTTTAAGCTCTATCTTTACAAGTTTAGAAAATAATTTTGGAGATTTAATGATTATTTGTGCCATATATTTAGATATATTTTTAGAATCCGCAATATTTAACATACGAGATATTTTATAATTTGATTTTTCACCATTAATATAAATTATTTTTTTATTAGAATTTTTCACATCAACTTCATCAAGGTATATAGTTAATTTTGCTTTTGAAGCATCAGCAACTTTTGCCAATGGTGTACCCATACTAACCACTTTACCAGGTTTAACAAGCATCTCATAAAGTACAAAATTAGCAGCAGTTAAATTTTTATCTTTTATACTTCGTTGAAGTTGAGCTATACGAAGCTTCAAATCTGTCATCTGTAATTTTAAATTTTGTATCTCTTTTTTTGTATTTAAGTAAGTATTTTCACTAGTTACTAAATCATAAAATTCTCTATCTTTTTCAACACTAGATTTAAATTTTAAATTTGAAACTTTTTCATAGTTAGATCTTTTTCTTTTTAAAGAATCATTCAAATTTACTAAAACATTTTCATTTTCAACAACCATTTCACGCATATACGAAAGTTTTTCTTTTATAAAGTTTAACTCTTTAGTATCCAAAATGGCATCAATTTGAATATATGGTTTTTCTGAAAGTGTAGTACCAACTAAATTTTCATCTGCATATAAAATAAGACCAGAAACATTTGAACTAATATCCCGTATTTCATAGGGTTCAACCTTCGCATAGTAAACTTTTCCAAACATAGCCGAACTTAGTAAAACAATAGCAATTAAAATTTTCATATACTATATACCTTTTTAGTTATTTATTACTTATTTTACCATTTCATTATTAACATTCAAGCATATTTTTGGTATTATTTATGCACTATTATAAAAGGGTTATTATGTCTATATTAGATAACGTAGATGCTGCAACAAATTTAGCTAAAAACAATGAACTACAATTACTAGTATTTAGAGTTAGTGATAAAGTTGACTCTGCTTATTATGCTATAAATGTTTTTAAAACTAGAGAAGTTGTTGAATCAAAAAACCATTTTATGACTCAAATTCCATCAGCACATCCTTTACTTGAAGGGACAATTGTGCTCAGAGGATTACAAATACCTATACTAAATCTTCCTTCATGGCTAGATGTAAATTTAAATAAAGAAGAAATTAGAAGAAGTAATATTTTAATATGTGACTTTAATGGCATCATTATTGGTCTTAGAATAATGTCAGCTTTTAGAGTTATAAAAAAGAACTGGAATGAAATGCATGCTCCAGATAGCTACAGAGTTGGTGAAGACAATGTAGTTATAAATGATACTAGACTTGAAGATGGTTCTTTATGTTTAGTACTTGATTATGAGAAACTTCTTGCAGACGTAGTGCCTCAAGCAATGGTTGACGTAGAAGAATCACCATCAAATTTACAAGATTTAGTATTACCTACAAAATTACTAACAGGTACAGTTTTAATAGCAGAAGATTCCAAAACTGCACAAAGACACTTAACTCAAATATTTAAAAATTCAAATATTAAAATGAAACTATTTGACAATGGTAAAAAGCTTGTTGATTACATAGATGAGTTAGATGATGAAGCTTACAAAATTCCTGCAATTATTACAGATATTGAGATGCCAGAGATGTCTGGATTTACAGTTGTTAAAATTTTAAAAGCAGATAAGAGAACTCAAGACATCCCTCTAATTGTAAATAGTTCTATGACAGGGCAAAATAACAAAAGAGAAGCTGA
>Ga0256838_1001085_pt1 | contig 13732 bp, 12 predicted proteins | sample 4571419metaG_FD_185978 | JGI IMG/M metagenome (GOLD analysis project Ga0256838, IMG submission 185978) | Hydrothermal vent microbial communities from Guaymas Basin, Mexico - 4571-419 | ecosystem: Environmental > Aquatic > Marine > Hydrothermal vents | place: Mexico: Guaymas Basin | collected...
ACATGCAGTGTAGACGCTTTTGATATGTGATTATAGCATTTGTTAATTCGCTTTCATCAAAGTTGTAAGTAAGATTTACATTCATAGACGAGCGCCAATAAAAGCTGTTGTTCAAGCGTGTTGAAAATTTGAGTGACATACTGTGAAACGAAAGGTCTTCGGGATCCAGGTTTCCAGAAGCTGTGAGATTCCAAACGTCACGCATTTTATATGAAGCGTTCATTCCAAGACTTGAAACCTTTGCATCCCAGTTAAGTTTAAAAAAATCAGAAATTTCAGTATTGTTCATGTTTATTCCCGCAGATAGACTAAGGCTTAAACTCTTCCCATCTTCATTGTAGCGAAGATTTAGAGATGATGCACCTGAGGTGAAGTGTTGATTTACAAAGTCATAGGTTCCTGAAAATAGGGTGAATGAAAGGTTTGAGTTACCAAGTTTTTTACTTCCCGTAAAACTCATACTCATACTCTCACCTTCGGAAACTAAGCCCATTCGCCATTCTTGGTGTTCCCAGCGTTGAGTTTTCTTGTAGTTAAAGTTTGAGTTTAGAAAGAAGAAGCGACGTGAATAACCGGCATTGTAAACTAAAGATACTGAGTTATTTCCGTTTGCTGGGATGAGGTAGGTGTAAGAGGAAGAGAGTCTAAGTTTTCCGTTTATTAGTGGGGGCGTTATAGGAGTTTTGTTTGCAGTGAAAGTAAATAGTTTGTCAGTATAACTTTTTTTACCAGCGTAGCTTATCTGCTCGCGACGTGTGTACTCAATTTTAGTGTTGAGAGAAAGTCCTAAGCCTTCTATACGCTTTGGCTTAAGATTTATGGTTATTTTAGGAAAGTAGAATGTTCCGGTGTAGTTTTTATCTCCATCCAATGAGAACTGCCTGTTGAAGATCATATTGATTGTGTATGCACGAGCGTTGTAAGTACTGTTTACATTAATGCGAGCAGTAGTCACGGCTGGAGAGTTGGAAGAGTCTATTCTATATATTCCTCCGTTTGTGGAAAGAGAGATGTTACCAAGTGTTTTTTCACGATGCAAAAATTTCCACTCTAGCCTTTTTTGGTGAGTAACTCCGTTATCAGAGTAATTGATGCTTTGAGAAAATGTGCGTTTAGCAGAATCTTTTTTTCTGCTGGCAGATATTGAAGAACCTTTTTTAGTTGTCAGGTTGAATGAGTAGCTCCAACCTTCAGACTTTCCAAATTCGTAGCCTCTTCCTCTGTAAAAAAGTCCCAGAGTTGAAGAGTAGCCTAAACGCCATGAGAATATCGGCTCTTCTTCCAATGAAATTTTCTTAGCAGGGTAATAGAAGACCGGATGATCTTTTATATATAGCTTTATGTGCCTGATTTCGAGCCATTTGTTTGGCTTGCCATAGGCTTCTTTAAAACGGATCGACCAGTGTGGCGGATGCTCTGGACAGCTTGTTATGTAGCCGCCCTGTGGAACGCGAATTCCAGAGTAGTCGAATGATAGGTGATTAAGTTGATAGATGAAGGCTCCACTCTTCATGCGAGCATTTTCAACTTCGCCTTTGTAATTCTTGAGGTCGTAGAATACTTGTGAGCCGTATATGTTTTGTTCTCCGCCTTGTCTGAAGAAAACTTCACAGCTTCCTAGTATGACGGCGCGTTTATTGGTAGTATCTACCTCAATAACGTTTCCTGATACATCTATGTCTTTTTTTGATACAAATCCATCACGAATGTAGACTCTATCTTCCGTTAAGTACCACTCAAGCCACTTACCTCCAACTTTGACCTTTGCAAGTAGAATATGTGAAAAGAGTAAAATTGCTAAAAGCCCCCACGTAAATCCAGCCTTTATTTTAAGCATAAATTTGTGTTCATTCCCCCTTATAAACAACCGTAATGCAACTTGGCTTCTGCTATCTGAACAGCGTTATATGCGGCACCTTTTAAAAGGTTGTCTGCTACTATCCACATGGCAAGTGAATGCTCATCAAAAATTTCGATCTTTCCAATAAAGACAGCGTAATTCCCAGCAGATTCTTTTGGAGTTACTGCGCGTTTTAGAATGAGGTGAGGCTCGAATTTTCTCAAAGCTTCTAGAAGAGTTAACCGAGAGATTCTGCGTTTGGTCTTGATGTAAACTGCCTCACCGTGGGAACGAAAAGTTGAGACTCGCACAGTTATTGAACGTGGATGCACATCGGATGATGTAATTTTAGCGTATTCTGTAGATATTTTTTCCTCTTCTTGGTTTGTATAGAATACAGAGTCTTTTTCCCCTTTTTGAGTGCCAACTAGTGGAACACAGTTGTCATGCCAAATGCTGTCTTCATCTTGCCATTCAGATATGAGTTTTTTACCACCGCCGGATACAGATTGATAAGTTGCTACAAACATATCTTCAATCCCAAAGTGCTTGAGAATTGGATAGGTTGCTACGGCAAGCTGCGCAGTTGAGCAGTTTGGGTTTGCTACGAGAATAGAAGTTGCTCTATGTGAGTTTATGGGAGGTACCACTATCGGAGTCTCGCGGTGAAATCTGAAGGCTGAGCTGTTATCTATTGTGTGAATTTTTCTTGAGAAAAACTCTGGTAGAATCTTAGCTGCGATGTCTGTCGAAAGAGCACTGAATACTAAATCACACTCCACAAAGCGAATTTGAGTTACTTTAACCTGTCCCCACTTTGTTTCAATTTTTTTTCCTTCACTTTCTTTTGATGCCATTAATATGAGTTCGGTGGGTTGAAGACTTGAATTTTCAAGGCATTTTAATATCTCACTTCCAACAACACCGGTTGCACCAAGTATTGCAATTCTCATGAATGTTCCCCCGCTCTTCCAAGTAGTTGATTCTAATTCGATAAAAATATTTTAAACCACGCTTGTTGCAAAGTCTATTGAGACTTGTATGGTAAAATCGGAGTGTAAATGAGAAAAGAGAGGCGATATTGTTGGAAAATGCTGTGAAGTCGGTATTAGTGGCAGTAGAGCTTCCAGATTATATTCCGGATATTCAAGAAACTATAAGGCTTTGTGAAACTTATGGATCAAAGATAGGAGAAGTTTTTTATCAGAAAAGAAGGGAGCCTGATCCTGCTTACTTTATTGGGCGTGGAAAAGTAGAAATGGTGAGAGAATTTATAAAATTAAATGGCATAGAACTTGCGATTTTTGATAACACGCTCACGGGAAGCCAACTTGCGAACTTACAAGATGTACTGGAGTGTGAAGTACTGGATAGAGTTGAGTTGATCTGCCGCATATTTGAAAAGCATGCAACGACTCTGGAGGGAAAATTACAGACTCAGTATGCACTTTTGAAGGTGCAGCTGGCGAAGTTAAAGGGACGAGGTGTTGAGCTTTCGCGTCTTGGTGGAGGAATTGGAACTAGAGGTCCGGGAGAGCGCCAAATTGAGCGTGAAAGGAGAGCTATAAGGAAGAGATTGGCAGCGTTAAAGAAGCAACTGGAAGAAATTGAGAAAAATTTTGAGACTCAGTCACGGCGACGCCGGCAGAGTTTAGCAACGGTTGCTCTTGTAGGTTATACAAATGCTGGTAAGTCAACTCTTTTTAAGAGAATAACGAATGTAGATGTTCTGGCTACGGATAAATTGTTTGCGACGCTTTCTAATAAAGGAAAGGTTGTGTGGTGGAAGGGAAAAAAGTTCTTCTTGGTTGATACTATAGGTTTTATTAAAAATCTTCCTCATGAGTTAATAGATGCTTTTAAGGCTACATTAAAGGTGGTGTTAGAAGCAAGAGTAGCACTTCTTGTTCTTGATATAAGAAAGGAGAGGGAAGTGGATATTGTAAATGAAGTGCTGGATGATATTGGATTTGAGGGTAGAAGGATAGTTGCGTTGAACAAGGTAGATTTATTGGGGGAAGAGGAGGCAGCGTTGAAGATTGGAAACATGAAAAGTAGATTTGGACAAGATGTGATTGCAATCAGTGCGTTGAGAGGAGAAGGAGTTAGAAGATTACTTGATGTGGTTGTTGAGGTTTTAGATGAAGGAGGCTTATAGTGAGGGGGGAATGAGTTGAGGGAGGCAATTGTATTTCTGTTGGTAGTTGTTGCAGTCATGCTTTTTTTGACTTATCGGGAATCCTCGCTTTTAAAAAAAAGGGTGAATAATGTTTACGTTTTGAATTTAAATCTTGATGAGGATGAGTTTATAAGGGAAGTTGAATTAGAGGAGGTTAAAGAGCAGTTTACAAAAGCTCTCGAGAATGTAAAGGTAAGAAAAAGAATAAAGAAGAGAGTAAAAAAGGATTTATGGAAAAAGGTGCTGCCATCTCTTGGAAAGGTTACAGAGGAGAAAATTGCAGCAGCTTTGCGAGTTGTGAAAAGAAGCTTAAAAGATGGAAATAGAGATAAGGCTGCAGAAGTGTTTTTTAGGTTAGTGGTTTCAAAACCAGAGTATGTAAAATATGATGAATGGGGGTTGATAGACTATTTAATTAAAAAATACGAGCAGAAGAAGGCTTTGAATCCAAAAGACTGGGTTGTCAGAGTCCGATTGGGGTGGTTGTATTATCGAAGGACGCGTTTGAAGGATTCTCTATATGAATTTATAAAAGCGTATAAAATTGCTGACAGCGAGGGTATCTCTTCCCATGTTTTAAAGAAGATAGGTTGGTGGGTTGCAAAGGTAAAAGGAGAGTTGAAGTATATTTTAAAGGAGGGAGCGAGATGACCAGGGTCAAGTTTGGTGGGTTGGTTCACGATGTAAAGTTAGTCTGTTTTGATAAAGATGGAACACTTATAGACTTGGAGGTTTGGAAAGAGGTTCTAGAGGCAAGGCGCAAGCGTTTGCACGAATTGTTTCCGGGAAGGGAGAGGGAGATAGATCAGGCATTGTTTATAGATGAGAATGGGAAGTATGATTTTATAAAGTTTATGAATACTCCGAGACGCGATAATATTGAAAGAATTGTCATGCTTCTCAACATGGCTGGGGAACGAGTAGATTACGAGATGATAGATAATGTATTGAATGAGGTTGATTTTTCGTTTGGAGATAAGTTGATAAGACCCATTAAAGGGGCAGTTGAAGTGGTTAACACTTTGAGAAAGGCTGGCGTGAAGGTTTATGTTGTTACAGCAGATGGAATAAAAAGAGCAAATTACGTGTTGGAGAAGGCAGGAATAGAAGTTGATTTTGTAGTGGGAAGTGATAATCTTCCTTGGAAAAAGCCAGCTTATGAGTTATTAGTCTGGATTGCTGAGAAAGAAGGGATTGTATTTGAAGAGATTGCGGTAGTTGGAGATACTCCTAATGATATAAAGTTTGCTCATGGGAAAGCTTTGGCTGTTGGAGTCAGAACTGGATTTGGTAGCATAGTTGATTTGGAGAGTTATAATCCTGATGTAATAATGGATGGTGTTTGGCAAATAGAGGTGCTTAAGTAGCATCTATAAAAGTTGAATTGATAGTTGAAATACGACTTAGATGTTGAGTAAAATAATAATTGTGAGCTTTTGATCGCTGGGGGGTCGTCCAATCGGCAGGACATCGGACTTTGGCTCCGAGAATCCAGGTTCGAATCCTGGCCCCCCAGCTTAATTTTTTAGATTTATTTTTAGGGAGTTTGAGATGGATATTGAAGTTGTGTTGCCCCAGATTAAAAAAAGGGTTGAAGATTTTAGAAGTGTGTGGCGTTCAAAAAATGAGGTTGTGATATTAAAGGAGGCTGTATTTTGTCTCTTAACTCCTCAATCTAAAGCTGTTGTCTGTTGGGAGGCAGTAGAGAGGTTATTTGAGAATTTTGGATTAGAAGGGGTTTTCAATTTGTTTCCTGTTGATATTGAGATTAGGTTGCGGGGTGTAAGGTTTAGGAGAAATAAAGCTGGTTACATTGCCAAGTTTTTAGAAAGGATTGAAGAGAGTGGTGGGGTGCTGAGATGGCTTGATAGATATTTTAAATCGGTGGGTGTTGAGTTGAATGATGAGTTCAGTTTAGAGGATCAGTTTAAGTTGCGTAATGCTTTGGCCCAAGAGATTAAGGGATACGGTTTAAAAGAGGCTACGCATTTTTTAAGAAATATAGGTGTAGCAATGGATCTTGCGATCCTTGATCGTCATATATTAAAAGGAATGCTTGAAGAAGGTGTGATAAGGCAGCTTCCAACGAGTTTGAGTGCTAAGAGATATTTTGAGTTTGAAAAAAAGTTTATTGAGTGGGCGACTAAGAAGAAGTTAAGGCCGGTGGAGCTTGATCTTTTTCTCTGGTACAAAAAAACAGGTTTTGTATTTAAATAATGGAGTGGAGTGAGTTAAAGTGAAAAAACTCACCAAACGTCGTATAAAGCGAATAGAAGAAGTTGTTGCGAAGCGCCAACCTGATTTGTTGGTGGCTCTTAATGCTATAAAAAATCCTCACAATGCAAGTGCAATTGCAAGGACAGCTGATGCGGTTGGAATATACCAGCTATATACTGATAATGCCATGCTTTTTAAAGCGTCTACCTCAAAGGGAGCACACAGATGGCTGATTATAAATTACGTTCAAGATATGCCTTCTTTTCTCAAGCAAAAGAGGAGAGAAGGCTTTCAAGTGGTAGTGACCTATGTGCACGGTGGAGTTCCTTACACCGAGATTGATTACACCAAGCCTACCGTGTTAGTCATGGGAAATGAAGCAGAAGGTGTGGAAGAAGAAGTTTTGGAAGTTGCAGATAAAAGAATTTGGATACCGATGTACGGCATGGTTGAAAGTTTAAATGTTTCTGTTGCAACAGCTGTGATATTGTATGAGGCGCTTAAACAACGTCAGACTGCTGGATTTTACAATAAAATTAGGCTTGAGGATAGCGAAAGGAGAAGGTTAATAGAGTACTACACAGGAAAGTAAGAAGCTTACGTTAGGTATGGGTAGTCTTTTAAAGTGAAAAGAGAATTTTTGCTAGATTAATAAGAAAGGCTGCCCTGAAGGGGCAGCCTTTTATTGAGAGACTTATCTTTCGTTTTGGCAAAATAAATTTATTGCTTTTCATCAATCTTTTGACACCTTACCAAGTTAAAGCGAGGATCATGCTTGAGTTCATAGATAAGAGTTACTTCGCGTCCATCAACTTTTAACGACACTTCCTTGATCTCGTTCATCTGCAGCCCTCCTTTCAATAGTCTGTTCAATTATTGTAATCGGCAAAAATATTTCTGCAATTACTTTATTTAAACATGGTTCAGTTAATCTTGGGTGATGAACTTCTTTGAATCACCAGTTGCCCAAGGAAGGCTTTCTAACTCATTTAAAAGCCAAATAAGGGCTTTATATACGTTGTCAGAAATAGGTTTTATCTGTGTTTGATCTGGTATAAACCATTTACCTAGCTCGAATACAAATGGATAAGCTTTAGCTTTTGCATACAACCAATCAAGCTCTATACCACTTGCTATGTAAAGAGAACTAGCAGGTTCTGGGGTGTAGTTGCCAAGGAGCTTTGCCATTCCAGAGGCTAAGTGTTCAAATATTTCTCTTTGAGGAACTGAATTTTTTGTGAATCCATATGGATAAAGTACCAGTCCTGAGTAGCTGTGCATGGATACTACTGCTTTTGGTGAAACCTTTAAAATAAAGTCTCTAAATGCTTGAGTTTCTTTTTCTGAAAATGGAGCTGGGCCACGATAAGTAGAAGAACTTTCCCAACTAGAGGCGCCCCCTTCGCCCCAGTGGTAGCCATAGTTTCTATTTAGATCAACTCCGTAGTAATCTCCGTGAAGATGACGTCTATTTTTTCTCCACATTGTGTACTTTGTCATAGAGTAGACAAGACCATCGGGATTGAGAACAGGTATGACGTATATAGTGTACTTTTTGAGAAGATTAGCTGCCTTTTTGTCATTTGATAAACGCATTGCAAAGCGAATTGCAGCTTCTGATGAGATCCATTCTCTAGCGTGATGAAGTCCTACCAAAACAAATGAGACGGGGCCGGACCCAAATTTTACACCTAGTATATCTCTGCCTTCCCAAGATTTACCAATGTTTATAAGAGTGCATTTGCCACTGGATGCTAACTCCTTCAATTTGCTTACAATCTCTTCGTAAGTCATGTATCCCTGATTTGTCCTGAGAGTTTCTATGTCTTTTTTATTAACTATCTTAAATTTTTTCAAGATATCAAGTTCTTTTTGGGAGTGAACAATCACATCTGCTATTCCATTTTTAAATGAAGCAATGTCAAGCTGTGATTGTAATTGTTTTGCAAATTCAGGGGATACGCGAACTTGCACAAATTTTGGAAAATGCTTTGTAAATGCAAAACTTAAAAAGAATACACTCAGCACCAATAAAACTAATACTCTACCCACATACTTCATCCTCCATCCCTCCTTAACTCCTAAATTCAGGGATTCTACCCACTTCACTATTATTATAAGGATGACTAACATTAGGGTGCCACGTCTGTAGTCTGCAATCTGTATGGCTCAGGAACTGAAAGTTCGTTAATCTTGCCTTGTTTTATAAATACTTCTCGAATATCTTCGACTGCTCTTGCGTCTATCAAATCCACTTTAACCATCTCTCGCATCATGGCTATGGCTTCCTCAGCTGGCATTCCGCGACGATATGAGCGATGTTCTGTGAGAGCTTGGAATATGTCCAGAGCTGCCATGAGACGGCATTCGTAAGAAAGATTAGCTGCTTTTTTCTTCTCAGGATATCCTGTTCCGTTTAACTTCTCGTGATGATTACCTGCCCAGCTGGCAACTTTTTCAAAATGTGGGATTGTACGAAGAATTCTCTTAGTAAGGTAGACGTGGAATTTTATTATTTCGAATTCACGAGTCGTTAATTTTCCCGGTTTATCAAGGATTTTGGTAGGTATGGCTAGTTTCCCAATATCATGAAGTGCTGCTGCAGTTGCAAACATAAATTTGCGTTGAGTGTTATAACCGTAATAATCTGCCATTATGAGGGCTTTTTCAGTAATTCCTGTAGTGTGGTAGCCTGTAAATTGACTTTTTGAATCTATAAGTTTTACAAAACTATCGGATAGGGTAAAAATATAACCCCAATCGGCCAAAATTTTGTTTTCAGGTAAAAATGAGGATAAGTAAGAGGCATCCAAGGTGAATATGTCAAACCAAAACTTTTCACGCTCAGAAATTTTTAGAAAACCTTCGACTACGTAGGGATCAAAAAGTTTGCCGGACAATTTTTTAGCAGCTTCGATTATATCGTTGGTGTTGGGAGTGTATGGGTTAATATTGAAGGTTGTATCTATCCAGTCTGCTAATCTGACAATTCTTGCTCCAAGGGGAATATTATCTCCGGAAAGACCAAATGGACCAGAACCATCCCAATTTTCGTGATGATATAAGATTATCTTCTCGTCTAGTTTTTTAAATGGGAAACCGCGCACATTTTCTGCCCCGACCTCACAGTGCATTGAAAGACTCTCGGCATAATTCAGCATGTCTTTTTTACTCATAAATATACGCTTTTTGAAAAAAGACAATGTAGTTTCAATAAATCCATTATCATGCAGAAGACCACAGTAGAATATGTCTAAAACTTCGTCTTCAGGTAATCCCAGTCCTCTCGAGATCATTAGAGAAAGGTACGCAACATTCCATGAATGATTAGAAAGTGAAAAATTTTCCATGAGTGCGTAATCGATACTGTGCGCCAGTGCTTTTACGAATTTGTTCAAGTCAAATTCAAAGAAATTTTTCAATTCGGAAGAAAGCTCATTTTTATCAGACTTAGCAGAATTACTTACTGTGTTTGAATTGTTGTTCATTTGGCCCACCTCGTAAACTTGTAAAGTTGAGTGGTTATATTTATCTCTATAATCCCTATATTTTATATTATAAATCTTAAACTCAATTTGAACCTCTGTTTAATATATTGAAAAGAAAGTGCTCCCTTAAGGGGCACTTTTTATGGTTTAATGCTGACCTTTTAAAGAGATGCCAAGCTCTACCAGTTGCCTTTCGCTTACTGGACTTGGAGCATCAGTTAATGGACACATTCCACTCGTTGTTTTTGGAAATGCTATGACGTCTCTTATATTGTCCAAGCCAAGCATAATCATTGCAAGACGTTCTAGTCCGAATGCAATTCCTCCATGTGGAGGAGCTCCGCTCTTTAAAGCTCTCAAAAGAAACCCAAACTTTTCCTCTGCTTCTTCAGGTGAAATTTTCAAGAGCTCAAAAACTCTTTGTTGCTTTTCAGGAGAGGAGATTCTTATGCTACCTCCACCAACTTCTTCGCCATTTATCACCATATCGTATGCAAGAGAGGTTGCGTGTTCTAACTTGCCATCTGCTGGCTCTTCAAAGTCGGTGAAAGGATGGTGCACGCTTACAAAGCGTTTCTCTTCTTCATCCCATTCGAAGAGAGGAAAATCTATTATCCATGCTGGAGCAAAACGCTTCTTAGCTAAATTAAACTTTCTTATAAGCCAGTTTCTTATATCTCCTATCAAAGTTGTGGCAGCGTCGTTCGCAACAAATATGACTGTTGCTTCAGAAGGTAACGATAGTTCTTTGATTACCAACTCTTGAAATTCAGAAGAAGTGTTTTTACCTATGGGACCAGAAAAATTACCATCTGAGAATGGGACAACTGCGGCTTTACAGAAATTCTCTTCTAGCTCCTTTTCAAGATTTTGAGATTCTTTTCTAGACAGTTTAACCGGAATAAATGTAGCGGATAAATGATTTGCAGATTCGAAGATTCTGAAACCGCATCCACCTTTTACATTGTCAAGGTGCACGACGGTGATATCTTCAGCTCTTAAATCTGGCTTGTCACTTCCATAGTCTTCAATTGCCTCTTTATAAGTCAGTACTGTAAATTGTGAAAATTCAATGTTTAGAAGTTTTTCAAACAAGTACTTTACAAGCTCTTCTGCCAGGCTCATCACATCGCCACGCTTTACAAAGCTCATCTCGATATCGATTTGAGTAAATTCTGGCTGCCTATTTGCTCTGAAGTCTTCGTCTCTGAAACACTTAACAATCTGAAAATACCTGTCAAAGCCTGACATCATTAGGATTTGTTTAAAAAGTTGAGGAGATTGAGGAAGTGCATAAAACTTACCACGATGAAGACGCGATGGGACAATGAAATCTCGTGCTCCCTCAGGTGTGCTTTTTGTAAGAAATGGAGTTATGATCTCTTTAAATCCTTTGTTGTGCAGAAAGTTGCGCGTTTCGAACATGAGATCTGATATGAATTTGAATATTTGCTGTTTATCTTCGTGGCGAAGCATTACGAAACGCCATTTAAGATTTGTCTCTTCTGAAGTGGTGTCGTATGGTTTAACGGGGGCATGAGCTCTGGAAAGTAAATTGAGTTTCTCTACTACAACTTCAATGTCACCTGTGGAGAGTTTTGGATTTTTATTTTCGCGTTCTCTTACAACTCCTTCTACTTGAATCACAAATTCTTCTTCCAAATTGGAAGCAAGTTTGAGATTTTCTCCTTCGAATACCAGCTGAGTTATGCCATAAGAATCCCTTAAATCTATAAACACTATATTACCGAAGTCTCTAATTTTTCTTATCCAGCCTGCTAGTACAACGCGACTTCCCGCATTTTCCAAACGAAGTTGTCCACATGTGTGTGTTCTCATGGATGTTTGAAACATTATACTCACTCCTTTTGATTTGTTTTTTCTAGACTAAGCCGTGATTATGTTTTTGATATTCTCTAAGAGAGAAGCTATTTCTAAATCTACAATGTGCTGTTCTGAGGTAACCATGTTTTTTAGGACAACTTTATTTTGTTTAAATTCTTCTTCAAAGAGGATTATTGCTAGGGAAGCGTTTTTACCTGCAAATTTCATCTGGGCTTTAAATGAACCGGAGTGATGAATAAATGATAGGTTTAAATTTTGCTCTATTGCTTTATTGACAAGGGAGCTCTTCAGAGTTAAAGCGTGAGGTTTCAACTCTTTGGAGCGCCAGCATAATGCTACATTGAGAGGGCTTTTTTTAGGAATGGTTGAGGAGTATAGGAGAACTCTTTCTACCCCGATTCCTACACCAACGGCAGGTTGAGGTTGACCTCCAAGATCTTCAATCAAATGATTGTACCTTCCCCCACTTGCAACGGCGTCTTGAGATTTTGACTCCCTAATTTTGAATTCAAAAACTGTCTGTGTGTAATAGTCAAGGCCCCGCACCAATAAAGGATCTACTAAAAATTCTATATTCAATTTCTCAAGTGTTTTCTTAACTTCTTCAAAGTGTTCCCTGCAGTTGTCGCATAGGTATTTGGTTATGTTAGGGGCTGATTGGTTTACAATTTTGCAGCTTTCTTCTTTACAATCAAGGACTCGTAGCGGATTTATCTCTAATCGGCTTTGGCATGTTTTGCATAGTTTATCCTTATTAGAGTTTAGATACTCAACTAGAGCTTGTCTGTATTTAGGACGACAAGATTTGCAGCCGATTGAATTTATGTGAAGTTTAAACTTTATCCCCAACATTGTAAGTAATTTGTAAGTGTAGTCTATAATTTCAGCGTCAAATGAGGCATCTTCCCAGCCAATTGCTTCTAAACCAAATTGATAAAACTCACGTTGTCTTCCTGCTTGGGGCTTTTCGTATCTAAACATAGGACCAAAATAGTACAGCTTTTGCAGAGGATTCGATTTATCAAGACCAGCTTCAACATAAGCCCTTACAGTTCCTGCAGTTCCTTCTGGTCTCAATACAATCTTTCTGCCACCCTTGTCTTCAAATTCGTACATCTCCTTTTGAACTATGTCTGAAGCTTCCCCAACGCTTCTTGAAAATAACTCATGGGGTTCAATGATAGGAGTTATTATGGGTTTGTATCCAAATTTTTCAGCAAGGTCAGAGGCTGTTTTAAAAAACAGTACGAATCTTTCTGCCTCTTGGCCTAGCCAGTCTTTTGTTCCACGCAGTTTTTTGTATCTCACAATACCACCTTCTTTTGTTGTTTTGTTCCAATTGGTAGATTTTTAACCACTTTCATTGCCTTAGAGAATTTAATATCATAAAGATATGAAGAACTACAAGGAAATTATAAAACAAAATTGGGACCGCATTAAAAAAGAGATAGAGATGGCCATGGATAGAGTAGGCCGTACGGATTTTCCAAGTGTACTACCTGTTGTCAAGACTTTTGAAGATGAAGCAATATTTGCTATTTCTCGAGAGGGATTTGAAGTTGTTGGTGAGAATAGGGTAGAGAGGGTAGAAGAAAAACTTAAGGTTTATCAAGCAGCAGGTTTGGGAGTTGATATAATAGGTCATCTTCAGAGTAAAAAGGTTAAGAAGTTGATCAGACTGCTTAAAGATGGATTAAAGTTAAGGTTTGTACATTCTCTGGATAGGGAGTCGCTTCTGAATGAGCTTATAAAAAGGGCAAATTCTTACCGTAAAGAGGTGAAGGAGTTTAAGTGGCAGGTTTTTTTGGAGTTAAAAACTTCTTTTGAAGAGACTAAACACGGGGCAGATGAAGAGAGTTTGCTTGCACTTGTTGAAAGCCTTAAAGGGCGTGATGAGGTGGAAATTGTTGGAATAATGACGATGGCTCCTTTTGTAGAAGATGAGGATGTGATAAGAGCTTCTTTTAAAAAAGCAGCAGATTTTAGGAAGCGTTTGGAAGATAAATTTGGTAGAAAGATGTTGCTTTCTGCTGGTATGAGCTCTGATTTTAAGATTGCAGTTGAAGAGGGATCAGATTTACTTAGGATTGGAACAGCTTTCATCGCAGGTTTGTAATTGCTGTATGAAGTAAGGTGTGATGTATGGGGTTTGAGAGTGCTCTT
>Ga0256838_1001086_pt1 | contig 13728 bp, 11 predicted proteins | sample 4571419metaG_FD_185978 | JGI IMG/M metagenome (GOLD analysis project Ga0256838, IMG submission 185978) | Hydrothermal vent microbial communities from Guaymas Basin, Mexico - 4571-419 | ecosystem: Environmental > Aquatic > Marine > Hydrothermal vents | place: Mexico: Guaymas Basin | collected...
TACTATTACGGTGTCCTTTATTTGAGTGAGGGAGAGAGCTAATGCGATTATCAGTGTTATGTTCTTCAGGATTCTCCCAAAGTCAACGTATCTACCATGGGCTGTATTCCAAAAGACTCTTGCGAGGTATAGGGCTATTGCCGTTGCGAGCATTCCCTTAAAGTTTGAGGATGAAACTATAGCGGCTATGGCGTTGAGTGCTGTCTGCATAAGGTCGCCATAACCGTAAGTGTAGATTTCAACGCTCATTCTTGATCTCCTGGATTATTTTTTGAGCAGACTCTCAACTTGATGATTCCTATGTAGAGAACGCTGTATATGAGGAAGTAGAAGAGAAGAATAACGGAGCCCAGAAAGACAATTGTTTTTAGCATTAAGCATCCTTCTTTTGATAAGTTGTAGTTGCTGCATATTGTTCTGGTAAACATTATTAAGAATGTTACGAATCCTACGGTTATAGAACCCATGGCTAAGTGGAGATAACACATAAACCTTTTCCCGTCCATGCTATCCTCATTAGAGTATTGCAATTAGTTTGGCGGCATCTTCCAAGCTAAACGGGTTTAGTATTCTCTTTTTCTTGGCCGAGAAGGGAAACTTTAAGATGTTTCCTTGAATGGACAGGTCGCCGAATATTCCATCACTTTGAACTCCGTAAAGTCTTAACAGCAATGTTCCCCAGAGGATATCTTTCTCCTGCTCGTAAAGCTCGTATGAGTATCCGTTTCTCAGGTCTGTTATGTTGACGATATTGTTGTTCCTAGTGACTCTAATCTGGTCTTGGCAAATGTTAATTTCTTCTTTGTCGTTGTGGAGCTCCCTGAGTCTTAGGGCTAAACCTGATAGTTCGTTCCTGAAGAAATAGATGCTTCCGGAGTTGTTCTGATTGGTAATCTTTATCCAGAGCTTTTCGTATTTACTGTTAAGGCTTTTGTATATGTACATAGAGCTTTGAGCATCCCCGTAAGTGGTTCTGACTCCGGCTGAGAAGCTCCTGAATAAAAAGCTTTTAAAGACGAGAACGGGAATTTCTATAGTTACGGATTCAATGCCGCTGTTTAACCTTACTGAGGATTTTTGCACGTGCAGTTCTACGCCTTCCCTCTCAAAGAGGAACATTTGTTCTCCTCCTGTTCTCTTTGGCATAATTTTAATTAAAACTATGTTTCTGGGGAAACTTTGCAGAGGCTTCTAACGGCTTTTATGGTAATTCTGTTCTGCAGTTATGGCAGCTTTGCAGAACAGATATATGAAGTCTGTTCTCCTACTGTGCTAAGACCTATTAACAGGACCTACAAAATAGCGGAAAGGGACATGTTGGAAGTACTGCAGCAGGAACTTAAGGAGGTTGATTGGGATGCAGTGAATCGGCGGTTGCAAAAGCGTATATACCACTATAAACCTGTGGATAGCTTTGTGCTAAATGAAGCTAAGAGCCATAGAGTCAGGTATGTTGATCCAACTTGGTATTTGCCTTTTGATATCAAAGATGCTTATGGAAACGTTCTTTATCCGAAGGGGACTGCCATAAACCCTTTGGAGAAAGTACCAGAAGCTGTTTGGTCCAAAAGACTTTACGTTTTTTTCAATCTTGAGAATAAGGACCAAAGGACCAGAGGAATTTTGTTAAATACTTACTGAAAACAAAAAAGAACAAATTAATAATGCTGATTGCTGATGGCCATTCTGACCTAAAGGAAATTCATGACTTCATAAAGGAGGAACTCTACCCTGTTTACGCCCTTACTAAAACTGTAGCTCAGAGGTTTGGCGTTAGCAAGAGTTTATCTCTCGTTTCTTTCGTGAAAAAGGACGGCAAACCTGTGGTGAAAGTGGAGGAGCTCCCTTCCTGGTACATAAGAAAGGTTTTAGAGGAGAGTAAAAAGTGAAAAGGTTGCTTGTTCTGCTGTTATGTCTGACTTTACTTATTCCTACAGGCAGAAATTCGTATGCAAAAAGTGACTCATGTGATTTTTTCAATCCCATAACTGACGTTTGCTGGTGGTGCCTTTTCCCTATTCGCATAGGAGGGGTCAAAGTAACTCTTGGGTATAACAACATAGACTACTCTGATGTGAACTCTCCCATCTGCGTTTGTATGACTCCTTTTCCCCGAATAGGGATAACTGTTTCCTTTTGGGAAGCGGCCAGAATAGCTGAGACGGTTCAGCAGCCGTGGAAGTTTCCTGACTTCTGCCTTGACCTTTCTATAGCTAAGATTCCAGCGGGAGGAACAGAATCTTCCAACACTGTGAACCAACCTCGTTATCAGTGGCAAGTCCACTGGATAGCCTATCCGGTCTTTGAGATGCTCAGTATTGCAATGGACTTCATCTGTCTTGAACATACCGGTATAGACTTCGGTTACGTTTCAGAACTTGACCCCAACTGGAATGATGACTTTACTGCGCTGTTTGTCTATCCCGAGACAATTCTGTTCGCCAATCCCATTGCAGAATTTGCCTGTTTGCCTGATAGGGCCATGACGGCAGCGAGACAGTTTGGTCTGACTCCGCTTTTCTGGTGTGCTGGGAACTGGGGAACAACATATCCGCTAACAAAAGCAATATCGGAAACAGATAGTCCAACAATTTCTGCAGCTTTGGCTGTTGCAAAAGTCAATGCGATGCTTCATAGGGATTTTGTAGCAAAGAAAACCGCCGGTCTTGAGGCTTTGTGTGGACTCGGTTTCTCCTTCATCTTTCCCAAAAAACAGTACAAGTACCAGCTTGCTAAACCCATAAGGGATTTTCAGTGTGTTCCTGTAGGCCAGGATGAGATTTGGTGGGCTGAGCTAAAAGAGCCAATTACCAAAGACACATACCACACGTTTGTTATATGGAGGAAAAGGGATTGTTGCGCCTTCTGATTTTTCTCTTTTTCACGCTGAACGCTTTTGCTGGTGATAATGGCTCGGCCGTTGATGTTAAGGGCATTGTTGACCATTTAGAAAAGCAGACGTCTGCTTATGGGAGCTCCGAAGAGTTTAAAGAGCTAAAAAAGAATTTTGAACTCCGAAAGAAGCAGATTTTGAAAATGTCTGAAGAGGAAGACTTTAGGGAGATGGTTAATAGGATAAAAAGTCAGGAGTTTATGGACCAGATAAAGAGAGCCACGAAGGAGATAATACGCTGGACCGGTAAGGCTGGTAATAAGAACAGCCAGGAAGATGTAGAGTTTTATGAGAGTACCTCACTCAAAGGGAATTCTGAGCCTTGGGTGTTAGTTGTCTTCATGAGTTCCAGTATGGGAAGGGACTTTCAGCTTTATATAGACGATTTAGATGTTTTCCTTGGCAAACAGCTTGATAAATGGGGAAAGCTCTATGTAGTTCCTTACGGTGTTATGCGTGGGGTTTTGGAAGATAACGGCAAGCCTTCTATCATGAAGACTGTTCTGTGGTTGCAGAACATTTTGAAAGATAAGAAAGTACAGGTTCTCATAGACCCAATCCTCTTTAGGCAGTATCGTGTTTCTTCTGTTCCGTGTCTTCTGCTAACAAGATTTAGCTCTCTTACTAATAGAACATGTTCTGAAAGCTACTTCGGATGTGGTTACTCGGTTTTTGGCTTTCTCAGGGCCGTGGAGGACAAAACGAACAATAAATCTCTCAAACGCATGTTAAGGGAACTTGATTAGGGGAACAGGAATGCGATTTTTGGCTGTTTTATTGCTGCTTTTAGCTTTTAATAATGCCTTGGCTGGTTCTTCTGAGGAAGGTAAAAGGACGGCTGAGAGTTTCGGTTCTTTTTTGAAGAACAACATGTCTTCATTTTCGGGAGCTCTTACTGGGAAAACGAAACTGAAAACGCAAAGTGGTGAGGAGTTTGACGCTGCCGTTGAATCTAGCAGTAAGCAGGTGGATTACATAAAGCTCATGGTGTCTAATGGGGAATTATGGGTCAATATTCCGGGAAAAGTTAACACAAGGATTTCAGGGATATGCGAGAACGGCTACATAGTTTGTGACCCTGGAAAGTGGGAGAACTGCAGGAATTATCTGTTTGAAAACGGTCAGGTTTCTTCCGCTGATTCCTTCCAGCAGTTGATTTCGTGTTTTTGCGTTTCAGAATCGGCTTGCAATTTCCACTGGAATGAAAACTGGCTGCGGTGGGCTTTAGATAAGTTCACGAAGATGCTTAACTATTCAAATCGTAACTTTGTTGATGTGGTTAGTTTTCCAACTGCGACAAGGGATTTTTAGGCTGTGGAAACTACGTCCATTTCGGAATCTGAGATGAGAGATGAAGATAATCTGCGCCTGAAACTGGAGAACAACGAAGCGGTTCAGGCTTATAAAGAAAACCCTTATAGCTCTGAGAATATACAGAAAGAGTGCAAGATAACCAACTACCTTAACAGTTCTGGCCAGACTATAAACACAAAAATGGTTTTTCTGAGCGGTAAAGAACTTGCCGGAACTGCTTGTATTGGTATGGAACAAGAGAATGGTTCTGTTTATAAGTGTTATTTGGCAAACAACCTAAGCGTCAATTGTGGGGTTGGATGGTCTTACTATATATGCGGGAAGTTTGGCGTTAAGTGGAGTGTTGCTGATGATGTTGGGGAGAATCTTACTGTTGCGGGTCAAAGAATAATTCATGTGAGCGTTCATACAAGCGGTGATGATAGTCAAAGTGGAGAGCTTAGTTGTGATTTAGAATCAGGAACTTGTGCTTGTAATGTTTCAGGTTCTAATGCATTTAGTTGTTCTGGCTTTAATGTGCAGCAACCTTCGGGGTGTGCTCAAGTAAGTTTTGCCGTTTGGAACAACGGAGGCTGCAACGGTCCCGGGAAGGGGAGCTTTTGGGCTTATGTGAAAGAGATACCGGACGTTTCTGTCAATCATTCTGACAGCTGCAAAGCTATTCCTCAGGACTGCAAGCTAAAGGAAGAGTGGGTATGCTTTTATCCTCCTGTATCTAATTACTCTGGTATTCGGGAGGACTACTGCATAAAAACAGTTTCAAACTATCACGTTGTTACTTACTATAACAAGCCTGTCTGTTATGACTTTAGGTCCTCTAACATGGGTCTGAAGTGGAAAGTATGTATGAACGGAGAAGAAATAACTGCTGTTTCTCCAGACGGGCAAGTTTACAAGCTTGGAGGCTATGAGTTTCCCAGGGGATGGACTTACATAAAGCGTGTCTATACCTGTCCCAAAGAAGAAGGACTGAACATAGACGAAGCTATTAACAGGGGAACCTATATCAAAGAACACTCCTACCTAAAGGAGAACAAAGTTGGTTTCTCTGGCCAGGTGGGATGTGCGGAGGTTAACGGTAAGTGGGTCTGCTATGCAAACAACAAAGTGTATTCCTCCATGCAGGAATGTGAGTCAGAATGCCGGATGGACGCCTCAGCAATTGTTCCTAATGCGCCTTATAAAGTCTGTTCTGTCAATGATTCTGAGGGTGTTTATATCTGCAAGGTTGCCATAACAGGCCGGCAAGTTCGTGTTCTTAAGGGAGATGTCAAGATGGAGTCCCATGGGGATACCTATAGTTATGAGGGTGGTAAAGAATCTGAACCTAATGAAGTGGACGTCAATTCGGAGGAGAAGGTTACCTACGAGTTTAGGGCTTGTGAGCAGCAGGTGAATGGAGACGGCAGCTTAAGCCTTGTATGTCCTGTTAGTGCTGGAGAGAAAGTTGTTAAGGACTGCTACTGTGATACTTCAGAGGAAGCTTGGAAGGCAGCTTCCACTATAGAGATGATGGATAACATGGCGCATGACATTATCTGTTCTAAAGAATAAGAGAGGAGAACAATGTTTCGCAAGCTTGTTTCTGTTGCCACGATAGCGTTTGTTTTGGGACTTTCTCCCGTTTATTCTGAAGAGATTTCAGTTACTACTTCTTACGTTCAAAGCGTAGGAGACCAGCTCTATGCTTTAACCGATGGTTACTACTCCTACGATGACCTTGAGGGTATTGAAAACTACTTGAAAGAAGAAGGTGAGAACTTCCATGTTGCGAGTTATGATGAGATAGATGCTTCAAAGCTTAAGGAGCTTTTTACTTTTGATTACATCCTTCTTAAGGAGGGACCTGTTAGTGTTTATACTGGCCAGCTATGTAACTATGCTGGAGTAGGGAAGGCTTGGGAATGTGACGGAAAAATTCTTCCTATGGATAAGAGGTTTAAAGTACTCCTTATCGGAAAAAACGAGAGCGAAGACCTTAATGTTGATTTACCGTTCTGTAAGAAAAGATGCTACGATGCAAGGGCCATACTCAAGAGTGGTCCGGTAGATTGGGATTACAGTCAAGGTAATAAGGAGTACGTACTTCAGATAAAGAAAGGTCTAATTATAAGAGGTATTATTAGACCTTACGGGGAAGGATGCTTTCTTCAGGGGCCTCTGTCTGTCTGCGTTGATGGAGGTAATCTCACTATTTCCTTTTCTTATCCGGATGGCCAAACTTACTACGTTTCAGCTCCCGTGCAGATGAAGTATTGGAATACTTTTAGAGCGACTATAAATCCGAATCTTATCGGTCTTTTTGTTAGACAACACGGTTCAGACAAAAGAGAATTCAATTATGCAGACCTCGTTTACAAGCCTGTTGACAACGACAAAATAGGTTATGTCTATAAGGTAAAAGTTGTAGCAAAGAGAATTACCAATGATCCGTACGAGTGGGTTAGGTTCCGTATAGAAAGTGGAGAAGCGAAAAGCCCTTTTTGTGGAGAACAAGTTGCTTTTTGCCTTTACAACTTTCTCAATACTCATGCCTGGAAGGAAGGAGAGAGAATTTATTACGGAGCTGTTCTAGCTAAGAATATCAATTACTATCAGGCTTCCTCGGCCATTTACAGAAGGAACGGCACTTATGAGGTAAAGTTCAATACGGGAGACTTGTACGTAGGAAATGATGATAAGAAAGCGGGAATTATAGGGTATTGGAAGGGAAAAGACGGAAGCTTTGGGGTCTATCAGCTTGATTACAAGGATAGTTTCGTTGAAAAGTACGGTTATGAAATCAACTATTCAACTTTAACTCCGGAAAAGGTAGGCTTTTTCAGAGAGAAGAAAGATTACGCTTCTTACTTTTACGGCTTTGAATCAAATAGGAAGAGGAACTGGATTGTTAACAAGATACCTTATCCAGCTCTTTGGGAAGATACGGGAAAGAAACTGGATGTAAATGACTGTAGCGTCAACGTAGGTGGTAAATGTGCAACAGTTCCTCAATCTGTTAGCTGTCCTGCAGGCTATACCTATATGGATGATAGATGCGTTAAACAGATAGAGTGTCCAGAGGGAGGATACTACAACCCTCAGACTAACAGATGTGAGAAGCAACCTACCTGTAGGCTAAAAATTAAAGACCTTAATCCCTACATTGTGGGACTTTATGAAGTTGGACTTGGAAGGAAACCTGAGATTTCAGGGTTTATGTATTGGCAAACCTCCTGGGGAATGAGCGTTCCTGATTACGATAAAGTTCTTTCGCTTATCCGTGCTGCAAGAGAAAACGGAGAAGTTATTTGTGGTAAGCATTCCTCGGAGCTCTCAGATAAAGCTCTAAAAATAATCTCTGCTTACCTTTGGTACGTTGGTAGATGTCCAGACCCGGAAGGTTTTGGCTATTGGCTCAACGACCCCAACTTTAACCTTGAAACCTTTAAGGCTGCCGCTGATGAAAAGGAACCGGGGAAACATCCCAATCCCCCCTATATCGTTGACTGTCCGATGGGATACGAAAGAGAGGGAGAATTCTGCGTATCAACTCCCTGTGCAAATCCAGGAGAAGCGGACATAGCTTGCGGCTCTTACTCTTACGATAAGAGTGCCAATATTTGCTACAAAACCGATGTTTGCGAGCCTGGAGATAAACTTGACCCAGTTAAAGACTACTGTTACAACACAAACTTTTCTGCTACGTGCCCGGATGGAACTACTTATGATAAGAATACAGGATACTGCATAAGTAAAACTGCTTACGGTAAAGTAGTTACCGATGATGGAGTTTTTGAGGAAAAGTACAACCTATGTCCCAAAGGCCAAGTGGAGCTCTATCAAGGAGAAGGGAAGGACTTTGAAGGAAAGTGCTTTACCTACAAAGAGAAAGCCGATTGTTATAAAGGTAGAGTTGACGGTCTTGATGAGGATAGGTTTGGGAACTACTGCTACCTTCAGCTGAAGAGGCCTCCAGACGTTTGCCCAAGGGACGGTAGGAGCTACACTCTTTTAAGACCTCCTAAAGCTGATTACGTCTGTGAAACTACGAGAAGGCCTGTTTGCGACTGGGGAGATTACAGAAGGGGAGATAAATGCTACTACCAGACCAATCCCCGCTGTCCCCTTCCTCACGGCCAACTCTCTGGAGGAACCTGTAGAGGCTGGGTAAGTGCATCCTGCCCTTCAGGTTATTCTCTCAATACCTACACAGATAGATGTGAGAGAACTACCTCTCCCCGCTGCTACGGAGGAACTGTAAGGGACGGAGGCTCTTGCTACTACACTAAAGATAAAGAGTGTCCCTGGTGGACTGTTGAACAACCTGATGGTAGATGTAAGTCCAAATACTGCGATGATGACGAGGACGATAGCTACTGCTACTACGATAAGAGATGCCCATCTGGTTATTACTACAAGGACTCTATTGGTAAGTGCGTGAAGTACGCCAATAGTGCCTGTTCTTCTGGTTATTACTACGATTCAAGCAGAGACGTCTGTATTGAGGAAACCTATCCTTCTTGTCCTTACGGTTACTACTACAACTATTCAACAGATAGATGCGAAAGGGCTATAGATGCTTGTTCTTATGAAGCTATTGGAAGATACGGCTACTCTTACGATTACAGTACTGGAAAGTGCCTGAAGTATAAGGAAAATGCCTGTAGGAACAGGAGTTCTTACTCAGATTGGAGCTATGACAGCTCAAGGGACATTTGCTATCACAGGGAACCTGCTGAGTGCTATCAGGGAGAGAAAAAGAGGGACCCGGATACAGGCTGGAGTGCCTGCTATGAAAAGGAAACGCAAACTACGAGCTACTATCCTTCAGCTTCAAAGACCGACCCTGGAAGGATTTACTGCCGCAACGGCTACTACTACTGGAAGGATAGATGCTACAAGCTGGAGGGAACCGCTTGTGAAGGCAATTACTACTCCCTCAAGAGGAGGAATGAGCTGGTAGTCCTTGGCTGGGGCAACAGGTATGACGAATGGACAGGCAAGTGCTGGGTCAAGATACAGGATGCTTGCGGTGCTGATTCTTATCCTCTTAGAGGGGAGTTTACAAACGAAATTCATTGCCTAAAGAAAAAGAAAGACCTGAGTAAAAACGTGTTTGAGCCGGATGTAAAAGAGTTTTCCCTGGAGCTATGTAACTACTTGGCAAAAACTAATTTCAATGCTTCCTGCAATGTTACAGTTAATCCTTTAATGCACGATGCTCATTCAATAGCAGATGTTAAATACAATCCAGTATGCCCTCTTGATCCGAATAGCCAATGTATAGATGTTGGCGGACAGATGCAGCTTTGCGGAACTAATAAGATTTGTATAGGATGTGGAGATTATGATTTGATTTCTCAGAACTTAGGCTATTCTATGTTCCAAAAGGTTCACTATGAAGGAGATAAGGCTTACGGAATTAGCTGGTTTGAAATGCCTCCAACTTATATCCAGCAGACTGTAGCTAATGCAGGTGGAAGGCTTCCTAAGAAGAGCGAAGTTTCTAAGTTTAAAGAGTTCTTTAACATTTCGGATGTCTGGTATGAAGGTGATGGAGATTTAGAAAATCCAGATGTTAAGAAATACTTAGGTATTGTCTGGGAAGACCCGAACAAGGTAGGTTTCCTCGGAATTTGCATAACAGATGACAACGGGGACGGCCTGTGTACAGCTGATATGGTTGAGTGCTACCGTCAAGGAGGAAAATGGATTTGTCCTTACGGACAGGACTATCCTTGCCAACCATACGAGGGGAAATATTACTGTTCTAAGTACTCAGATACTTGTAGGAACATGTCTAACCCTGAGTATGCTATGCAGAATACCGATACTCCACAAGGTATAAACGACAAGAAAAACGACGGAGAAGTTGATGAGAACGGCTGTAAAGGAACAGTCTATATTTTCAACGGTAGAGATTTAAGATGCCGTCCTCCTGGATTCCAAACAGGTTTTAGTGATTGCTGTAAGAAGACAAAAACTTGGTTTGGGCTTGGTTACTGTAATCAGAGTGAGAAAGAGCTTGCTGCTCTAAGGTCTTGGGGCAAGCTTGACGGTCAATGTCATTACGTTGGTAAGTACTGTGCGGTAAAGGTTCTGGGAATTTGCCTGCAGAAGAAGAAAACTTATTGCTGTTTTAACTCAGTTCTCGCAAGGATAGTTCAAGAGCAAGGAAGGGAACAGCTTGGTCTAGACTGGGGAAGCCCCGAATCTCCAAACTGTCGTGGTTTTACTCCTGAGGAGTTCCAAAGGATAGACTTCTCAAAGATTGACTTTTCCGAGTGGTACGAGGACCTCCAGAAACGCATCAAGGAGAACCTCAATGTCTTTAAGAATGAAATGCCAGAAAAGATTCAAAACTACTACGAGAACCTCCAGAAGTATTAGGAGACGCTATGAGGAAAGGGTTGCTTTTCCTTTTTATGCTTGTGTTTCCTGTGTCTTCTCTTGGAGGCGGATTTTTCGGCTCAAATAAAGAAACGGGATGGTTCTGGAAGAAAGAGGGCCAGGAAAGCCAAGAGAAGAAAAAGGAGGTGAAGGAAAAAGAGAAGAAAACTCCAAAATTCGTGCATGCAGAAATTGAACAATCTAAAGAGCTGAAAAACAAAGACGCCGAGCTTTTAGCGTCTTTGCCTGTCAAGCTGACGGAGAAAGACTTGGAGAAGTTAACCCCAGCCCAGATAGGGGAACTATATAGTCTGTATGTAGAGAGAGCTCTCTACAAGCCGAATGTAGCTGATTACGAGAACATTTTGCTTATCCAGAACTATGCAATGAGGAAGTCAATGACTTATACGGTGGCTTTACAGAAAGTTCTCAGGGAGCATCCGGAGTGGAACCCTGCTGTTTCACATCCCCCTTCAACGTTTGGTCGCCGTGTGGATTTCTTAGCTAAGGAAAAGAGGATTTCTCAGATGCTACAGAAATGGAAGGATAGAGCGGGATTGTATTTCTTCTTCAAAGAAGGCTGTACCTTCTGTGAGGCTCAAGCTCCAATCTTAAAAAGGTTTCAGAGTTTTTCAGGCTGGAAAGTCTTAGCTATTTCTACTACAGGAGGTTGTCTGAAGGAATTTCCTGACTGCACTCAGGATTATGGCCATCTTGCGGAAAAGCTTGGAGTTCCCGCCTTTCCTGCGATTTTTCTTGTTATTCCTGACTTTAAGGATGGTAAGCCTTTGATTCAGCCGGTTTCCTATGGGCTTATAACTCTTGATTCTCTTAAGAGAACGGTTTACGAAATTCTCTATACGATTGAGAATGGCCATCCCCCAGAAGTTGAGAAAAAGGATTGGGAGCTTAAGGAAAAGCCTGAGATCAAGGAAGTCTCTATCCCTGAAAAGCTTAAGAAGATAGCATCTCTTCTAAATAAAGTAAGAGATAAGAAGAAAGAACAGGAAATTAGCCAAGCTATAGAGAACCAATTATGGGGTGAATAATGAGAAAGCTATTGGCTGCTTTGACTACAGTAATTGTCTTTAGCTCCAGTGCGTCAGCTCTGGACCTTAAAGGGGCATACAACGACATTCTCAAAAACACTACAAATCCTAAAGTTGTTCAAGGACAGGAAAGGGGATATGTCACTTTGGGTTCTGTGTACTACAGAGTGCCTCATTCAACCCTGAATCTTGTTACTTTTCAGCCTCCAAAAATTAGAGCAGGATGTTCTGGAGTAGACCTCACTTTTGGTTCACTGTCCTACCTTAATCTTGACCAGATAGTTCAGTGGTTGAAACAGATTCTTCAGGCAGCTCCTGGGGTTGCTTTTGAAATTGCGTTAAAAAAGTTTCTTCCTGGAGTCGCCAACGTATTGAACGAACTTTCAACTACGGCTCAGCTTGTTAACCAGATGGGAGTTGATTCCTGTCAGGCCAGTAAGGCTCTCGTTTCTCATCTTTTTGGCTTTGGTTCCAAGATGACAGAGGCGGAACAGCAAAAGAGTACAAACGACAATGCCAAGTCAGGAAACGCTGACGACTTCTTTGCTTCCTTGAATAAAGCTCTTAAGAGCTTTAACCAATCTTTGAAGGACTGGTTATCCACGTCAGAGGGTAAAGCATATCAGCAAGAAGTTGCCAAAATAAGGGGAGACTTGCTTTACAAGCAGTTTGAGAAAAAGTATGGAAAGGACTTTGACAAGAGTAACTCTTGGGCTGCAACCCAGTTTCGTCTGATTTCATCCCTAATAGGAGATGTAGTTATTTCCCGAAAGGCGACAGATTCGGCAGGGAGTGATCCCGGTGCTGCACAGCTTTATGACGTGGGTTATGCCTATCCTGTTCTCAATATTTCAGACCTTCTTCACATTAGCAGTTCTGGCGTCAGGTATGTATACGGAATTAAGACTTATAAGGATGCTCTTGGGGAGTTCAGGGGAGTAGATGAGTCCGGAAAAGAGGACCTGTACCAGATAATGAAGAACCTTTGCTCTGATGCTCCTGCAGGATACCAGTCCTACTGCACCAGTGATCCTGGTTTTGCAGGGCTTGTGAGAGCATACATGTATAGCATTCTTCACAAAATAGAAACCCATACTCCCTTAAGCGATAAGGAAAAGCAGTTCGTGGGAGCTACACCTTTGCCTATTCTAAAGTGGCTTAATACCCTTGCTTATTTCCCCGGAGTTGGTGAGAACTTTATTGAAGGAAGTAAGGATTACATAGCCTCTTACTACGTTGAGGCTCTGATAAGAGACGGACTGTACGGTATCTCTGGCCTGCCATGGAAGGATATGAGTGAAGAGCAAAGAGATTTCATAAAGGTCCTCTATAGTATGGCTGGAAGAAGGATAAAGGAACTTCAAGATATCAGAGAGAAAACAAAGTTTCCTATAAAGACCTTTAACCAGTTCGCTAACTTTGTTAACCATTATGAGAAGGCTGTTGTTACTTCTCTTGCCAATAAGGACATCTTTACATCTCTCTAAGGAGAACAGATGTTTGTTCCAGGGGGAGAAATCAAGGTTGATAGAGAATTCCTTCAATTCCTTCCAAAGAAAGGGAATGTATTTTTGCCTGCTGACTCGGGTATCTCTATAGAGGAGGTTTCCTCTCTTTCTTTGAGGTTATCTGTCAATTCCTTTACAGCCTTTCTGATAAGAAAGGCTCTGATATCAGCACTTGCAGGTTTAGAAATGCCTCCCATTTCTTTTGCCGGATGTACTGTCTCTCTAACTCCAAATCAAAGAGGAATTAAGATTCGCCTCTTCAATGAGAATGAGAAGAAAGGTTCTTCCTTTATCGTTCCTTACGGAAGGGTTATCCCTCTATACCAAGCCTTGAAACCGTCAGCAAGGTATGTAGAAGAAGTCTACTCTTCAGAGGGAACGGCCGTTTTGATACTCACACCAGATGTGGACCAGCTGTTAGTGTCTGACGGTAGTCAAAGCCAAAGTTTTGACTTGTCAGGAGTTTTTCTTCTTAGGGAAGTCCTATTAAGGGTTTTGATTAAAAAAGCAACAAACGTGGCTTTTAGAGAGGGTAAATTTGAGCTGATATCTTCTGAGAATGCTGCTCGTTTAAGGGATATTACAGTCAGTT
>Ga0256838_1001087_pt1 | contig 13728 bp, 9 predicted proteins | sample 4571419metaG_FD_185978 | JGI IMG/M metagenome (GOLD analysis project Ga0256838, IMG submission 185978) | Hydrothermal vent microbial communities from Guaymas Basin, Mexico - 4571-419 | ecosystem: Environmental > Aquatic > Marine > Hydrothermal vents | place: Mexico: Guaymas Basin | collected...
ATAAAAAAAGATGCTGAATCTTTAAGTAATAAAGAAAAAAATGATATTATAAAAATAATATTACTTGAACATGGTTGAGAAGAAATATTGAAAGACATAAAATATAATATAAATAATAATACTCTTGAAATAACTTCTGAAAATAAAAAATATCAATGATTATTTTTTATAAATAATGAAACTAAACAAATTTTATTTGATTTGTTTTGAATAGAAAATTATAATTTTAAATATAAAAAACCTGAATAAAATCAGGTTTTTTATATTTATTTGACTTTTATATTTTTTATTGTATATTTCTTATACTAAATATGAGGAGGTTATCATGAAATTAATGATAATTATTAGTATTTTTCTAGTATCATTATTTGCTCAAGATTATACAAAAAAAGAATTTGCAGCAAAAGCAATTGATCTAGGATGGAATTATGAAACATGTGCTTTTGGTAGTTCAGGAATCCATATAAATGGAGAATGGGCAGCAATGGAATCAGCTACTCTAAGAGCTGTGAAAAATGTTATTGTAAATAACTGTAGTAAAAAAAGTGTATCATTCAAGAAATACAAAAATGGTTCTATTAAAAGAACTACTGTGTCATCAAGTGGACAATTTGGCTATAGAATTATTTTACAAGGAAAAGTTAAAAATAGATATGTTTCAGCAATATGCGCAAATAAACCAATTATTTGTACAAAATAAAAGTCTTACTATTTTATTAGTAAGACTTTTTGACTATTTACTTAAAAACATATAATACACAAAAATTAATAATAAAATTAAAATATGCTATTATCTGACTTTGATTATCACCTACCTGAAGAATTAATTGCTCAAACACCTATTGAACCAAGAGATCATTCAAAATTATTAAAACTAAATGCTTCTTTTTGAGAAATTAAAGAAGATAAATTTTATTCTATACTTGATGAATTATCAGAAAATGATGTTTTAATTTTAAATAAGACAAGAGTAATAAATGCAAGATTACATTGAAAAAATGATTATTGAAGAAAAGTAGAAATATTTTTACATAAACAAATCTCTGAAAATTCATGGGATTGCCTTATCTTTCCATGAAAAAAACTTAAACCTTGAAGAAAAGTGACTTTTGAATTTTGACTTGAAGCAATAGTACAAGAATATACAGAAGCATGAAGAATAATGAAATTTAATAAATCATGAGTAGATTTTCTTCAAACAATTGAAAAGCTTTGAGAAATTCCTATGCCTCCATATATAAAAGAAAAACTAAAAAATTCTGAAAGATATCAAACTATATGGAGTGAAATAGAATGAAGTGTAGCAGCTCCTACTGCAAGCCTACATTTTACAGATGAATTATTAGAAAAAATAAAAAAGAAATGAGTTAAAATAGAAAAAGTATTATTACATGTCTGACTGGGAACCTTTATGACAGTTAAATCTGATAATATATTGGAACATAATATGCATTCAGAATACATTGAACTAGAAGACGATGTAGCTAAAAGACTAAATAAATATAAATCTGAATGAAAAAGAATTATAGCAGTATGAACAACTTCAATCAGAGTACTTGAAACTATGAGTGATGATTTAGGAAAAATTCATAGCTGAAATAAAGATACAGATATATTTATTTATCCTGGTTATAAATGGAAATTTGTTGATGCAATAATTACTAATTTTCACTTACCTAAATCTACTCTTCTAATGCTTGTTTCTAGTTTTGCATGAAAAGAAAATATTTTTAAAGCATATAACTATGCAGTAAATAATAAATTTAGATTTTTTTCTTTTTGAGATGCTATGTTTATCAAAAAATAAAAAGTTTGACTTTTATTTTTTTTTATTTATATTTTTTTACTAAATACTCCTAAAATTTTAATATGCCTATTACTTCAAATTGAAAATTTCCTGTAATCACATGAGAATTTTCTATACATCCAATGTTAAACAATAAAAATTCATTTAAAAAAATTAAATTAGATGATGAAAATACAGTTCAATCATTATATAGTATTAAGTGAGAAAATTTAAATTATGAAACTTATATTACTATTAATTTTATAATACAAGAAATAGAAAAAATAACTGAAAATAATGAACATTTACAATTAACAATAAAAAATGCTTCAAATAAGATATTAAGAAAACTAAAAAAATCCTCAAATATGTGAGAATTAGCTCTATATCAAAAAATAAAGATAGCTGAACTTGAAGCTAGATCATATGAATTGCAAAAAGAATCATTAACAGATCCACTTACAAAATTAGCAAATAGAAGACTAGTTGATTCAAAATTAGATGAATTAATTAATAATTTTAGTAGAAATCCTCAAGAATTTTCTATTTTTATATTAGATATAGATTTCTTTAAAAAAATAAATGATACATTTTGACATGACATATGAGACATTACATTAAAATGATTAGCAGATATTTTAAATAATGAATTAAGAATTGAAGATACAGTATCTAGACGGTGATGAGAAGAATTTTTAATTATTTTAAAATGATCAAATCATAATATAGCATTACAAAAAGCAGAAAATATAAGAAAGATTATTGAATCTGAACTTATAAAATGTATAAAAGAAACTCAAAACTTAAATAAATTTTGTCCTCATACAAATTGATGTATATATGAAAAAAATTGTCAAAATAATAATTTAGAATGTTTCCCCTCTAAAATCACATGCAGTATTTGAGTTGCAACAATTCAAACCAATAATTGAGAAGTAGAAAGCAAATGTCACTTTATTAAAAGAGCTGATTCTGCATTATATATTGCTAAAGAAAGCTGAAGAAATAAAATATATAGTTGAAAATGATTAGAAATAGAAAAAAAAGAAGACTTATGTTAGTCTTCTTTTTTTATTTAATATCTTTTACTTCAATATCAAAAAATAATTTTTTTCATGCTAATGCATGGTTTGTATCAATAGTTACTGTTTTATCATCAGCATCTATAATAACAAATTGTCATCTAGAAGTAGGTAAAGTTTCTCATACTGTTAAACTTATTCAAGCATCGACAAAAGATTGTAATTGATCTTTTTGTAAAACTTGTTTATTATTTTCATCATATTCTCAATAAGCATCTTTAGCTGAAACTTCTAATTTAAATTTATCCCCTATTTTATGTCAGACCAATCATTCATCCCAACCTTTTATAACTTGTTTAGCTCATAATGTAAATTCAAATGGCTCACCTCTATCTAAACTAGAATCTATTTTTTTACCATCTTCTAAAGTCAAAGTATAATCAACTAAAACTGTATCTCAATTTTCTAAAATTTTACTTTTTTTTTCTAATTCTTTATTTTCTTTCGTTTTTTCAATATTTTTTAATGTATCTTCTAAATTAAACTCAATATCTTTTAGAGAACCATTTTTAAATTCTTTAATATCAATTGAAATAATTTTTACTTCTTTAACTGGTCTATCTCAAGAAGCAGTCTTTGTTTTTTCTAATTTATCAACATTATCAAATCATTCAACAACTCTTCCAAAAACAGAATGTTTTCCATCTAAGAAGTTATTGTTAGCAGTATTTATAAAAAATTGACTTCCGTTTGTATTTTTTCAAGCATTAGCCATAGAAATAGTATATTTATTGTTTTTAAGACTTGAATCAAATTCATCATCAAATTTTTCTCAATATATACTTGTTCAACCCATACCTGTTCCATCTGGATCTCATCATTGAATCATAAAATCTTTTATAATTCTATGAAAAATAACTCCATCGTAGTATCCTTGTTTAGCTAAACCTATAAAGTTAGTAGTAGTAACTGGAACTTTTTCTGTTTCTAATAAAATATTAATTGTACCATTTGTTGTTTTCATTATAGCAACAATATTTCCTTCATTATAATTACTCATTTCTGTATTATTATTATTTTCTAAATTAGTTTTTTCTTCTACAACTTTATTTGTACAAGAAAACATAAATGTACTTAAAAATATTAAAACAAATATTTTTTTTAATCATCCTTTCATATATTTATATATTTAATTAAATAAATTATAAATATATTTAATAAAAATTTTATAATCTATAATATTCACTAATTAATAAATCTTAAAATATTTTATTAATATATATTTATTACTTTTTAGCTATATTTTTTTCTTCAATTTAATTTTAATTTTTCATAAATTTGAATCAAAAAGTTGCAACATATATTGTAAGAATTTTTCTTCATTTGCAAAATTCTTTGTCGTAGTTCTAAGTCTTTGGATATTTATAACTTTGAATTTAATTTCCTTATCTAATTTTAAAAATTCTTTTAATTCATCTCATTTGAAATTATCTACAAAATCTATTTGATAATTAATTCAAACTCTTTTTATTGATTTGATTTTATAATTAGATGCTTTTAATTTAAGTTTTAATAAATTAAAAAAGTTATTTGTTGCAACTGGTATGTTTCTATTTATATCTTTAAAGTCCGATATAATATTTTCTAAATCTTCCAAACTATTTAAACTTTCTATTTCTCTATAAAAATTTATTTTATCAAGCTCAGATGCAAAATAAGAATTATCTATATATGCTCATAGATTTAATTCAATAGAAGTATTATTTCTAATATTATTTTTATTTTTAGTTTTAGTAACAGTAGTTTTTGATTCTATTTCTATATTATTTTTCATTTCTTCTACTTTACTTTCTAGCATTTCTAAAAATAGATTTACTCATATATCGTGTCATTGTCCACTTTGTCTAATACCCAGAATATCTCATCAACCTCTTACTTCTAGGTCTTTAATAGCTAATTCAAATCAGGCTCATAAATGACTATAATCGACAATAGTTTTCAATCTTTTTGCAGCTTCTTCTTTTATCTTATCTTTTTTAAATAATAGATAACAGTATCATTTTCTATCTGATCTTCACACTCTTCATCTTAATTGATGAATCTGGCTTATTCAAAAATTTTGGGCTTCATTTATGAAAATAGTGTTTACATTTGAAAAATCTATTCAATTTTCTACTACAGTAGTTGCAAGTAAAATATCATATTGTTTTTTCTTAAATTCAATTATATTTTTTTCTAATTTATCTCCAGATAATTGTCAGTGAGCAATTATAACTCTTTTACCGGGCAATAATTCTTCTAAAAATTTTCACATTGCTTCAATTGTTTCTACTCTATTATGAATAAAAAATAATTGACCTCATCTTTCAAATTCTCTTTTTGCTGCATCAAATATTACTTGCTCATCAAATGAGGAAACTATGGTTTGAATATCCTGTCTACCCATAGGTGGAGTTGTCAACATTGATATACTTTTAATACCATTTAAAGCCATATTTAGACTTCTTGGTATTGGTGTAGCCGACATAGACAGTATGTCTATATTCCCTTTGAATTTCTTAATTTTTTCTTTATCTTTTACTCAAAATTTATGTTCTTCATCAACTACTAAAACACCTAAATCTTTAAACTGAATATCTTCACTTAATAACCTATGAGTTCAAATAATTAAATCTATTTTTCAAGTTTTTAATTTTTCTAAAGTAGATTTAACTGATGCTGCTTTTTCAAATCTTGTAACTACTCATATATTTATAGGAAAAGGAGAAAATCTTTCTATAGCTTTTTCATAATGTTCATAAGCAAGTACTACAAGTGGTGAGATAAGAGCAGCTTGTTTTCCATTTATAATTGCTTTATAAATACTCGCGAATGCAATTTCAGTTTTACCAAATCATACATCTCATGAAAGCAATCTATCCATAGGATTTTCTGACTCCATATCTTTGTATATTTCAGATATTACATTTAATTGATCATCAGTATAAACATAGTCAAAACTATTAGCAAAAACTGCTTCCTGTTTAGGCAAACTTAAACATTTGTATCATTTAATTAATTTTCTTTTAGCATAAACCTCTAAAAGTTCTCATGCAATCTTTTCAACATCTTCAGATACTTTTTGCAGCTTTTTTTCCCATTCTTTTGTACTAAGTCATGTTAATTTAGGATTTTCTGAACCTACATATTTTGATACTCTTCACACTTCAGTAATTGGTATAAAAAGTTTATCATCGTTTTTATATTCAAGAGTTATATATTCTCTTTTTATTCAACCTAAATCTTTCTCAACTATTTCTTTAAAAACTCAAATACCATGATCAATATGTACTATATAATCCCCTTCTTTGATTTGCATCATCAAATCTAAGTTTTTTGAAAGACTTCTTTTGATTCTCTTTTTTACAAATATTCTAGAGATATTATCATCAGTAATTACAATTGCACTTTTTGTTTTAAAACTTTTTAAATTATTTAAATTTGTTTCAAATATTTCTATTCAGTCTAAATTATTTAAATCTAAAAAATTATTAATTGTTTTTTTATTTTTTGTGAAAATATATTTATTAATATTTTTTTCTTCTAGTATAATTTTAAAATCATCTATTTTTTCTAAATAAAGATCTGTAATTCATAAATCTATATAACTATCTTTATCCGATAAAGAATTAAATATAATATATTCAGTTAATTGTTTACTTATTTTGTCATAACTAGAATAAAAATCTAGAGAGTCCAATATAGTTAAAATATCTTCAGGAATATCAAAGATATTATTATATTTAGAACAAAATTCTAAGTTTATATTATTTCAAACAAAAAAAGTATTTTTTCAATTTGAAATATTATCTATTTCATCTTCCCAAAAACTTATTTGAATAGTATTTCAAATGTTATCTGTAATACTTAAAGTATCTCAAAGAATTTTAAATGAATTCTTATTATTGTAATCTGAAAAAGTATAGTTCAGTTTATTTAACTTTTCTGTTAATTCTGAAAGTTTTATTTTATCTCAAACTGTTATTTCTAATATATTATTATATTTAAATTGATCTATATTATCATAATTTAAATGAAATATTTCTTTTGTAACTATATATTCTCAAGTTTCATTTAAAAATAAATTTACATAATCTCATATAGTAGATAGATTATTTATTTCAAGACCTAAGTATTCAGCAGTATTAATATATGATTTAACATTTTTTTCACTTTCAACGACTATTAAAAATGAATTAGTTATTTCTAATTCATTTTTTAATAGCAATAATCTTGAAAAAATACTACCATAATTTATATAATGAGTATTTCTCTCTAATTTAAGTTTTAAGTTTATCATTTACTGAGATTTATATTATTTTTTACTTAATAATCAGGTTTTTACTTGCAAATTATATAAAAAAATTAGAATATATAAAGTTTAATAACAATAAAAAAATGAATATATTTATAGATACTATTTCTAATGTGGGTTCAGTAATATTATTTGATAATAATAGACAAATAATAGACAAGATAGAATGGGTAGTTAAAGGGAATGAATCCTCTACTTTAATACCACAAATAGACATACTCTTAAAACAAAATGATTTTAATTATAAAGATTTAGAAAATATAGTTGTCGTAAATTGACCAGGAAGTTTTACTTGAGTTAGAACAACTGTGTTAGCAGCAAATAGTATTAACTATATCATAAATAAAAATATGACTGCTATTAGTTATTTTGATTTATATAATACTTACCCAATTATAAAGGCTTCATCAAAAAGAGATTGTTTTGTTCAAAAAACTGAAGAATCAAAAATAGAAATTATAATGAATGATATTTTAATATCTGAATGAATAAATATTGATTCTATTGAAAAAGTTGATTATTTAAGTATAATACAAAAGTTAAAATTTAATAATAAGAAACAAATAGAAGCATTGTATATTAAAAAACCCAATATTTCATAAATTAACTTTATGTTACAATTAGAAAATCTAAGACCTTGAGAAAAAGTAATAATGACTGTGAAAAGACACTGGATAGTATATATTATATTATGATTAGTATTTTTATCATGACTTCTATTTACTATAATTAGTTATGTATTATTTTGAGGACAAACAATTATTTACCTTATAAATATAGTATTTTGGATGTTTTTTTCAGTTTTGCTATATATTAAATGGTTAGATCATGAGCTTGATATGTATGCTATTACAAATAATAGAATTATTTGAATAGACCAAATAGCTTTTTTAAATAGAACTGTAACTGAATGTAATTTATGACAAGTACAAGAAGTTAATTCAAAAACAAAATGACTACTAGCTAATATGTTAAACTACTGAACTCTTACTATATTAACAGCATGAAATGCTACTAATATGCAAATGGATTTTGCTCCAAACTCTATGCAAGAAGCAAGAAAAATATTAAACATAGTTGATGACTATAGAGATAAAAAATGAAAAACTGAAATTATTGAAGAAGAAAATAAAATAATAGACGATAAAACAACAAAGGAATAAATATATTTTTATAAAACTTTTTGAACACCTGACTATATAATTAATATGAGAGATTGTGAAAAAAGTTATTAAATAATATATTTATGTATTTTAAAAAATAACTAATTAAATGAAAGAATTAAATTTAGAAGACATACTAGCTAATACTAGTGATCTTACAAAAGAAAAAAAAGTATGATATGTTGCAATTATAGGTAGACCAAATGCATGAAAATCTACATTTGTTAACTCTCTTATTTGAGAAAAAATATCAATAACTACAAATGTACCTCAAACTACTAGAAAAAGAGTTTTAGCTATTTATAATGATGATGAATCTCAAATAATATTCTTTGATACACCTTGAATACATAAATCTGAAAAAAAATTTAATAAAGAAATAAATTGAGTTGCTATATCTAGTTTTAAAGATGCTGAAGTAATACTTTACTTTATAGATTCAAGTAGAGAATGATGAAAAGAAGAAGAATATATCAGAGAAATATTAGAAATGGTAAATAAGCCCGTAGTTAAAGTTTATACTAAAACAGATTTAGAACCTAGAATAAATATTCCTAATTGAGATGATATACTAAAAATATCTTCAATATCTAAAGATTGATTTGATAATTTATTAGTAAAAGTAAAATCCTACTTAAAAATGGGTCCTATGTTCTTTCCTGATGATTATTATACTAAACAGGATATCTACTTCAGGATAAGTGAAATAATTAGAGAAAAAGCATTTTTACATACAAAAGAAGAGCTTCCTCATAGTGTATTTATATGAGTAGAAGAAATAGAAGATAATGAAGATATAATGAAAATGGTAGCATATATTTATACTGAATCAGATTCACAAAAATATATAGTTATATGAAAAGGGTGAAGCTTAATTCAAAGAATCTGAAAAGAAGCAAGAATAGAGTTAGAAAAAATCTTTGAAAAAAAAGTTTTTCTAGCTTTAAGAGTAAAAGTTAGGAAAAACTGGAGAAAAGATGATAGATTAATTAAAGAAATTTTACATTAAAAAAAGACTGAATAAATCAGTCTTTTTTTTTATTTAATTAATCTATCTATTAATTCTATAAATGAATCTGTAGGATAAGCTCATGAAATAATTTCATATTCACCTGTTTCATTATTTATAAGTACGTTACCTGGAGTACCAGTAATACCAAATAATTGCCCTCAAGCATTCTGCATATCTTTTACTTTTTGTGTATAAGTAGCATCATCTAAACATTTATTTAATTTATCTTCATCTGCTCATAATACAACAGCTTCTTTGATTAAAAATGATTTATCTGAGTTAATATTTGTATAAGAAGTTTTTATTAAACTGTAAAAAGCATCACTACCTTTTTGTTCAGCTAAACATTCTAAAATTTCAGCTCAAACTTGTGCATTTTTATGAAAACCTAATGGAAAATGGTTATACATAATGTTTAAATCATCACCATATTTTTCAGTTAAAGCTTCTACAGTACCTGCATTATGAAGTTTAGCACAGAAAGGACATTCTAAGTCAGAATACTCTATCCAAGTAATTTTAGCATCTTTATTCCCTTTAATATAAGAACTATCTTTAACAGCTTGTAATTTATCATTATCTAGCATTAAGAACCCTCTTTCACTTCTAGTTTCAAATGGATTAAAAGTTGCTCATACAGATAAGCTATATTGTCCATCTTTAATTGTTTCTAAAAATGTATTTAATTTTGGTACTGGTTTTCCTGATTGATCTAGTTGAACTGGATCTTTAGAAGTATCAAAGTTATTAGTTGAAAATATAAATAAAGGAAGAGTATTTAAATCATTATCTTTTAAATATTCAGCAATACCTTCATCAGAAAAATCTTTAACTACAATTTCTGAAGCAGAAACAGAAGGTAATTGTTTTAATTGATCTAGTATAGCATTAGTTGGACATTTTTCACCACATCTTTCGTCCCCTATTACAGTAAGTGTTAATTCTTGATAATCTCAAGCAACTACTGGATTACTATTAGAAGCTGAATTTTTACCTAGGAAAAAACCCATTACAGCGATTACTATTAATAAAGCAATAATAGCTCAAATGAAAATATTATTCTTTTTTTCTTTGTTGTCCATATAACATTATAAAAAATTAAAATTGTGCTCTAAGTATATTTAAGTGATTATAAAAGTAAAATTTTAAACAAAAAAAAGACCTCTTTCTTTCGAAAGAAGTCTTTTAAACTTAAGTAAATAAGTTTAATGAAAATCTATAACTAGATACTAGTTAACAGTATATTCACCTAAATCAATGATTGAATCATTATTAGAACTATAAGTAGTAGCAGTACCATCAATATTTACAGAGAAAGTAATACCGTTTTTAGTAATTCTAATTTCATCACCATTAGAAGCTTTAAATTCATATAAATCACCAGTAACAACAGTTAAGTCTGCATCAGTAGTAACTTGAGATAAAGTAATACCAGTAGCAGTAGCATCAGAAGCAACAGTATCATTATCATTATTTCTAATAGTAATTCCTGAAGCACTAGCAGTTTCAATTTCAATTGAAGTAGCAGTGATATCATCATCATCTAATACATTATTACCCATATCTATAACAAATTTAATTTTAGCATATTTATCATCAGTACCTAATTGATCAACAGCAACTGCAGTAACAGTAACAGGAACAATAGTAACAGTTTCAAATACAGTAGCATCAGTTACAGTAACTGAAGATAAAATTTCTTTAGAATCATCACCTTTATAGTTATTATTTGAAGCATTATCTCCTTTAAGAATAACTTTAACATCAGCTAAATTAATAACATCAGCATCATCAGCTTCAGAGTACATTTTAATATCAGCTACAATTTTAGCATCAACTTTTTTACTACTTGCAGGAATAACAAAATCTTCAAATGTAATTAAAGTTTCACCAGAAACAGAAACATCAATAGAATCAGCAGAAACAGTTAAACCGTTATCTGTAACTAATCTAACATCAGAAAAAGTGTTAGAAAAATCTTGAGAACCAGTAGTAGTAAATACTAATGAATTAACTTTAACATCTTCAAATTCAGCTTGAACTTCAAGTTGAGCAAGAGTAACATTATTAGTACCAGCTAAAACAATATTATTGATTTCATCATCATATTTAGTTTTAACAACTTGTTCAATAGAGATAGTACCTCTATCATTTAATGTAGCAACTACAGTAGCTGTAGAACCAGCATTAGTATCAGTAACTTGACTAGTAGTTAATTCATCACCAGTTGAATCATCAGCTGATATAGAATTAGCAACATAATTAATACTTAAAGTAGAACCATTAGCAATATCTTCATTTGATAAAGTAGCAGTAACTAATACAGCAACATTTGAAACACCAGCTTCAAAATCAAAATTAATATTTTTAAATTCAACTAAACCAGAAGCTGAAATATTATCAGCAGTAGCAGTTTGACCACCAATATTTAAAGTAACAGTTTTTAATAAATCATCTTCATCAACTGAAGTATCAGAGAATGTAGCTTGAAAATTAATATCATCTAAAGTAACTGCATCAGCATCACCAACTTTTAATGTACCTTTATATAATACAACGTTAGAGTTTTCAGCAAGAACTAAAGTTCTATCATTAAAACTATTTTGTTTTAAAGTTAAGTTAGCAAATTTAACATCAATATCATTATCAAAAGTATTTGAAGATAATACATCATTTAAATCATTACCAGTATATTCTTTATCATCATTGTTTTCATCAGTAATTTTAGTGATTTCAACAACGAAAGATAAATTATCCATTTCAATAGCATCGTCTTTAACGTCGATAACTAATGGTAATACAGTTTCAACACCAGCAGTTAAGTCGATATCTTCAAAAGTATAAACTTTATGAGTAGAACCAGAGTTAGCTGAAGAATCTTCAGTTTCACCACCTAATCTAATTTCATCTATAATTGAACCAGTAGAGTTAACAGTAACTGTAATAGTATCAACTAAGTAAGCAGAATCAGCATTTAAAGTTAATGTACCAATTAATACATTATCAGCTTCAGGAGTAGCTTCATCAATATCAGATTTTTCAAATGATACATTAATATCACCACCTGTAACGTCTAATGAATCAGAAACAGAAACTAATGCAATATCGATATTTCTACCTGATTCAACACCAATAGCATATGTATCAGTTAATTCAAATAATACAGTAGGAGTTCCAGTAGAAGAAAATGATTCTACAGTACCTCTAACTTCGATTTCGATTTCTTCATCAGAAGGAATAACAGTATTTAAAGTAACAACTATTTCATCGTCTGAATTAACAGAAACATTTGAAACAACTTCTTCACCTTCTACTAATACTCTAATATTAGTTAATTCATCTTCTTCATCTAAAGTAGAAACAGTATTTCCACTTGCAGTTAAAGTAAATGATTTAAACATAACATCTTCTAATTTAGAAGTTTCTTTAACAGAAAAACCAGCAATTTTACCTTCTTCACCAACAACTAAGTCTTTAGTTGCATTATCAGAAGAAGAAGTAATAGTACCGTGATTAGAAACGTTAACTACACCGAAAGAAGTTCCTGAAACCATAGTTTCAATAGCTTGTCCAGCAGTAGTTTCTAAACCAGTAACACTTACAGCATGAGATACTACACCAGTAGAAGTAACTACAGAAGTAATAAATAATGTTTTAGTTTGACCAGCCATAATAACTGTATCTTTTTCTAATTTTAAAGTTTCTTCGTTTTCATTATCGAAATGACCTCCTGTAGTACCTTTATTAATTTTATTATTATCAAGGTAAACATTTAAGTTAGTTAAATCATCAGCATCAGAGATACCTGTATATTTAAGATCAATTTCTTTTAATACAACATCTTCAGCTCCAGCAGTTACATCAATAGCAAGAACAGTAGTTCTAGGTGCATTGTAAGCAACATTACCAGCAGCAGTTTCTGGAGATAATTCAACAACAACGTTTTCACCAGTTACAACTGGAGTAGTTGGTTCAGTAGGAGTAGTTGGTTCAGTAGTTTCTTCTTCTTCTTCACCACATAAACCTAATAATTGTGATACTTCATCACATTCTTCAGCTACTTCAGTAGAAGCAACCATAGCGCTATTACCAGCTTCGAAAACGAAACCTCTAGTAGCAGCAGTGTCAAAATTTGTGAAAGATGCAACAACAGCATTTTCAACAGCAAATGAAACTACTTGTTCTTGCCAAGAAGCAGAATTAGCAGCATCGTAAGCGTAATCTGGGAATGAAGCTTTTACCATCATTGCAACAGCTTCTGCTTTAGTAATGTTAGCTTCTGGATTGAAGTTAGCATTTTTAGCAATTAAATCAGCGTCAGCTAAAGCTTCAACTGAAGCACAAGCCCAAGTATTTGGAGTTGTAGCAGATACATCAGCGAAAACATTATC
>Ga0256838_1001088_pt1 | contig 13724 bp, 13 predicted proteins | sample 4571419metaG_FD_185978 | JGI IMG/M metagenome (GOLD analysis project Ga0256838, IMG submission 185978) | Hydrothermal vent microbial communities from Guaymas Basin, Mexico - 4571-419 | ecosystem: Environmental > Aquatic > Marine > Hydrothermal vents | place: Mexico: Guaymas Basin | collected...
GCTTGATCACTGGAGTAATCCTTCTGCAGTTGTTACTGTTGACCTTGATTACTGGGCAAGTGTTGAAGATGTGTTTAAAAAGGCTTGCAATGATATATTGGACGGTGTAGGAGGTGCTACTAAAGCTAACTTTAAGAACGAGTTAGATAATGACACAACAGAGGTTCAGTATGCATACTTTTGGTTGGCTACAGAAGAGGGATGGTCTTTCATAGATATGCACCGGATACTTGAAATAGCTGGAGGTAAGACAGGTATGAATTATTTGAACGACATGGATGCAATAATGCAGAATTTGATACTCAAGGTTTATAAAAGTCCTTTGACAAATTCCAATAACTACGGTATCTACGTTGCTTTTAAAAAGAACGCAACCACTGAAACAGATGATTTGACACTGTGGGATCCCAGTTACTTAAATAGAGGCTTTTGTGTTTACACTAGGTGGCGTGAAATTTTAGAACCTTAGTTATTCTTCTTCTTTGTCAATTCCGAATGAGATTAAGAAGTTGCGTATATCATTCCTTGTGAATGGATAGCGGGGGATGAGCGTTTTGAATTGAGAGGGAAGAGTTAACTCTACACTTAAGCTTTCTATAGCAGCTTCGAATTCACCCTGTATATCTTCTACAAAAGCGGCGAGTTGAGAAGCATGCTCTGTTAGGAAAAAGTTGAAAACTGCTTTTGGACACAGACCTAGGTTTTCGCTCATAGCACTGAAAATTAGAAGGTAGCGGCTCAGTTCCGTAACGGGACCTTTTTTGCTCAAGTCGTAGTTGTGGAGTTGTAGAATTCCGGATGTAAATGAGTAAAGAGGAAGATAGTCAAATGTTGGTACTGGAGAGAGGGAAAGATTAGCAGCAGTGTGTAATTCATTCGAAGTTGATACAACACTGAAACTTTTAAAAGATGTGGATGGAATCATGTTGAATAGGTGATTTAAGATTTGAGGAGACAATTTTACAGCTTCTTGAGAAGAGATTCTTGAAGCAGCTTCTATGGGAGATAGGCTATTTTCAAGCCAGTATTGAATTTCAGCTAAGGTTTTTGCTTCATCTGAAAATGAAAAGAACAAAAGATCTTCCAAGGTAGGAACGGGAAGGGTTCCTTCAAAGTGAAGACGTCCCAGACACTTTATACTACAGCCAAAACAGCCAAACTTTTCTCTTTCTTCAAACAATTGATACATTCCGGAAGATATAGGACGACTTATAGCTCCAGTATCGTTTAATTTTTCTACTATTGCAAGATCAGAATAGAGTGGAAGTCCCACTTCTAAAAATTCTGAAAGTATGGGAATATCAAGTTCTGGAAGTTGCGCACGCTCTACAGCGATTGCTAGCAGATTTTTCTTTGCAAAGGCGAAAGCTGCTCCCCCTCTTGCTCCATAGCTTGTGAAGTTTCCGTCACGGTGGAGGATAACAGATGAAAATGTTTTAAAGGGACCCAGGTGAAGGAGTGAGTAGTCTGCTACTAGAGATTCGATAAATGAGGCTTCCTCACCTTCAATTTCAATGAAATCAATTCCGGATTTGGTAATTAGTAGAACTGTAGGTTTGGATGCAGTGCCTGTTATTTTCAGCACTGGGATTTTAAGTTGAGCTAAGTGTTTCCCAAGGTTTCCAACCATCTTAGCAGAATAAGTTAAGAAATTGTTGTTTACTACTACACTAAAACCACCTGTCAGATTTGCAGCGTACTTTGAAAGCTTTCCAGCAAAGATTACTATTGATCCTTTTGAAGCTTCTTTTAAAGCAAATGATCTACGGTTTGCTGGTAATTTTTCAAGTTTGAATGTTTTGGAAGAAAGGTCTATGTAACAGGCTGCGTCTTCTGAGTGAGTAAATAGGATGGGGGCTTCTTCTGTGAAAAAGATTACGTTTGCAATGGAAGAGGCTAAGTCCTTGTATTTTATGGGGATTAAGAATTGAATTTGAGTGTTAATGGAGGATAACTCCTCTATTTCTTCTCGAATTCTAACTATATCTCTGTGCTCAAAGTTTACAAGATTTGGAATAAAAGCTACAATGTCAGCGCCATTTCTGATGGCAAATTGAGCTTCAACAAGTTTTGCATTGACAGGGCTTATACCCCATGGATAACCTATTACGGCAACAATTTTGAAACCTTTCTCCTTCAAGGAAGTTGCGTCTTTTACACAAGCTGATACAGTGTATATTAACTTACCTACTGGCTTAAAATTTGTGTCCAGAGCAACAAATTTTGGTGTTATCATGATCTTTTAAGCTCTGCCTCCTCTTTTGCAATCTTGACGCCTGAACTAGTTCCCAGTCTATTTGCACCTGATTTTATCATCTTGACAGCGTCTTCGTAACTTCTGATTCCCCCTGCAGCTTTGACTCCCATCTCTTCTCCTACAGTTTTTCTCATGAGAAGAACATCTTCAGCACGTGCTCCCCAAGATCCGAATCCAGTAGAAGTTTTTACGAAGTGAGCACCTGCTGCTTTTGAAATTATGCAAGCGGTGATTTTTTCTTCATCTGTTAAGTAGCAGCACTCTATTATTACTTTGACAACATTTCCGGATGCTGCTTTTACGACTTCTTCAATATCATGCTGAACAGCTTTGTAATCCTTATCCTTGAGGGCTCCAATGTTTATAACCATGTCTATTTCTGTTGCACCGTTTTTTATTGCCTCCTCGGTTTCCTTTGTCTTTGCATAGGTTGTAGTTGCTCCAAGGGGAAATCCGACCACTGTGCAAACGTCAATCCCTGTCCCAGATAAAACTTCTGAGCAGAGTTTAACCCAGTAAGGATTTACACATACACTTGCAAAACGATACATTTTTGCTTCTTCACATAGTCGCAATATATCGTTCTTTTGAGCAGTTGGTTTTAAAAGAGTGTGATCTATCATTGCGGCAACGTTTACGTTGAGTGTTTCGCCGCGTTTAATGTAAGGCGTTTTGTAGTAGCTGGTTAATCTGTCTTCTGATGAGGTTATGCGCCGTGATACTTTAGCTCCTTCTGAAGCTGAAAAGTTGAGACCGCCTTCTTTCAATGGAACTGAAAAATCAAGGTTGTTGAGAACTTTTCTTATTTCTGCGTCCATTTTCTTCCCTCCCTATACACCTCATCAACTATACCTATTATGCCATATATGAAAGGTGCTTCTTTGTCACCTAATATGGATTGAACGCTTCCTCCTTCTTTTATGAAAAGGACAATGTCTCCTACTCTGGCACCTACAAAGTCTATCATAACTTCACTCTTACCAGTTGAATTTAAATTGATATCCAGCACCTCTACTAAGAACAAACGCTTGTTTTTAAGTTTTCCTATCTTCTCATTCAATACGACTTCTTCTTTAACACGGCCGAACTGCACAGTATATCCTCCCTTATTTGGTTCCTTCTTTTTTTCCAGACTTGTCGACGATTCCAATTATTGTGGCATCAGAGGGTACTATGCGCTCTGGAAATACGAGACCTGCTTCGAGGCCCCCAGTGGTCATCACAACATACTCACCATAGCCTGCACCTATTGCATCTGTTGCTATTAAAAAATTACCTGTTTCTTTCAACTCTTCATTGAGTTCTTCTACAAGGAGAAGAGCCTTGCCTTCAACCACTGGATAAAGATAAGAAGGTGTCACTTTACCAACTACTTTTCCAAACTTCACACTATCACGAACTCCTTTCCTAAATCTTTGGCGATGTCTCGAGCAAGCGGAGTAATGATAGTTTTCTTAGTTATAGGAATTTGATTTCCCTTCCAATGCTTTACAGTTTCCTCTGATACGAATTTTAAGGGTTGCATGGATGAGTTTAGCTGCGAATTGGTATTATTTACCAACTGACGCTTGACGTTTTCAATTTTTGCTTCTAGTGAAGTTGGTTCTTTTAGACTACTGGGTGTATTACAAAATGGAGAGGTACACTCTTCAGGTAGAGAGTTTATGCCATAAGGATCAGAACGACTAGAGAAAATTTTGGACGTTGTATTTGGTAGTAAGTTGTTTACAGAATAAGCAGATGCTGACGATGCTTCTTTTGCTACAATTTGTGCTTGAAATAGAACACGGTTTTCAATTGCGGTTATTTTGTCCACTCGTCTTGTATGGCGTCCACCTTCAAATTCAGTAGTTAAAAATGTTTCTACTACCCTTTTGGCAACCTCTTCACCTATAACACGTGACCCCATGGTCAGCACGTTTGCGTTGTTGTGGGCGCGTGCATTGTAGGCTGAGAATATTTCATTGCAGCAGGCTGCTCTTATTGTTGGAATTTTGTTGGCAACCATTGCGCTTGCAACTCCGACTCCATCAATCATTATTCCAAATTCAGCTTCCCCGTTCGCAACTTTCAGTGCAACTTGAATGGCAAAGTCGGGATAATCAACAGATTCTGGGGAATGGGTGCCAACATCTATTACTTCAACTGAAAATTTATCAACTATCCATTTTTTCAATTTCTCCTTTAATTCGAATCCACCGTGATCAGAGCCTATGACGATTTTCATATCCTTTCCACCTCACAAGTTTACCTCTTCAATTATACAAAAAACTTCCTAGTATGCTATAATCCTAGCGAAATGTGAAAGTTCTTTTACAGAGGAACTTCTTTAACAATTTTAAAGAGGTGATTTGATTTGAAAGTAGCGCTTTTGGTGAAGGGAACACCTGTTGAACTAAGACCGACCAAAAGTGGTGGATATGTAAGAGAAGAATTAATATTAAATGAGACAGAGTTGAGTGCAGCAGGTTTTATTAACAAACTTTGTGCAGCAGTTAATGATGTGACGGTAGATGTCGTAAGTATGGGGCCAGAGGTTAATACTGAGGTAATTGTTCAGGCAGCGAGCGTGTTTGATGAGGAGTTGTGGGGGGAATTTTATCTGCTTTCTGATCCGCGGCTTAAAGGTTCTGATACTTATGCGACGTCTAACGTGCTGGCTTCTTTTCTAAAAAAGAAGAATTATCAACTTATTCTTACTGGAAGTTACACTCAAGATAGTGCTACTTCTTTTGTACCTGCTCAGATTGCTCATATACTTGGTTATGCTTTTGCTGGTGATATAGTTGAAATTGTGGAAGTTAGATCTGAATATGTGCATTTAAAAGCTGGAGAAAATTGGTTAGATGAGATGAAAGTTAAGTATCCTGCTTTGCTTGCCTTTGCCCCTTCTAAAGTAGCAATAAATTTTGGTAGAATAGCAAAGGCGTTGAAAAGGGAAGTTAAAGTTATAGAAGGAGACGAAATAGAGGTCAAACCTTCCTTGACGGAGGTTGTTGCTGTAGAGAAGATTAAGTTTGAGAAGAAGGCGGAGAAAATAGAAGGGGATGTGTTGGAGAAGGCTAAGAGGGTATTGGAGATAATCAAAGGAGGGGAGGAGTTATGAAAAGACCAGAAATAAAAACTCAGCTTCCTGGACCGGAGGCAAAGAAAATTTTGGCAGATGATGAACTGTTTATTTCTCCATCATATACTAGAAGTTATCCCATGGTTGCCAAAAAAGGGAATGGATGTTGGGTAGAAGATGTTGATGGTAACACTTACCTTGACTTCAATGCAGGAATTGCTGTTTGTTCAACTGGACACTGTCATCCAGAGGTTGTAGAGGCTATAAAAAAGCAAGCAGAAGAGTTAATTCACATGTCAGGAACTGATTTTTACTATCCTCAGCAAGTTGAGCTTGCCAAAAAACTTGCGGAGATTGCCCCAGGTGATAATGCCAAGCGTGTATTTCTTTCCAACTCTGGTGCTGAGGCAAACGAAGCTGCGATAAAGCTTGCTCGTTATCATACAAAGCGTCAGTATATTATAGCTTTCTACGGAGCTTTCCACGGTAGAACTTACGGAGCAATGAGCCTTACTGCTTCCAAGTATGTTCAAAGGAAGCACTTTGCTCCTCTTGTTCCTGGCGTTATTCACGTACCATATCCAAATCCATATAGACCTCCATTTTCAAAAGATGTTTCACCTGAAAAGGTTGCGGAAGAGGTAGTTCAATTTATTGAGGAAGTTGTATTCAATACTGTTGCTCCGGCAGAAGAAGTGGCGGCTATAATAGCGGAGCCAATTCAGGGAGAGGGTGGTTATGTTGTTCCGCCGGATAACTTTTTCCCACTTTTGAAGAAGTTGTGTGAAAAGTATGGAATCTTGCTTATAATTGATGAAGTTCAGGCAGGAATGGGAAGAACTGGTAAAATGTTTGCAATTGAGCACTTTGGAATAGAGCCTGATATAATTAGCGTTGCAAAAGGTATCGCTTCTGGTATGCCTTTGGGTGCTACAATTGCTTCTCGTGACGTTATGGATTGGCCTCCAGGGGCTCATGCGACTACTTTTGGAGGAAATCCAGTATCTTGTGCAGCTGCGCTAAAGACAATAGAGCTTCTTCAAAATGAGTTGATTGAGAATGCGGCACGTCAGGGTGAGTACTTACTTGGAGAGCTTAAGAAGTTTATGGATGAATTTGAGTTCATAGGAGATGTTCGTGGAAAAGGTTTGATGATAGGTGTAGAGATAGTCAAAGATCGTGAGACCAAAGAAAGGGATGGTGCATTGCGCGATAAGATCGTTGATGAAGCATTTCGTAAAGGTTTGTTGCTTCTTGGAGCTGGTGCAAATGTTATAAGATTTTGCCCACCACTTGTAGTTACTAAGGAAGAGATAGATGTTGCACTTGAAATCTTGCGTGATGTTATGAAAAGTGTTTAAGGTGCGATAAGAGCTTTTGCTTGGTGGAGGTAAAATAATGCTTGATGGGGTGGCAAGGGAGATCTTGTAAGTGATCCTTTGCTGCCCCTTTGTTATTATTTGTAGAAAGTATTGTGAATGTTAAAAGGTAGGAGCAAAGAAAGGAGGATGAGAGGGATGGAAGTGATTACAGTAAAAACTTCTCGTCGTATTCAGATGATTGATATAACTGCAGAGGTTGAATCTGTGGTGAGAAAAAGCGGTATTCAAAATGGAATAGTAGTGGTATTTATTCCTCATACGACTGCTGCTATCACGGTGAATGAAAACGCAGATCCATCTGTAAAACATGATCTTGAGGAATTTTCAAAGGAGCTTGTACCGCATAATTGGCGTTGGACGCATGGTGAGGGAAATTCAGACAGTCACTTTAAGAGTTCAATGTTTGGTCCGTCATTGACGCTTATCGTGGAGAATGGTCGTATAGCTTTGGGAACTTGGCAGGGAATAATATTTGCAGAATTTGATGGACCGCGTACCAGAAAGGTGTGGATACAAGTTATTGGTGCTTAGAAAGTGAAAGATGTGGGATTTTTAAGAGGTGATAAATGTGAACTGGAGAAAATTTTTTAGAGAAAAGGCTTGGTTAGGGGGGACTATTTTAGTATTTGTTTTGTTGCTTTCAGGGGAGTTTGCTAATTCTGATTCGTGGTTTGCAGGTAAAAGACCGTATGCTTTCATGGTTGGTGGCGGTGAGGCTGATGTTTACTCAAATTGGTTTTTGTTAATTGGATCTGATTGGAGAATAAAGGGGAAAAATGTTGCCACACCGGATGATGGAACGTTTGTCTATATGCTTAAAAAGTACGTTTATATCATAAAGAGAATAGGTTATAACGGCAAAATTTTGCCAATTGCCTTTAAAAAAGGGAATTTTTTGATGATGGGTTTGGAACTTGATGGTTATTATATTGTGTTTTTGCCAATTGTTGGTATGCAAAGTGAACCATATTTGACACCCTATCAATTAATGAATATGAGGGAAAAATAAGTAAGCCCGGCTGAGTTTGGATCAGCCGGGCATGTTTTTTGATATTTTTGATAAGTTGTCTAGAGCGTATTTTCCTAATTGTCAAACAAGTTATCTATAAAGTTGTGAATCTCTTGAGTTGCTGCATTGATTAGCTGTTGAGTTGCTTGATTTACTGCATGTTCAAGTTCTGAATGAAAGTGATCTGTCTCATTCTGAATGGCAGGTATTAGCTGATCTGCTGCAGATACGTATCCTGCTACATAGCCAAGTGCTGATGAAAATTCAACGTTTTTCTGAGTAAGCTTTTTAGCATACTTTGGATCTTCGACGTAATACATTACAAGAAGTCCTTGTATAGCTTTTTCGATTTCTTTAGCAGCGTTAACTAATCCCCTCAAAGCTCTTGTAGGGGGATTTTCAGAACGAAGTGCTTTCACAAGAATATCAATAACATTGAGCTTTTTGGCTTTTATAGCTTTTACAGCTTCCTCTGCAACAGCTTTTGATAACTTTTTCTCCTTGTCAACCAAAGCTGCATATTGATCAGCAATGTCTGGATTGTTGAGAAGCTCAATTTCCAATTGATAACGCTTTTTCCCAACAGCGAGCAACTTTCTTACAAGGCTTGCGAAGCCAAAGGCAACCTCTTGAACTTTCTTCTTGGCGATTTTTACTTCCTGCATATCTGAAACATTAAGAGTTATTACAACCTTTTTAGTTTTCCCGGTAAAACTCTTTGCAATTAGTGTTTTGTTGACGGAAGAGCTATTGACTATTTTGTGGTAAACTTTCAAGGCGTCTTCTTTGTAGTTGTGTTTTTCTAAAATGGTTGCTGCCTTGAATAGGATACGGATAGCATCTTGCAACTTCTTGATTGAGCGGTCTTTGTATATCTTCAACGTTTCGTCGAAAGAAAACTCTGCTACGTATAGCATATTTTCTGTTTTTGCAGCTTCTCTTATTAGGCCATCAGCTTTTTTAACCAGTTCACCAACTGTTGCAGCATTTATAATTAAGTTTACAATCAATACACTGATAGGGATTATTTTTGCAAGATTCATATCTACCACCTCCATACTCCCCACGCTAGCAGGCTACTTCATTCTACCCTTCCACAGTGAATTTTAATGATTTGATGAGGTGGTGTATCATACTTGGCTAATTACTTTTTATCCACGTTGCTAGTTTTTGTAAAGATATAGGTAATTTAACGGAACTTGTTGAAGTATAAGTTGTGTATTTAATGCGAATATCTCCTTTGTTTATGACTATTGAGTTAATAGCTAATTCATCTGGAAGTTCATTTTCGAGTTTGTTCAGTGTTCCAAGAATGGATGGAGGAGATACGGTTTTTTCTTCGTATTTAAAATTAATAAAATTTAAGATTGCTCCAATTAAAAGTGTTGAAAGAGCAATAACAGCTAAGATTGAATAAAAATGTGGTGAGATTGGGAGACTTCTTGCCCATACCGGGACTAAATTATTAAGTTTCTTACTTTTTCCCATAGTGAATCAACCTCACATTTTATCTCTCTGTTTAGTGATTCTTCAATACTGCTTTTAATCTGATTTATACTCTCTGAATCTTCAAATAGAAAAAATACTTTTTCACCTTTTTCTTCGATGTCAGACATAGTAGAAGCGATGTTTACAATACTTTCTGAAGAGATTTCTCCTTGGGATGTAGAGAATTGCTCAGATGTTCCAATTATAAATTCGAAGTAAGGTGAGATTTCATTACTCTGTTCTTTTGATGAATAAGGTTTTTGAGTTTTCAAAGATAAAATTAGAAGGTTTAGCTTTGTCTCTTCAAGTTTTCCTATAAATACAGGGAGCAGGGCATTATGGATACAACAGTGATGTATATGAGCTGGATCAAATTTTGAGGAGGTGAGAATTATACATTTGGTAAAGGTTGGTATGTCCAGTTTTTCTCTTAAAGATAAAATCTTTATAGGTAGTTCTTCTACTATATCAAAGCTTTCAATGGCTACATTGTATTTATAAGTATCAATAAGGATTGTGTGGTTTTGTGAAAAGATTAAAAAAGCTTGAGGAATAAAAGGCTTCATTTTTACCCAACTTTTAATACGTTTTTTCACGGCTTCTAACTTTTCGTTCAATACTGCTACCTCCTTGACTTGATAATAATTTACCTTTTAAAGTCTTGTGTATTTTAAGGGGTTCACAGGTTTTCCGTATTTTCTAATCTCAAAATGAAGATGAGGGCCTGTGGCAATTCCAGTTTTACCAACTTTACCTATCACTTGACCTTTTTTAACATGCTGTCCATTTTTGACAAGTATTTTAGAAAGATGCGCGTATCGGGTTTCAAAACCTTTTTTATGCTTTATTACAATAACTTTTCCGTATCCACGAAGCCATCCTACAAATGTGACAACTCCATCAGCTGCAGCATATACTGGCCTTCCAATTTTACCGCGTAGATCAATTCCGGTATGAAGTAGCCTTATGTGATATACAGGATGAATGCGATATCCAAAAGGAGAGGTTATGATGATTTTACCTCTTAAAGGTGAAGAAAACATGTACTTTTTAGAGATATGTTTTGGTTTTTCTAGAAACATTGCTAAGTCAACATTACCTTTTGCTTTGTAAGAAGCAGGTGGTATCAAGAGTTTCTGGCCTTCTTTTAACATTGCAGTTTTTAAATGATTGTACTCTATCAAATTTATGAGTTTAACTTTAAATTTTCTGGCAATTGTCCACAAGCTGTCACCACGTTTCACAGTGTAAATAATAGGTTTATTTTGTTCTGTAGATTTTGTTAAAACTGTAGAAGAGATGGTTTGCTTGCGGTTTGAAAGGTTAAGTTGTGCTGGGAAAGTGTTTTGAGTTTGTATCTTAGAAGTTTTGGAATAACTTATCTTTGAATTGACATTTGAAGTTTCAACGAGCATTTGCGTGTTAGAGGTGAATTTTTTTGCTTTTACCTGGAGTTTTATCTCTCTTCCTTTCATTACTTTGAAAGAAAGTTTGTTTTGTGATGAGCTTTTTACTTGATTAAAAATTTTGTCTAGAGCTTTGACAAGTGTGATATTAACTTTATCGTTTTTATGCTGCCATTGCCAGTATTGAGTTAATTCTAATGTTGTTTTGTATACATGACCTGATTTTAAAGGGGTGGCTTGAAATGAAAAAAGAATTGCTATGAGTGTGATTGAAAATATGATTGCTGCTACAGTGGTTGAAAGTGTCATTAGATCTAATTTGATGTTGTTCAGTTTTAGATTCATATTTTCCCCTCCCAGATTTTTGACTCCATAAAAGATATCGGTAAAGAATAAAAAAAGTTAAAATAAAAGCCCCGCCTCAGCTTTAACGCCAAGAGGCAGGGCAATTCCCAAAGCACTCACGGAGGGGTGGTGGTTGCTATGGGAGGGGGTGGGGTTATCTCCGCAAGTTAACCAACTCCTCTAGGATTCTATCTGAAGTGGATATGACGCGTGAATTCGCTTGGAATCCACGTTGGGCTATTATCATATTTGAAAATTCCTCAGATAAATCAACGTTGCTCATTTCCAAAGCGCTTCCGATAATCTTACCACGTCCTCCAGTGTTTGGAATACCAATTTGTGCTATTCCAGAGTTTGCTCCTTCAATGAAAAGAGTGTTACCTATGGATTCTAGACCTGCTGGGTTTCTAAAAATGGCCAGTGGTATCTGACCAACTTTTCTCCTGACACCGTTGTCGTAAACCCCAGTGATTGTTCCTATTTCGTCAATTTCGAATGATTTCATCATACCCATTGAATAACCATTTTGTTGACGAGGAGTGGTTGTGGTTTCGCTTTGGAATTGAGTGACTCCAACCATATCAAGTGAAATTTCCTGCTTTGTTCCATCAGGATACGATATTGTTAAAGGAGGAACAATATTTGGAGGAGATACATTGTTTGCTGTTGCAGTTTTTGTTTGATCTAAGCGACCGTATTCGTCAAAAATCAAATATCCCCAGTTGTCAGAGATTTGCTCATTTAATGGATCTCCTTCGTCGAATTCTGCTTTGTATATCCAGTGGTCTTTACCAATTTTTTCAAATGATACACGGAGGTTGTGCTCTCCACCTTGTCTGTCGTATATTTTTATGTTTGTAACGTGTGTTTTTCCGGGAGTTAGGTTTATATCCATTGGTGAACCTCTACCGTTTTCAACAATTCTTACGTTCAGTCCACTTTGATCAGGAGTAGGAGATATTGCCATCTTTACCTTTTCGGTAACGTTTATTGGAGCTTCGGTTCGAATAGTTGCATTTCCTGCTTTAAGTTGATCTATTGAAAGCTTTATGTATCCGATATTTGAGTCTCCAATTGTTATCTCTTTTGAGTTTGCAGATACGTTTTCTAAACTTATAGTCATTTCTACTTCTTCATCTGTACCGCTTGTTTTTCTTATACCTTTGAACTTGTCTACAACATTGTAAGTTATATCTTTTCCAGTACCGGTAATGTTTTCGGCTGTTGTTGGGTCACCGTGACCTGTATCTGTTGCACTAGTTGCACTACCTGTGGTTATCCAGTTATCTAAAAATCCTCCAGTGTCTCCATTTTCATTAACTGTAATAGTTGCTCCTGTTCCGCCTTCCTTTGAAAGTAAAACAAATCTTCCATTTTCTATGTAAGCATCCATTACGTCTTTAAGTTGTAATCCACTACCATTTGCATCTGTTACGCTCATCAAAGAGTTGATAAAGTCTTCAAACGTAGTAGTAGATGTGGCTCCTGTGTCAGATATGTAGAATCTATAAGTTCCTGATGAGTTTGTAATTTCGATGTATTCGTTTGTATAAGAAGTAGTGTTGACGCCAATTTCAGTGGTTGGAGAAATACTTAAAGTATTGTCACTGTAAATTTTTGCACCTTCAATTTCTGTGAATAGAACTCTGTAAACACTTGGGGTATTCAAACTACCGGAGACTTCTAAACTTATATCACTGCCTGTATAAGCTGTCTCAAGAACAAGTTGACCTTCTTCAAGTTTTGCTGTAACCATACCCGCCGTTTGATCATTTATGGCGTTGATTAAATCTCCAATGGTTTTGCAGTTTGAAGGATTAACTTTGTAAACGTATTCTCCAATACCTCTTACAGTTAAGACAAGCGGAGCTGATAAATCAGTGATACCCACATCATTTAATTTTGTATCTTCTGTCAAGTACCATGGTTGGAATGATATTGAGTTTCCATCGTTGACTGTGTCTCCGTCTGTACCAGCTCTCTTGTAAGAACCCATTACCTTAGCAGGTTCTGCTGGGTTTTCGGAGACAGTTATATTGTGAGTACCATCTAGAAATTCTCTTTGAGCGATTACACTTGGAAGATCTCCGTCGGAAAAAGATGAATCAAATGGAGATGTTGAAGATTTGTTTGTTGCACCAGTAGAATCCGTCAATGAAAAGTTTACATTTTTGATAACTACATTTTCTAAGTTTGGTTTCACTGTCATGTATATCTTACCGTTTCTGTACTCAAAATTTACATAGTCTTCTAATTTGTGCGCTCCGTCTGCTGTTCTAAAACCTATATTGTCTGATCCATCTGAATAATTTAGTTTTTGTAGTAATGAGGCTGGAGTTTCACCAGCAGCAATTGTTATGTAGTCACTGGACGGAGAAGTTGAATCATCATATAAATTAAAGGTCAATTCTTGATCTCCCATTTGTAAAACAACTTGACCATATATTCTATCTCCAGCTGAGATATTGTTATTTGAATTGTCGATAGCATCGTTAATTGCTGCAATATCTCCTGATGAATTTTTAAATTCGTTGTTATTAGCTCCAATTTCAATCCACTTGTGCCACAGATCTGCTAATGGTTCAACTTCTGTAAATCCTGCAGTGTTTCCCTCTTCAAGATATGCTTTAGCAGGTTGTCCATCTGTTCCATCTGGATCAAATTCTAAGTTTATTTGACCAGAAATTATTTTACCAGCCCAATCAGCTTGCACTATGGGTGGAATTGCAAAGTTTATTGGTTCTCCATCAACCGTGAGGTAAACGCGCCA
>Ga0256838_1001089_pt1 | contig 13708 bp, 1 predicted proteins | sample 4571419metaG_FD_185978 | JGI IMG/M metagenome (GOLD analysis project Ga0256838, IMG submission 185978) | Hydrothermal vent microbial communities from Guaymas Basin, Mexico - 4571-419 | ecosystem: Environmental > Aquatic > Marine > Hydrothermal vents | place: Mexico: Guaymas Basin | collected...
TCAAGCCTGTGCAGAAACTCCATGATGTGGAGCATTATCCTGTCTTCCTGGCCCGAAGGCGAGGGTATCTTTAAAAGCTGGAGGAGTATCTCCTTCGCTCTCTCGGTCTTCATTTGGTTCACCTAATCATACTCCTCACCATGGTTTATAAAGGCTCTTAGGTTCGAAAGTGTAGTTAACGTTTTAAGGGGTAAAACCTAAAGTGAACATCTTAGCACTTCCAATGTAACCGGAGGAATTGAAATGAGAAAGAAAGTCCTTTCGGCTCTTCTTGTGCTCCTGATTGCTTCGACTTTTCCCTTTGGTGGCTTTTGGTTCATCGGCCCCGTTGCTGCCCTCGATTCAAAGCCCGACCTCGAGATTCGGGATGTTAGGTATTCCCTCGATATAAGCGGCAATCCAGTTGTAACTGCCCTTGTGGCAAATAACGGGAGCGATTCTGGCCCGTTTAACATCACATTCTATTTTGCAGAGCCCTTTGAGATACCCGACCCAGTAGAAACCCAGTTTGAGTGGACAAACGTTTCTAACATCATTGGAAGCGCCGTCGAGGTTCAGGGAAACGGGACCTACTCCAGCACGGTGGTTTTGGAATCGAATGGAAACTTCACGTACAGGATGCCGTTCGCGGTGAACTTCTTTGGAGTGCCCTCTGATAGGCTCTTTGTAAGCTCAGATGGCTGGGTTGGATTCATCCCAGAAGGGGCCGCGATGCCCTTTGCCGGCACCATTGATGGCGGTTTCTGGCATCTGAACGTCTCAGATGGCTACGTTCTCGTGACAAACCTTTCTGAATCGGTCCTTATTGAGTGGCTGGGTTCCGGAGAAGAGACCGTGAATTTCCAGGTGCTTATAACAGAGAACGGAACCGTTGTCTGGCGCTATCTTCTGGGCGGAGATGGAGCATGGGGGGGCTACTGGGTCTCAATCGCAGACACCTGGAGGGGTTTAAAGCCCAAGAAAGGTAAAGCCTATCTGCTGGAGATTCCTGATGTTGCATCCGTCATCAGAGCCGTGCCCGTTGAGGAGCTTTCCGCTGGAGGTGTAAGAAGCATAGACCTCCCCTCGCCTATTTCCCAAGGCTACGTCCTCGCTGTCGCAGATAAGGAACTTGAGACCGGCGATGAGAGACCGGAAAATAACTTTATGAATGCTGGGATATGGCCCAGCGACTACTGGATTGAGAACGCAACAGTAAGGAACGAGCCTTATCCCGGAGGGGATCTGTGGGTTGATGTGAAGGTGAGAAGCGCTTCACAGCGTCCGAGGGCGAGGGTAGAGCTCCTGATGAACGACACAGTTGTTGCAACCACCGAGCTTGCGGAATGGAACTTCAACAACGGAACAGCGGACACTACACTCTGGTGGAACCCGGTACTGCCCGGCAACTATATCCTCAGCGTCCGTGTCGTCTCGGATGACGATGTAAACCCGGATAACAACAGATACACGATAGGAAATTACTCCTTCCCACTCCCGGATTTTAGGGTGGATGGAATCTCCGTAGAAATGCCCGAGTGCACTGGCGGATGGATGGCTGTTCAATTTAACGTAACTAACTCCGGAGGCCAGTGGGATGGGTCCGTTGAATACGAGGTGTTGGTCGGAACATCCAATGGGACCGAGAGCAATAAGGGCAGCGTAATCCTCTGGGGAAACACCGGGCATGCCTTTGAGAGTTTCAGCGTCCCCCCAGGAACGATAGAGAACGTAACAGTCATCATAGACCCCAACAACAAAGTCCCCGAGAAAAACGAGGCCAACAACGAGGATACGGAGGGAATTGGAAGGAACTACCCACAGGTTGACGTGGCCATAACCAGTATGGACGCCCCAGCAACCGCGACCTCAGGGGACTGGTACACAGTCAACATCACACTCGAAAGCAATGCATGCTTTGATGGCCCCATTGACGTCAGCCTATACGAAAACGGCAACGTTTCAACGTCAGAACGGTACTATGGGATAAACGGTACCAAGGAAGTCGGGCTGAGCTGGAGTCCAAGGAGGATTGGAACCGCAAACCTAACGGCAACAGTTGCCGTGGAGGGAGACCCAAACGAAGACAACAACAGGGTCTCCACGACGGTAAACGTTCACGGGCCCGATTTTTTCATAACAAACGTTACCCTTGTGAGCTTTGATGGTATCGCAGGAAGCGAGGCCGTTTTCAACGTTACCGTAAAAAACACGGGAGCGTCGTTCGACGGCTATTTCTCGGTTGAAGTTATGGGGGGTCTAGGGTACAGCTCGGGACCGGGCACAGACACGACTTATGTCTCGGGACTGGAAAGTGGGGAGTCAAAAACCGTAACGCTGAGGGTCTATCCCAACGGGGGAACCAACGAGCTGTCGTTTGAGATTGACCCAGGAAACAGAATCCCCGAAAGCGACGAGAGCAACAATGGGTTCACGTACGTTCTCAATGTTCCCCGTCCCAACTTCATCGTCGAGGACGTTAATGTACCCAGAGACGTCGTTGGCGACGTGAAGGTAAACGTGACCGTGAGGAATACTGGAGCTCCGTACAACGGCACCCAATATGGGATGTGGGTCATCTTATCAACAAACGGTTCAACGGACGGGGTGCCGTTCTATGGACTCATCGGTCAAAACGAGAGTACAACACTGAGGGGAGACCTCCATATTCAGGCCCCGGGTGGTGTCGTTAACGCAACCATCGGGAGCAACGTTAACGAAACTTCAAAGCTCGACAACAGCTTCCTCAAGGAGTTCTCAACTGAGTGGCCTGACCTCGTGGTGAGCATTGAGCCCATGGAGGTTGCCGTTGGGGAGGGAACCTTCAAAGCGAGAGTGGAAAACATTGGAAACGCCACGATAAACCTCACCAGCGGGATATTCCTGACTTACTCGGTTACCTCCGAGAACGGAACGCCACACAACGGGGTTGAGCGGATATCTGACTATCCCCTGACGATTGCCCCGGGCGTTTCCAGGGAAGTTACGCTCGAAATCCCCCTCAAATCCGGGGAAAACAAAATATCTGTTCTCGTTGATGCTTATGGAGACGTCTCCGAGGCGAACGAAAGCAACAACGTTGCAAGTGCGGTTGTTAATGCGGGAGTCCCGGACTTCTCAATTGAACGCATCGCCGTTCCCGAGGAACTGCTCAACGGGAGCGCCTTTGTCAACAAACTCTACACAATCAACGTTACGATAGTCAACCGGGGAAGCAACTTCAGCGCATACGATGATTACCTCTGGGTTTCCCTTTTGGTAGATGGCGTGGAGCAGTCCGTGTACACCACGAGAAACCTGGCCGGTAATGAGTCGTGGAATCTGAGCGTTGCCTCCAGGTTTTCCCCGGGAAAGCACAACGTAACCATAGTGGTTGACCCCCAAAACGAGTGGCAGGAGTCCAACGAGTCCAACAACAGGGTCGCGTTTGAAACCGGCTCCCTTGAGGGGCCTGACCTTGTTCCTGTTGGGGTTACCTGGAGCCCCCTGAACTTCTCCGCGGGGGACAGGGTGGAGTTCACGATATACCTCGAAAACCGCGGAGGAGGGGTTTACCTCGGCTATTACCCCTCGCCCCTTTACGTCCAAGTTCTCGGTGAAAACGGCGTTCTAGCCGAAGGATACGCCTATTCATGGGACCTCGGGCTTGAGATGAGACCCAACGAAACGGAAAAATTCACGTGGACGTGGAGCTCGGCCCTTCCCGGAAACGTTACCCTGAAGGCCATGGCGGACTACGATGGGGTTATTGAAGAGTCCAACGAGTCAAACAACGTCCTTCTCGTCCCATTGGGAGAGACCGGTAAGTCGGACCTCACCATCCGAAATCTGAGCATCGAAAGCCCCGCGTACTGGAAAACAATCACCCTAACCGCCGTCGTTGAGAACCTGGGGGACCCCATCAGCCGCCCAATCCCAGTTCAGTTCTTCCTCAACGGACAGAGCAGGACAGTCTGGATTACAGGCCTTGGGGGGAACGAGAGCAGAAACGTCAGCGCTGAAATGGTTGTCACCGGTGTCGGAAGCATCTCCGCAGGCGCCGCCGTTGACCCGTACAACTACATTCCCGAAACAAACGAGTCCAACAACGCCATCTCCAGAACCTTGGAAGTCCAGAGACCAGACCTGATTCTGGCCAACTATACGTGGGTTGAGGAAGATGTTCCCAGAGGATACCTGAGCTTCGACGTTACCGTTCTGAACGATGGTGGGGACGAGTACAGAGAGTTTGCACTGGGGCTTTACATCAACGGAGCGCTCATCTCGACTGTAAACGTTCCGGGCCTGAAGTCGGGAGAGCGCGCCACAGAGAGAATAAAAGCCCCGCTACCCGGTGAGGGGGACTTTAAGATAACGCTTGCGGCCGACGTCCACAACATCGTTCCGGAGCTCAGCGAGACCAACAACAACGCCAGCGAGACCCTTCGCATTGAACTCCCGGATTTGGTTGCGGAGGGCTTTGAAGTTCCCGAGATGAACGCCAACGAGAGGTTCATCCTCAACGTCACGGTCGCCAACGGGGGAAACGTCTTATCTCTCGGTTTCTACGTCAGCGTGCTTCAAAACGGGAGGGAGATAGGCAGGACGTGGGTTGCGAAAATCCCCGCTAACTTCTCACTGATTGTTGGGGTTCCTGTGAAGCCTCTGCCCGGGGACGCAAACATAACCGCAGTCGTCGACTCCAGAGGGGCAATCGTTGAATCAAACGAGGAGAACAACAGGATAACAAGGACAGCCCACGTGAGCGCTCCAGATATAGAGGTCGTCTCCATTAATCCGGGGAGCTTTGAGTACTCAGGTGAAATTGCAAGTGCCGAGGTCGTTCTCAGAAACACCGGTGATTATCCAACAGGGGTCTTTGACCTCACGGTCAAGTCAGACCGCGTTCTCGGCTCAACCTACGTGGAACCAATAGGGCCCGGGGAAGAGGTCGAGGTCATCGTTCAGTGGCTCGTCGAGGAGGGCAACTACACCCTGAGTGCGGTCGCCGATTACAGGGGAGACGTTGTCGAGTACAGGGAGGACAACAATGAGGCCGGTGCAACGGTAAGCGTGCCTCTCCCAGATATCGTTGTTGAGGAAATCAACACCGACAGAGCGGGCGCCGGCGAATGGATGAGCGTATCAGCTGTCTTGGCGAACAAAGGGGAGACCACGAAAAAGGGCTTCTACATGGGGCTGTACGTGGACTCCATGCTGGCGGGAATCAAGAGGGTCTACGGGATTGATGGAAACGGAAGCACAACGGTGAACTTCACTTGGAAGGCAACCTACGGAAACCACACGCTTGAGGTCCGGGCGGATATCTACGGCGAGGTTGGGGAGAACAACAAATCAAACAACCGCATCTCAAAGACCGTAAGCGTTGACGACCACGAACCTCCGAGGATTCTCTCGTTCTACCCACCAAACGGCTCGTTCACCTCAGACCCGAGGGTCGGTGCCCTCGTCGCCGATGACGGGGCGGGAGTTTCCTGGGAGGACAGCTTTATCCGCCTGCTCCACAATGGGGTTGAAGTTCCCGGCTCAACGGCATCTTCCTCCGGCTGGCTGGTCTTCCGCAACTCCACACACCTCGAAGACGGCAACTACACTGCCCTTGTTTTCCTGAAGGATAGGGCCGGGAACAGCGTTATTGAGGCATGGAACTTCGTCGTGGACAGGGAACCTCCGAGGATTGAGGTTAACGTGACGGATGGAGCAACCTACGAGGCTGTCAGTCCCGGGGTTAGGGTCGTGGATGAAGCCCTCAGAAGATACACTGTTCTCCTGAACGGCGTGAGGTTCAGCGGAGGAACAATACGGAAAGACGGGCACTATGTCCTAACGGTTCTCGCAGAGGATATGGGAGGAAACAGGGCGAACTACACCGTATTATTCTCGGTAAACGGACGGCCGTCGCCCCCCTCCGGTTTCAGCGTTTTGGTCTCGGGGGACACCGTTGAGCTCAGCTGGCTGCCAAGCGGGGACCCCGACGTTCTCGGTTACTACGTGTACCTCGATGGAAAGAGGATTAACGATGAACCCATCGAAGCGACGACCTTCAGAGACGCCCTAGGTGATAGCCTGAACTACTCGGTAACCGCCGTTGACCTCTCGGGAAAGGAGAGCGAACCCGCGTTGCCCATGGGAGTACGGCTGAGCATTGAAGCGGGCAGGCTCGCCGGAGAGTATCCCTCTGAGATTAACGTTACAGTAGAGACTTTAGACCGGCCCCTCAACGGCACCGTAACACTGGAAACCCTCGACGCCACGGGAGCGGTAACTAACAGGATGGAGAGGTACATCGCGCTAACCGACAAGGCAACGGTCGAGTTCAACCTAACGGTGCCTTCATCAACGGTCTCACTGAGGGCCGTTTTTGTATCCGAAAACTCATCCACCTCATTTGAAATCCCCGTTGAAGTCCAGAAGCCGGAAGAACCGGAAATCGAGGCTGGAACGCTGAAAAAGGGTCTTCCTGAGAAGGTCGTCGTCAGGATAACCAACTGGGGTTCCGCAGACCTTTCAACGGAGGGTGCAGTTCTCAGCGCAGGAGGGGCAAAATGCGAGCTCATAGGGGGAAGGGAGAGCATTAAACCTGGGGAAACGGGCGTTCTCACTTACCGCGTTGTCCCAAGCGAAAGGGGAGTTCTCAACGTGAGCTTCACGCTGGGGAATATCTCCGCGGAGAGGGCCGTAACCGTTAGAGACCCCGTTTCGAGCCCCGTTCTTGTCCTTACAGATGAATTTATAAAAGGTAGCCGGGCCACGATAGCCGTCGTGTTCAGGAACACTGGGAGCGCTCCCCTTGAGGTCAGGGGCGTTTCCATCCTTGGAATGAGGCGGAAAGTTTCCAGAACTCTCGAGCCCAACGAGACCGTCAGGGTTCGCTTCACCTACAACGTCCCGCTGGACGCATCCGATGAAATGTCTGTAGAGGCCGTCGTTGAAACCGACGTTGGTGACTTCACCGGCGGAGAACTCGTTGAGACGACGAGGCCACTATACGACGCGAGGGTAACTGTGGAGGGAACCTACGACCTCGGTCAGGAGGTTTTCATAACCGGGGAGGCGTACAACTCCTCCGGCCCGGTTCCCGATTCCCTGGTTCGCGTGGCGATAGCTCGCGGCGACTTCGTGAGGGTCTACTACGTGATTACCGACGAAAACGGAAGGTTCAACATGACCTTTAGGCCCCCAAAGAAGGAAGCAGGGCACTTTATCGTCAGCGCAACACATCCAAGCGTCGTTTCCCTCGAAGACGATGGGGAGTTCGACATCATTGGATTCACAATATCCCCTGAAGTTTACAAACTCCGCGTCTCTCAGATATTCAACGGGACGATACGCGTCAGGCTATTCAACCCACTTGGCTCCTCAAACGTTTCGACGTCCGTAAGCGCGCCTGAAGGCTACACCGTTGGAATTCCAGAAAGGTTTGAGATGCCCAATGGAAACAGCGTCGTTGAGATAGACCTCGCCGGCATTGACGTCTCAAACGGCACAATAAATGTAACCTTCACAACAAACCTCCTTGGAAAAACCGTCGAGAGAACGCTCAAAATAGAGGTGGAGGTTCTTCCACCCCTGCCCCTCCTGAGGGCAAACCCCAACCACGTGGAGGCAGGAATCCTGACCAACGACAGCTGGAGTGGGATGGTAACGCTTGAAAACTACGGCTTCGAGGAACTAATAGACGTAAGCGTGAACTCAACGATTCCCTGGCTGAAGGTCGTCTCAAACGTGACGTCCCTCGGGCCAGGGGAGACCGCGGGGATAGCCCTTTACGCCAGACCTCCCTCAAACGTTACAGGAACCTTCGACGGGGCCATCAGGATAACAGCCTCGAACCACCCGCCACTGGAGATTCCTGTCAGGTTCGTTGTAACACCAGAAGAGCACGGAGGAATCGTCGTTGTAACGATGGACACGAACGGAACACGGCTTGCGGGGGCGAGCGTTGAGATTCTCAACAACTACTTCCACGTCAATGGAACAACGGACTCAAACGGAACGCTTTCGCTCCAGGACATCCCCGTTGGGGATTACACAGTCTTCATATCGAAGGCCGGCTACTATACCTACAGCGGCAGGATTCTCGTTGAAACCGGAGTCAACAGAACCGTTAACGCAGTCATGGTACCGTCAACGATAAGCGTCGAGTGGGAAGTCGTCCCGATAACAATCCAGGATGTCTACACGATAAAGCACGAGATTCGGTACAAGACCTACGTTCCGGCACCGCAGATTGACATACTGGGGGGAGACCTTGAAGTTTTCATTGACTACGAAAAGCTCGCGGAGATGGGCGTTGCGGAGATGAGGGGACAGGTCGTCGTTACCAACTACCACCCCTACGTTTCGGTCTTCAATGTCTCCCTCAAAGCCTCAGGAAGCCACTACGTTGATGTGGAGTTCGCTGTGGACAGGATTGAAGAGCTCAAGCCCGGCGAGACGGTAGTTGTTCCCTACGTGGTCAGGGTCTACCACCACAGGTCTCCGCCGATAAACCCCTGCAGTCATGAGGACATGGTGCTGTCCCTGGACGGCGGCATGGTCTGCACAGAGGACGTCGGTCTTGTCCAGATAAACGCCCAGACCATCCATAAGATTTACGTTAAAACGACCTGCGACGGCTGTTTAAAGAGCTCGGCGCTCTTTGCGGGCAAGGCCCTCATGGAAGGGCTTATTAAGATACCCATACTGAGTGAAGTGAGCGAAATCCTTGATGACGTATCTGATGTGGCGGACTTAATCTCGGTTTTCAACGAGTCCGCAGTCGGGCTTAGCGAGCTCTACGACAGATACGCCATGATGGTTATTAACCCAACCGACGAGAACATCAAAAACTTCAGCGTTGCCTTCAACGCCGAGAAAGACGCCCTGGCAAAGGCCGTCAAGAACGCGGGAATTGGGACAGCCTACGCTGCCTATCAGATTTCCGCGCTGAGCTTTGTGCCATTGGTTGACGAGAACGGCACTATCATCGGGTACTCGTACACGACCACCGACCCGCTGTATCCGAAGATAATGCAGAACATTGCTCAGGTAAACGAAAAAGAGGCTATTAAAGCGCTTTTAGACTACGAAAAAGACGATAAGATAGATAGCATTATTGACACTATTTCAGAGAATGTTCCGATAGTAGGAAAGTTGTATGATGCAATGGACTTCCCGAAAAAGGTTGCAGAGGTTACCCCATACGCCATTCAAGCCGTTCTCAACTGCGCCGCCTGCTGGGCCCACTTCATGTGCAACAGCACATCCTCGGCCAACATCTCAATCGAATCGCAGATAGCAACGGCGGATTTCATTTACGAAGAAGCTAACGGACCCTCCGGCTTCGGAGGCACCAGCGTTTCAAATAATTCATGCAATACCATTACAAACACCACAAAAACCACCACGAGCACTTCAACAGGCATCTCTGACGGGAGCGGGGACTACTCCAGCCTGCACATGTGTGTTAACCTGGTGCTGACCATAGAACAGAAGCTGGCCTTCGAGAGACAGGGTTTCCAAGCATCGCTCAAGTTCACGAACACCAACGCCAACCTAAGCCTCGAAGACGTTAACGTTACAATAACGTTCCTCGATGCCAACGCCTCAAACGCCGACGACATGTTCTTCGTCGGGCTTGAAAACTCCGACGGGCTCTCCGGAGGCACGCTTTCACCGGGGAGCACAGCCAAGCTGAGCTGGCTTATAATACCCAAGCCCGGCTCCGCAAAGTACGCAAGGACACGCTACTACGTTAAAGCGACCATAACAGGCCGCATTGGCAACAGAACGATGACCTTCAAAACATGGCCCGCGAGGATTGACGTGGAGCCCGTTCCACAGCTTGAGCTGGACTACGTCCTTCCAGGGAGGGTCTACGGAGACGACCCGTACACGCCGGAGAAGGAGGAGCCTGTTCCCTTCGTCTTCGGGGTCAGGGTGAAGAACGTTGGTTACGGAACGGCCAAGAACCTGGTCATAGAATCCGCTCAGCCAAAGATAGAACGGGCCAACTACCCCGGGATATACATAGACTTCAGCATAATCGGAACAGTCGTGAACGGGAGGAGTGTTCCCAACAGCCTGACGGTTGACTTTGGAGACCTTGGGCCCGGACAGAGCTCAACGGCTGTGTGGCTCATGATTGCCGAGGTAACGGGCGACTTCCTGAACTACACGGCCACGTTTACACACAGCGACGAGCTTGGAGGTGAAGAAACCTCGCTCATCAGGGAGGTCAGGACTCACTTCCTCGTGAGGGCATTTGAGGACACCGCGTACAGCGACGGCATGACGGACTTCCTGGTGGACGACGACCGCGATGGGGTGCCCGACGGGATAATTGACTCAACGGGACTTGACTTCAACGTCGTTCCCGTGAACTTCACAGAGGAATCCACCGGAGAAAGCCTTAGAATTCTGCCCGACGTCAGAACTGGAGGGTGGATTTTCCTGAGAATCCCCGCAGATGGAAACTCCACAGTTTTGAGGGACGACGGCTCAAGGCCGGTTTTCCAGTGGTGGGACAACGGAAGTCTGAACGTTCTCGACGTTGGAACTGCAGGGTTCTACGTGCTCAAGATGAACAATCCACCGGTTCCAGTGATGAGAATCAAAAACGAAACCAATGGGATAGTCTTAGACGGCTCGCTGAGCTACGACCCGGACGGCGAGATAGTGAGATACCTCTGGAGGCTCAACAACTCAACGTTCGAGGGTGAAACTGCCAACGTAGCCCTTCAACCTGGGGAGTACAACGTTATGCTCACAGTCTGGGACGACCTTGGAACAAACGCCTCCACATCACGGCTACTCATCGTCTCATCTGGAGCGGGGTTTAGGGTCGCACTCACAGTTAATCCTGAGGAAGGCACCGTTCCCTTCAACGTAACCGCAACGGCCAACATCACGAACACTGGAGACGAGGTGGGCAACTACACGGCGGAGATTCTCCTCGATGGGGATACCCTGTTCAAGGGCACCGTCTATCTTGAACCAGGCCAGTCAAAGCTCGTCGAGGTTTCAGCGGAGATAACTAAACCCGGCGAGCACGAGGTTGCTATAGATAATGAGGCCGTGAGAATAAAGGCGTATAGGGTAGTAACCGAGGAAATAAACGAGACCCTAAACTACACCAGGAACTTCGGGCACTACCAGAGCTTTACATGGAACCAGTTCCTTGGAGAGTTCTCCAACTGGAGCTCCCTTGTCCTTGATAACGTCTCAGTCCCCGAGCTGGGACTTCAGAACGAGAGCGTGAACGCCTCCCCCTGGGAGCTCGTCTCCACAGAGAGCAACCTGGGAATCGAAAACGGCTCCCTCGTGGCAGTTTATGAGAGAAACGTTACGATAACGGGAGTCCGCGAATGGAACGCTACGACGGTTCTCATTCACCAGAAAGCAGTTCTCAACGGCACGGCCACCCGCGAGGTTGACTCAGAACCGCCGGTCGTAACGGTGTCTCCCGGAAGAGGAATTTACGACAGCGTCTCGAGCCTGAACATCACTGTGGAAGACGAAACCAACGTAACTGTTCGTCTTATTGTAAACGGCGTTGAGCAGAACGTTACACTGGTTTCGAGGCACGGCAACACTTCATTCCTGGAGGCAAGGCCCGAGCTGGGGAAGGGCAACAACACCGTTGAGGTCATAGCCAACGACTCCTTCGGAAACGTGGCATGGGTCGAGAACTGGTACTACATCAACCCGGAGGCACCCAGCATCAGAATCACGAGCCCCGAGGGAAGGGTGTACAACGAAAACTCCGTCTGGCTCAACTACAGCGTGAGCGACGATGACCTCAAGGGGGCTGTGGCGTACCTCGACGGGGAGATAATTGCAGAGGGCCCAAACGGAAGCGTTCTGGCAACTCTACCAGGCGGGTGGCACAGCTTCACGGTTGTTGCGTGGGACGTTGAAAACAACGTCAGCAAAACGGTCTCCTTCAGGATAAACGACCCTCCGTCGGTTGATTTCACTTGGACCGCTGACATGCTGGTCGTCTACTTCGCGGCGAATTCCTCAGACAGGGACGGTGTGGTTAGATACTTCTGGGACTTCGGGGACGGGGGAACTTCAGACGCACGAAACCCAGTTCACGTCTACGAGAGTGGGGGAACCTACACGGTAACTCTGACAGTTTGGGACGCCTACAGCATGAGCTCAAGCACATCCAAGGTCATTGAGGTCTTCGCAAACGTAAGCCTCACAAGAAACGAGAGCTTCGCTTACAAGAAGGACTTCGGACACTACAACACTTCCTCGTGGGAGACTTTTGTAAAGGACTACGAGGCGTGGGTTAACGAGACCCTCTCCAAGGTTGCAGTTAACTTGACGCTCGACGAAATCTGGAATGTGAAAACCTCCCGCTGGAGCCTTGAGAACAGCTCCTCAAACCTGAGCTACGGCTCCGGCCATGGTTGGATTAACTCAATGTACTCGCGTCAGATTATTGTCAGGGGAACTAGCGGCCATAACATGACCACATTGCTCATCGTCCAGAGGGCGGTTCTCTTCGCCAGCGCCACAAACGAGAAGGACACCACAGGGCCGAACATAACCATAATCAGCCCGACAAACGGCACATACGCCAATTTCAGTGAGGTACTCATAAGGGTCAGCGACCCCGCAGGGATAATGAGCGTTGAAGCAAAGCTCGACGGAAAGGGGATAGAGATTGAAGGGTCAAACGGAACCTGGGGAGCAAACGTTACAGTCTCCAATGGCCATCACGTCCTGAACGTAACCGCAAAGGACGGATGGGGCAATGAAGCCTCGACATCGGTCGGCTTTACCGTCAATGAAACCTTGCTGGTGAGGCACTTCAACGGGACGGAGGTTATAGTCATTCCAGGGAAACTCGGGTGCTCCTTCGGCGTTGACAATGGGACGATAGGAATTAACCTGTGGCTCGGGGAGAAAGGAGTATCAATGAAGTTCCCGCTGGAAAGAACGGTTGTGATAGACGAACGTCTTGGGGCAGAGACCTGGCTCGCCGTGAGCAGTGGTATGGAACTCCAGAGAGTTCTGACAAACGAGCTGGAGCTCACAAGGCAGGGAAAGAAGTACAAGAGAAACGTCATCAACGCAACTGTTGTGGGGGATGGCTACGCAGTTCTCATGATTCCGCGCAACGGTATGGACGTCGTGGCAGTCTATCTATGGAAAAACGGGACGAAAACGGCTCTTTCAACGGAGCGGGACAAGACATACTATGGAATCCTCGGAGATTACGTTTACGTGACAATCACAGAAGACCCAACGGTTGAGGTGATACTCGAAAAGGAAGAAAGTAGCGAAAGTGGCGATTCTCATAATTGGCTCATGCTCGGATTCCTGTGGGGGAGGTGGTATCTGAAACTAAGAGGGGAGTTCTCGGAACTGCTTCAGAACGTTAGCACTGCCAACAGCACGAAACTGGAGGGTGCCATTGAGCTCCACGAGCAAGCTGGGGAGTTCTATAGGGGTGCTTTAAAATTCTATCCCGGGGACCCAGTGCGTTACGCAATTTACATGAGAAAAGCCTACATCCTTGAAAAGCGGGCACTAAAGATTCTTAGAGGCCTTGTGCCAGTTTGAGCTTATCTCCCCGTTTTCTATTTTCATCCTCCATAGCCACAGATTTAAAAGGGCTTCACTAAATCCCTCCTGGGCGATGAAGAGATTCATCCCTCCTGACGGGGACTCGCTCCCCCCGAGATGAAGACGCGGTCCCCCCTCGAGCCCTTTTGGAGGTGGGAGCTTGGAG
>Ga0256838_1001091_pt1 | contig 13690 bp, 12 predicted proteins | sample 4571419metaG_FD_185978 | JGI IMG/M metagenome (GOLD analysis project Ga0256838, IMG submission 185978) | Hydrothermal vent microbial communities from Guaymas Basin, Mexico - 4571-419 | ecosystem: Environmental > Aquatic > Marine > Hydrothermal vents | place: Mexico: Guaymas Basin | collected...
CCGAGGTTGATGTAATCGTTGACGCCACTCCGGGCGGGATGGGGGCGAAGAACAAGGCCCTCTACGAGAAGGCAGGAGTTAAGGCCGTTTTTCAGGGCGGTGAGAAGGCGAACGTTGCCGAGGTTTCCTTCGTAGCCCAGGCCAACTACGAGAAAGCTTTGGGCAAGGACTACGTTAGGGTAGTTTCCTGCAACACGACGGGTTTAACAAGGACGTTGAGCGCGATTCAGGAGTACATAGACTACGTTTACGCCGTTATGATCCGCCGTGCTGCAGACCCCAACGACACGAAGCGCGGTCCCATAAACGCCATAACGCCGAGCGTTACGGTGCCCTCTCATCACGGGCCGGACGTCCAGACGGTCATACCGATTAACATCGAGACGAGCGCTTTCGTCGTCCCAACGACGCTCATGCACGTCCACAGCATCATGGTCGAGCTGAAGAAGCCGGTCGAGGCGAAGGACGTCGTGGACATCTTCGAGAATACCACGCGCGTGCTCCTCTTCGAGAAGGAGAAGGGCTTTGACAGCACCGCCCAGCTCATAGAGTTCGCCCGCGACCTTCACCGCGAGTGGAACAACCTCTACGAAATAGCGGTTTGGAAGGAGAGCATAAACGTCCGCGGAAACAGGCTGTTCTACATTCAGGCCGTCCACCAGGAGAGCGACGTCGTTCCAGAGAACATCGACGCGATAAGGGCGATGTTTGAGCTCGCCGACAAGTGGGAGAGCATAAGGAAGACGAACAAAAGCCTAGGGATTTTGAAGTGATTACAGCCCCAGCCTTTTCTTTACATCCTCCGCGCTCATCCTGACCAGTAAATCCTTCTCCCTGCTCGTCTCCCCGCGAACCAGCTCAACTTCAGCCCCAAGAACCTTCGACAAGAACTTAACGAGCTCCTTGTTTGCCTTCCCTCCAACGGGTGGCGCCTTTACCTTGACCTTTAAGCGGCCGCGCCACTCGTCGATTCCCTCAATCTCATTCTTCTTGGCCTTCGGCTGGACGTAGACGAGCAGGAGGGTTCCGTCTTTGGTCTCCTTCAGGAACTTCATCTCACCACCCTGACCCCAATGGGATAACCTCTTTAAACTTCTTTCCCAACTCTCTTCATGAGGACATTCATAATCAAGGCGAACGAGGCTCACACAAGGCCGGATTTCAAGCTGAACGATCTTCCGGGGACGAGCGGCAGGATAGACGTCCTTTGCAGGTTCATCAACTCGGCTTTTCTGCTCTCACACGGCTTCCGGAAGAACGTGCGCGTCTGGCTCCTCCTCTATGGCCCGCCGGAGCCTCCGAAGGCGATACGCTTTGAAGGCTCTAGGCTGAAGGTTCGCCTCAACCCCGACGAGAGGAGCACGGCGAGGCTCATAGTGAAGGCCCTCAAGGCCGGCGGAGGATTAAGGGAGCCGGGGAAGGAGGTGGAGGTTTACCCCGGCCTCTACGTCAGCAACAGGACCTTTGAGGACGTCGTGAGACTTACTCTGAAAAACTCAGCCATTTATTATCTCCATGAGGAGGGGAGGCCGATAACTGATATCCGCTTCTCTCAGAACGTTGCCTTCGTCTTGGGGGATCATAAGGGGCTCAGCCCGGAAGACGAGGCTTTTCTGGACGGAATAGCGGAGAGGGTGAGCGTGGGGAGGAAGAGCTACCTCGCCTCGCACGTCGTCGCTTACATTAACATATTCCTCGACTCCCTTCCGAACCCTCCTTAATACTTCCACACGATTTCGGGCGGGAACTGACCGCGCTCGGCCTTCTCAATTATCTCCCTTGCGACCCTGTAGGCGAAGTCAAAGGTTTCTCTGTCGATCAGCCCGTAGTTGAGGGCCATCTCAAGCTCGTCCTCGTCGAGGAGAAAAGCCCTCCCGTCGGGGAAGATGAAGACGTCGAGGAAGAGGTCAAGCATCTCTACTGTGTTTCCCTCGCGCTTCGTGTACGCCAAGATGTCAACGTAGAGCCCCTTGAAGTTCCCCTCCTCGTCGTAGACCTTCAAAATGTCGTAGTTCTCCCCGATGAAGGCGAAGTAGAGCATGGTATAGCCGTTCCTGATAACTTCGACGCCGTTCACCCTCAACGGGGCGAGCATGCCCTCGAAATGGGATTTTGCGATGATCACGTCACCCAGATCCGCTATAACTTCATCGTCCCGCTCGAGAACCCTGTTGGGAATCCTTCGGTAGATCAGGTGAACCCTTGCCATGGTTCACAGTTGGCGGACAAGCTAAAGACTTTTACGGAGAAGGACGTAGATGTATCCATGAGGTGGCTGGCTCCCCTGCTCGTTGCCCTCTTAGTTATGGCCTTGGGGTGTCTCTCAGGAGGGGGTGAGAAGGTGGAGGCTCCCAAGACCCTTGAGGTAGGATCGGTTTTCCACGAGGGGGACTTCATACCGAAGGAGTACACCTGTGATGGCGACGACACCAACCCGCCGATCTACGTTGGGAAGATCCCTGAGGGCACCAAATCCCTCGTCGTTATAGTCGATGATCCGGACGCACCCGGGGGGACGTTCACCCACTGGATAGCCTGGAACATTCCGCCGCTCGGGGAGGTTCCCCCGTGGATACCCAAAAAGGGAGAAACCGATGAGCCCATCCACATCGTTCAGGGAAGGAACGACTTTGGACGGATTGGCTACAACGGTCCGTGTCCCCCGCCGGGGAAGGCACACCACTACCACTTCAAGGTTTATGCCCTGGACAAAGAACTGGGCCTCAAGCCCGGCTCCGGAAGGGATGAGCTTGAGAGGGAGATGAAGGGCCACGTTCTGGCGTGGGGGGAGCTTGTGGGTCTATATCAGCGCGGCTGAGCGCTCGATCGATAGGACAAAGTTTATATCGATTTTTTCGCTCATTTTTCGTGGTGATACCATGAGAAAGGTTGCATTTTTGGTTGTGCTCCTCCTTGTTGGAGCCATCTTTGGAATGAGGGGGACGGGGACAACGGCTGCGGCATCGAGCGTCAGCCATACTTACAGCTCAGTTCTCGTGGAGCCTTCGCCGGGAGCCCCCGCCATAGCAACGCCGGGATCGGAGATAACCCTAATCCCGAAGGAGGGCGTGAACATCACCAAGGTCGAGATTGTCTCCATACTTCACGGACCATACGAGCTTGAGACCTTCATGAACGGCGGCGTCATAACGGCCAGGATTCCCGAAGAAGTCGTACCCGGCGACTACTTCCTTATCGTACACACGCCCTCGGGTGAAACGGTAATTCCAAACGGCGTCTACGTCTTCAAGGAGTACCCCAGCGTCCTCCGCATAGCCCACCTCAGCGACACCCACATAACCAGCGGTTCGAAGATCGGCTACGTATGCGGTGACTTCTTCCAGCGGGACATCTTCAAGCTCGAAAAGAACTGCTCCAGAGTTATACCCCTCCACAGTGCCGTCGCGACAGACAGCGCCTACACCTACTGGACGATGAACCCCGGCGCAACGCTCATAGTTAACACGGGTGACGACGTTGATACTGCCGGTGACTACGCCGGCTATCGGATAATGCTCGATATCCTCGAGAGAACCTCCGCCGGCGGAAGGCTCGTCATCAACATCAAGGGCAACCACGACGATCCGCCGACGGTTTTCACGAAGCTCATAGGTCCGAGGTACTTCTACAGGATAATAGGGAAGTTCCTCATAATAGGCCTTGACAGCAGGGGCGACGAGGCCCATCCAGAACTTGCCCAGCTCGAGTGGATGGAGAGCGTTCTCGAGGAGCATCCGGACAAGATCCCGATAGTGCTCGTCCACCATCCATTCTGGTACAGTGCATCCCTCGGCAAGAAGGGCGGCTACATCAACGGAACTGCTTTTGACAACGAGTCCTGGGCAGAGATAGCGCCGCACGTCAGCTGGTACTGGATCGGTGGGCCGGAGCACACGAGCGAGGACATAGCAAGGCGCTTCCTCCAAGACGTTGAGAAGTACAACATAACGCTCATTCTGAGCGGTCACATCCACCACGACAAGACGGTCATATTCATCGACAAGGAGGGCAGGAAGCACTGGTTCGCCACCCTGACCGCAACCGGCGCTCCCGACAAGGAGACCAACCCGCCGAGCAGGCCCGGAAGGAGCCCGACATGGTACGGTTCGAACCTCATCACGATTTATGCGAACGGCACCGTTGAGATGAAGCCCGTCGAGGAGATGTTTGGAACGGTCTTTGGAGACTTCGTATCACTGCCGGTTCCCCAGAGGTTTATAGTCTTCAGGCACGAGGGAAGCGATGGAACTGCGATCAAGTTCATAAACGAGTACAGGCCAATTAGCGGACCTCTGACGGTCGTGGTTCCGGAGGGAGCCAAGGTAGATCCCGATGCGACCAACATCACGTACGAGGTACTCGGGGAGAGAACGATAGGTGACAAGCACTACATGCTCCTCAACGTAACGATCCCGCTTGGAACCTGGCAGCTCGTAGTCGACCTCGAGAAGGACACCAAGGCCCCCGACCTCTCGATAGCCTACACCCTCCCGAGCAAGCCTGTGCCGGGCAAGGTCATAAAGCTCTACGTCAGCGCCTCCGACAACCTCGGCATCCGCGACCTCTACGCCGAGATTTACGATGAGAATGCCGGAAAGCCCTTTGCCTACGGAAACACCACACGCTTCCCGGCTGAACCCGCCAGTGGAAAGCCCACGAACAAGTACTTCCTCTTCCAGATCCCGCCACTTGAGAAATCAAACTACGAGATCAGGATTACGGCCGTAGACTTCTACGGAAACAAAGTCACAAAGACCCTCAAGCTGAACTTTGCACCGCAGACGACAACTACCACCACAACTACAACGACGACAACCACCACTACGACAACTACTACAACCAGCCCAACCACGACGACAACTTCGGCAACTACCACAACTACTACCTCGAGCATTACCACAACGACGACAACCACCACGACTACTACCACTACCACTGCCAGCACCAGTGAGTCTACAACAGCCACTACTACCACCACACCCACCACTACCACGACGACTTCCAAGGGTGGTGGCAAGGGCTTCTGTGGCCCAGCTGCCGTCGTCGGCCTTGCAATAATACCCCTCCTTCTCAGAAGAAGGAACTGACCTCCCTTCTCCTTCCCTTAACTTTTTAAACACTCCCGGCTCAATGACCCACATAACTTCCGGAGGTTTTGCCATGACGAAGTTCATCTTTGTCACAGGGGGTGTCGTTAGCGGTCTCGGGAAGGGAATCACCAGCGCTTCTCTCGGCATGCTCATGAAGGCTCGCGGTTTTAGAACGACGAACATCAAGATCGACCCCTACCTCAACTACGACGCTGGGACAATGAACCCCTACCAGCACGGCGAGGTTTTCGTTCTCGACGACGGTGGTGAGGTTGACCTCGACCTCGGAAACTACGAGCGCTTTCTCGACACGAGTCTGAGCTTCGACCACAACATAACCACTGGAAAAGTGTATTCCGCCGTCATCGAGAAGGAGCGGAAGGGTGAATACCTCGGCGCGACGGTTCAGGTGATTCCGCACATCACCAACGAGATAAAGGAGCGCATCAGGAGAATAGCAAGGGACTACGACGTCGTCATCGTCGAAATCGGCGGAACCGTTGGAGACATCGAAGGAATGCCCTTCCTAGAGGCGGCCAGACAGATGCAACTCGAAGAAGGCAGGGAGAACGTCGCCTTCGTCCACGTGACCTACGTGCCTAAGCTCAAAGTGGTTGGAGAGCAGAAGACCAAGCCGACCCAGCACAGCGTCAAGGAACTGCGCTCCCTCGGAATCCAGCCAGATGCGATAGTAGCACGCTCGGAGGAGCCCCTTGAGGAGAGCGCGAGGAGGAAGATAAGCCTCTTCACCAACGTCCCAGAGGAAGCTGTAATCAGTGCCTACGACGTCGAGGACACCTACGAAGTGCCTCTAATGCTCGAGAAGGAGGGACTCGCGAGGTACCTCGTCAGGAGGCTCGGCCTTCCCGAGAGAGAGCCCGACCTTGAAAAGTGGCGCGAGATGGTGGAGAAGTACAAGAGCCTCGACAAAGAGGTCGAGATTGCAATAGTCGGGAAGTACGTCAAGCTGGCGGATTCCTACCTCAGCATTAAGGAAGCTTTAAAGCACTCAAGCGTGGCAAACGATGTCAAAGTTAGAATCAGGTGGATAGAGGCCGAGGACGTCGAGAGGAAGGGCGTTAAGCTCCTCGAGGGCGTTGACGGCATAATCGTCCCCGGGGGCTTCGGAGCGCGCGGAAGCGAGGGCAAGATGATGGCGATACGCTACGCGAGGGAGAACGACATTCCTTTCCTCGGAATCTGCTTCGGCTTCCAGCTGACGGTCGTTGAGTTCGCCCGCAACGTCCTCGGGCTCAAGGGGGCGCACTCGACGGAGATAGACCCTCAGACTCCTTATCCGGTCGTTGACCTGATGCCGGAGCAGAGGGATTTGGACAGGCTCGGCGGGACGATGAGGCTCGGCGCTTACCCGGTTCACATAAAGCCGAACACCCTCGCGAAGAGGCTCTACGGCAGAGAGATAGTCTACGAGAGGCACAGGCACCGCTGGGAGGTCAACCCGGACTACATCGAGAAGCTCGAAAGTGCCGGCCTCGTCTTCAGCGGGATAGCGGGCGATGACGAGAGGAGGATGGAGATACTCGAGTTGCCCGACCACAGCTACTTCATAGCGACCCAGTTCCACCCGGAGTTCAAGTCGAGGCCAATGAACCCGGCGCCGGTCTTCAGGGGGCTCGTCGGGGCGGCCAGGGAAAGGAAATATGGGGGATGACCCCGTTAGCTTCTGTTCCCTCCTTTATCCCCACGTCACGTTTCTGTTGAAGAGGAAGCGGATGATGAAGGAAACGCCTATGCCGATTAGGTTGGCTATTAGGTAGTGAAGCCCGAGGTAGACAAGGGGTACGTAGATCGCCCACTGTACGAGGGCACCCATCAGTGCGGCGATGTGGAAACTCAGCAGCCTCCTCCAGAGTGGAGCAGTTCTTAAATCCCTAAACGTCCAGAGGTCGTTCCACAGGAAGTTGTTCAGTATGGCGAGTTCGGTGGCTGGGACGTTGGCAACGTACTTGCTTAGGCCGAGGTGAACAAAGAGCCAGAGAAAGCCCTCGTTCACAAGGATTCCTGACAAACCAACGATGCTGAACTTCACGAGCCTGTCCAGTTCCCCCGACCAGCGCATGAGGCGGTAGACGTGCTTGATGTATGAGAGGATAGTTTTCCCACCTAGCTTGCTCTCGCCGGCCTTTCTAAGGCCGAACTTAAAGGGCACCTCAACGACCTTCCGGTAGTTTCCCTTGATGAGAATCTCCATTAGGATCTTAAAGCCGATTGGGTTCAGCTCAACGTTCTCGACGACCTCCCGCCTGAGGGCAAAGAAACCGCTCACAGGGTCCTTTACCCCCCTGATCCTGGGGAGGGCGAGCCTGCCTATCATTATCGCTCCCTTGGAGATCAGCTTCCTGTACCAGTACCAGTTCTCCACTCCTCCCCCCGGGACGTAGCGGCTCGCTATCGCCACGTCAGCTCCGTTCTCGATTGCCCTAACGAGCTCTGGAATTTTCTCGGGTGGATGCTGAAGGTCAGCGTCCATCACCACGAAAACGTCCCCGCTCGCCTCTCTAAACCCCCTGATTACAGCGGAGGAAAGTCCCTTTTCGTCAGTTCTCCTGATTACCTTAACTGGATACCTTCCCGCCAGTTCCATCGCCTTCTTCCACGTTTCGTCGGGAGAGTCGTCGTCCACAACTATGATCTCAAATTCGTAACCTTCCCCATCCATCGCCCTTGAGATTCTCTCGAACAGTTCCTCGAGGTTGTCCCGCTCGTTGTACGTGGGAATCACTATCGATACCTTTGGCCTTTTGTTGCCCTGCATAGCGTTACCCCCAGCCAAGGAACTAAAACCCGCAAAGTTTATAAGCTTTGCAGGGCCCTTATTCCCGGGCAAGGGGCCGTAGGGTAGCTTGGCCCATCCTGCGGGCTTTGGGAGCCCGTGACCCGGGTTCAAATCCCGGCGGCCCCACCAGTTTTAGGGTGGTCTTATGAAGCTCGCCCTTAGAATAGCCTACGATGGGACTGCGTTCTATGGCTTCCAGAGGCAACTTGGAATAAGGACGGTAGAAGGTGAGCTGATTAACGTTCTGACCAAGCTTAAAATCATCGAAAGTCCCGAGAAAAACGATTTTAAAGGTGCCTCCCGGACGGATCGAGGTGTTTCCGCGTTCTTCAACGTGGTTTCGTTCGTCCCCGGGGAAAGGGCCGATCTGGCGAGGCCCGAGGTGCTGAACCACCACCTCCACGATCTCTGGGTTCTCGGCGTTGCAGAGGTTCCCGACGATTTCCATCCAAGGTTCTGGGCGATCTCAAAGACCTACCGCTATTACCTAATAGACGAAGGCTTTGAACTTGAGAAAATGGTCGGGTGTGCCAAACTCTTCGAGGGGAGGCATGATTTCTCTGCCTTCGCCAGGCTTGAACCCGGGAGGGATCCCGTTAGGGAGATAACCCACATCAGCATCACCCCAAGGCATGGTTATTACGTGATTGAAATCACCGGCAAGAGCTTCCTCTGGGAAATGGTGCGGAGAATCGTCAACGCGCTCCGCTTCTGCGGGCTTTCGCTCCTCGAGCCTGAAGATGTGGGGGCCATGCTCAGCGGGGTGTATGAGAAGAAGGTTCCTCCAGCTCCCCCTGAGAACCTCATCCTGTGGCACATAGAATACCCCAACGTGGAGTTTAAAACGGATGGGAAAGGCCTCTCCAAAGCTAGGCGCGACCTCTTCGAGCGCTACTCAAGAGCCCTTGCGCGCGCGGCGCTTTTTGGGGACTGTCTCGTTGAGCTTTGATTCCCTGTCGTAGTACCTTCCGTAGTACTGTTTCAAGGCCTTCTGCCTCTCGATGAAGTGCGTATAGAGGAGCGGATCGTCGTCAGCGACGTCAACTATAACAGCCTTCATACCCCATTTCGGCCTCAGAGCCCTTCCTATGGTTTGTATGGTCATGATATCGCTCTTTCCGCCGCCAGCAAGGATTATCGCGGAAATCTCGGGGATGTCAACGCCTTCCTTGAGGAGTGTGGAAATCAAAACCGGGATCTCGCCGTTTTTATACGCCTCAAGAACCTCCCAGCGATTCGGGCTCTGGGAGCTGAGAAACTCTGCCTTTACGCCCTCCCTATCGAGCATCTCCTTCAGGATTTTGCCGTGCTCTATGCGCTTTACATCGATGAGGACGCGGTGGCCCTTTCTGACGAGTTCCTTGGCCTTCGCTACTATCGCCCTGTTCCTCTCTTCGTTGTTCATGATAACGTCCTCGTAGAGCTCCTTATACCTCTCACTGAAGGATGGCATTCTCGACTCGTACGTTATTACCTCAAACCTGGGTTTCGCCAGAAAGCCTTCCCTTATCAGATCCTCGGCCTTCACTTCGTAGATTATAGGACCAACGACGGCCTCAATCTTTATCTCCTCGCCACGAACGCGCCTCCAGGGTGTCGCTGAGAGCCCGAAGCGGTAGACCTGAGGGAGGCTTATCCCCAGCTGGTAGAACTTCTCGGCGGCTGAAGTCCTGTGGCACTCGTCAAACATGACTATCGCGTAGTCGTTCTTCAGCTTGTCGGCGCCCCGAGAGAGGAGGGTCTGTATCATGGCCACCGTCACGTTCTCCTCGTTCCACTTGTTGTCGCCGACGATTCCGGCTTTAACGCCGAGGAGCTCCTCAACCTTCTCTGCCCACTGGTAGAGGAGCTCCTTCGTGTGGACGACGATTAGGGCGGATAAATCGAGCTCGTGGATGATTCTCAGCCCGACAACGGTTTTTCCGCTCCCGACGGGCAGGGCTAAAACTCCCATTTTCTCCCTCAGGGCCTTCCTCACGGCCCTCTGCTGGTATCTTCTCAGAGAATAGTTCTCGTTCCACGTTGAGTTGAGCTTGGTTCCTCTAATCTGCCTCTCGTCCTTCACGCGGACGCGGTAGCCCTTGCTGTTGAGGAACTTCTTGACCCTTGGAAGCAGGCCCACAGGAAAGGTCTTCTCGTAGGGGTCGTAGAGGCTCTCTGGCTTCTCCCACTTACCGTAGTCCTTCTTATAGGTGAGCAGGTCGTAGATTTTGAAGTAAACGCTCGGCTCTGCCTTCTCGACTCTAACCAGTGCTGAACCATCGGGAATCCTGAGGACAACCATAGGCATGGCCAATCAAAGCAACTCTGGAAAAAGGCTTTATAGCCCTTTTGGAACAAGGGCTTAAGGTGGTCGCATGCTGGGGGAAATTCTTCGAACTTTTGATGACCTGATCATCATAAAGGAACCCGTGAGTAAGGAGCTTGAGATAACGCACTATCTCCTTAAATACCGCGACAGGCCCGTCCTGTTCGAGGACGTTGAGGGCTGGAGGGTCACTGGAAACATCTGGAGCACCCGCGAGAGGATAGCGGGATTCCTCAACACTGAAAAAGAAAACCTCATCCACATGCTCACGGAGGCGATGGAGAACCCCTCACCGTACAAAACCGTTGAAAGCGCCCCGTTCCTGAAGAACTCTACAAGCGATTTCTCCCTTCTTGAGCTCCCGATTCCAAAGTACTATCCTAAGGACGGCGGGCCATACTTTACCTCGGCGATAGTCATTGCGAAGGACGATAACGGCTTCGTCAACGTGTCCTTCCACAGGATGATGGTCAGGGACGAGAAGACCGTTGCGATAAGGCTCGTCCCGAGGCACCTCTACGCGATGTGGAAGGACAGAGCCGAGCACGGGGAGGAGCTGGACGTTAGAATCGTCGTCGGAAACCCGATTCATCTTCTGCTCGCCGGCGCTACCAGCACGGCCTACGGAATCAGCGAGCTTGAGATAGCTTCTAAGCTGAGCGAGCTCGCCTTTAGAAAGCCCGTCGAAGTCATCGAGCTGGGAGGAATCCCCGTTCCTGTGGAGAGCGAGTTTGTATTCGAGGCAAAAATAACCCCCGAGCTGGTCGACGAGGGCCCCTTCGTTGACATAACGGGAACCTACGACTACGTGAGGAAGCAGCCGCTGGTCGTCTTTGAGAGGATGTACCACGTTGATGACCCGATTTTCCACGCCCTTCTGCCCGGAGGCTACGAGCACTTCATGCTCATGGGCCTCCCCAAGGAGCCTCAAATCTACGCGAGCGTCAAGCGCGTGGTTCCCAAGGTTCACGGCGTTCGGCTGACGGAAGGAGGGGCCATGTGGCTTCATGCGGTCGTTTCAATAACAAAACAGCACGAGGGAGACGGCAAGAACGCGATTTTAGCGGCTTTCGCCGGCCACCCGAGCCTTAAACATGTCGTTGTCGTTGATGAGGACATAGACATCTACGACGACCGCGACGTGGAGTGGGCCATAGCGACGCGCTTCCAGGCAGATAGGGACCTCGTGATAGTCCCCAACGCCCGCGGTAGCTCCCTCGACCCCTCGGCGGAGAAGAGCTTAACCGCCAAGTGGGGCATCGACGCGACGAAACCGCTGGACAGAAAAGAGGAGTTCGAGAGGGCCAGGCTTTAGCCCTCCTCTTCCATCATCTTCAGGAATATTTCTTCTAGGCTGGGCACCCTGACCATGAGCTGGAGGATCTTCGCCCCCTGGCTCCACACTATCTCGTTTATCTGTGCCCTGACGTCTTCCGGTGCTTTTATCTTGTACTTGGTTGGGCTGACGCGCTCTATTTCCCAGTCAACGTCCTTGAACTCAACGGGCCTGTCCGTTTCCAAGAGGATCAGATAACCGCCCTTCCTCAGGAAGCTCATCTTTATGTTGTCTATGCTGTCCTCGACGCGGAGCTTCCCCCTGACGATGACCCCAACGGTGTCGCAGACCTCCTCAACGTGGGCCAGTATATGGGATGAGAAGAAAACCGTCTTCCCCTCCTTCTTCTGCCTCCTTATTATGTCCTTGAACTCTGCTATCCCCTTGGGATCAAGGCCCGTCATTGGCTCATCCAGTATGAGGAGCTCCGGGTCGTTTATTAGCGCCTGTGCCAGGAGGAGCCTCTGCTTCATTCCCTTTGAGAACTTGCCAACCTTCTTGTTCCGTACCTCCCAGAGGTTGAGGAGCTCCAAAAGCTCTCTGCTCCTCTTGGCTCTCTCCTCTTTCGACATCCCGAAAGACTCTCCAATGATGTCCAGTGTCTGCATCGGGGTGAGGAATTCCCAGAGGGTTGCGTGTTCGGGCATGTAGCCTATCTTCTTCTTGGCCTCAACCAGCCTTTTCTCGTTGTACTTCCCATCTCTGAAGATCTCCTGGCCGAAGAGTTCTATCTTCCCTTTCTGCGGGTATATCAGTCCGAGGACACTCAGTATCGTGGTGCTCTTTCCGGCCCCGTTCGGTCCAAGGAAGCCGTATATCTGTCCTTTCTTTACCTCGAGGTTTAGGCCATCGAGGGCTTTCACGTCTCTATAAGTTTTAACGAGGTTCTCTATTTTGATCATCGTCATCACCTCAGATCCATGCGGAGGAAGCGGTAGAAGCCTACGCCTAGGTAGAGGATCAGCATTGCTATCATCACCCCAAGCCTGTCAAGGTTCTTCTTGATTGAGTAACCGACCCCCTGGTAGGTCTCCAGGGTGTAGCAGCGCTTCTCGTACCTGACTTCCACGTACGTTCCGTTTATGTTCTCGGTTCTGCTGCCCCCCTCAACGTCAGCCCCCTGGCACGGACCCTCGCCGGTGGTGTTCGTTACATTACTCTTGATTGGGTGCTCGTAGTCAGTCACTATGGTTAGCCCTTCCTTTTTCATTGGATAGTACGTCTCATTGGTTATCGTCACGTGAATCTTTTTGGTGAGGTTACCAAGGAGGAAGTTGAGCTGGGTTATAGGATCGAAGAAGAGGTACTTCCTCTTATACTCCTTAACGAGCCTGTTGTACTGTATGTTCATGTACTCATAAGGCGATTTGACGCTTTCATTGCGATAGAGAAAGCCCTCTCTCTCCCAGTTTGGCCCAAACTTTTCCCTGGTCAGTTCTTCCGCTTTGGAATGAGCGAAGTACTCTACCAGTATTGGGCTCATGAGGGACATCAGGAAGAGGAGGACTATCGCTATACCTATGGCAGTTGACGTCGACTTGACGAAGAGGGATACTATGTACCCCAAGGCCAGGAACTCCATCATGGCCAGTAGGATGGACAGGTTCAGCAGGAGAACGTCCCAGATGAGGCCGGACGTTATGTCGATGCCCATCATGGCTATTCCGACCAGGGTAACGACCACCGCGAGTAGAATGGCTATGAAGAGCACCACGATGTGACCCAGGAACTTGCCGACGATGTAGCCGAGCCTGCTTATGGGTTTGCTTATGGCCACCCTGAGAGTGCCCTCGGTTATCTCGGTGTTAACGGCCGTTGCCCCCAGCACTATGGCGAGTATTGTTATGAAGAACTTTGCCAGGGACAGCGTTATCGATATCAGGGCGGCTATTACCTCAGATGCCGTGAACTCCCTTCCGTAGGGCTGAACGGTCTTTATGGCGTAGAGGATAGGTATGTAGAGCAGGAGCATTATAATTAGGATTGCCCAGAACTTTTTAGTCCGGATGCTCTTTTTGATCTCGAGCTTTAGTCCCCACATCAAATCCAACACCCCCATGTTCACTTTGAACTATCAATCTTAGTATAAAAATCTTTGCCCGTAGTAGTGGTGAGTGCTGGGCTAACCGGGGCGGGAACGCTTGACCCTTGAAAAGCGG
>Ga0256838_1001093_pt1 | contig 13671 bp, 13 predicted proteins | sample 4571419metaG_FD_185978 | JGI IMG/M metagenome (GOLD analysis project Ga0256838, IMG submission 185978) | Hydrothermal vent microbial communities from Guaymas Basin, Mexico - 4571-419 | ecosystem: Environmental > Aquatic > Marine > Hydrothermal vents | place: Mexico: Guaymas Basin | collected...
AAAAAACAAATTTGGAAATTATCTTTAATGATAAATATTTTTGTTAAATATTTTGTAATTTTCTGAATATATTTTTGAATATTTTTGGCAATATTCTGACCTTTGATTGCATTTGTATTATTTTGAGAAAAATTTATTCCATCTGGAAAATTACTTTTTTATTCTTGATGGTTTATATTTATAAACATTTTAATCCAAATATTTTTTCCTATTTTAGCAGGATTAGGAAAAATCAAGCAAAGAGTTAAAATTTTATGGATTGCTGCAGGAATAAACTTTTTACTAAACCTAATTTTGATCCCAAATATTTGAATTGTATGAGCAATTATATCTACAATTATTGGCTGGTGAATAATAGCTTTTTTAGCAGGAAAAGAAATTTTAAAAGAATGAATTAAGATAAACATTGATCGAATTTTTTGGTGAAAAAATTTAGTTTTGTGAAGTGTTTTTAGTCTAGTTGGATTTTTAACTTTACAAAACTACTCTTTTCAATCTAGATTAGATAGTTTGTGATTGATTTTATGAGTATGATTGCTATATTGAATTGTAATCTTATTGGTAAATTGGAAGGAGGTTAGGTTGTTTTGGAGAGAGGTAAGGTAGGTAAGGAAAATAGGAAAATAAATTTATATTAAATCATAATTAGTATGAATATAAAACTAATAAATAAAGAATTTAGCAAAAATAGGTTATCTGTATATCTTGAATTTAATATATCACATAATTTCCACTTTATTCCCGGGCAATTTGTTTTAATTAATTATAAATGAATTACTAGAGCTTATAGTATAGCTTCAACTTTAGAAAACCTTAAAAATCATAAAATAGGATTTTACATTAAAAAAGTATCAAAAAATTGATTATCAAAAAAATTAGTAGAAGATATTCAAATATGAGAAAAAATTAAAATCTCATCTGCAATGTGAAGCTTAATTGTAGATTATGCTTATGATAACTATTTATTTGTTAGTACTTGAACTTGATTAGCTCCTTTCATACCCATCATAGAAGAATTACAAAAAGAAAATAAAAATATTACTTTAGTACATTGAGAAAAAAACTTAGACTATATACCATCAACAGTTATACATAAATTACATAGTTTTCAAGAAAAACATAAGATATACCTAGCATTATCCGAAACCAACAAAACACACATTCAAGATTATATTCCATCAAAAATTCCACAAAATACAGCCCTTTACCTATGTGGCAATTCCAATATGGTAAAAGATATTACTAACAAATTATCAAATAAAGTAAGTAAAGTATTTTATGAACAATACTAAAAAAATGAAAAAAACTATTTATATTTATACTCAATACTATTACCCTGTCTCAAATGCAGCAGCTAATAGAATTGAAAAATATATAAAAGCATTAAAAGACAATTACAATATTACTATAATAACTTGAATGCCAAACTATCCTACTTGAATCAAACCTAAAAAATATAAATATAAATTATTCTTGAAAGAATTTTGACCATATTGAGAAAAAATTATAAGAACATATGAATATCCAACAAAAAATGAATGATTTTTTAAAAGAACTTTAAACTATATTTCTTTTATGTTTTCAAGTTTTCTTTACTGACTATTTTCTAAAAAAACAGACTTGATAATCGTAACTTCCCCACCACTTTTTACTGCTATTTGAGTATTATTACTAAACAAAATTAGAAAAATTCCATATATTGTTGAAATAAGAGATTTATGGCCAGACTCAGTTGTAGCTTTATGATTTCTAAAAAAAGAAAGTTTATTTTATAAAATTTTTTCTTGGCTTGAAAATAAAATTTACAAAAATGCAAAAAAAATAATTGCCGTTACTAAATGAATACAAAAGGATATTATAAAAAAATGAATTCCTTCTAAAAAAGTAATCTTGCAATATAACGTAATAGATATAAATAACTTAAAATTTTCTTTAAAAGAAGAGATAGAAAAAATCAAAGAAAATTTTAAAATCCCTTCAAACAAAAAAATATTTGTTTATGCTTGAAATCACTCACCAGCTCAAAATCTTTACAACATAATTTGTTTGGCAAGAGATTATAAAAAATGAGAATTTTTTATGCTAGGAGATTGAGAAAGCAAAAAACAACTTGAAGAATATGCTATAAAAAACAATATAAAAAATATTCATTTTTTATGATTCCAACCTAAAAATATAGTCTATAGTTTTATACAAATAGCTGATTTTTGTATAACATCTCTTGATACCAATCCATTATTTGAAGATGCTATACCTACAAAAACCTTGGAATATCTTGCTCTGGGAAAACCAATAATATGATTCTTAAAATGAGATTTGGCTGAAAAAATAAAACACTACAATGCTTGAATAGTTCATCCACAATATAACCCCAAAATAATAAATGATATAAATAACTTTAGCCATAATCCTGAAAATAGTATAAAACTAGTAAAAGAGCATTTTTCTTTTGAAACTTTTAAGAAAAACATTTTATATTTAATAAAGCAACTATGAAAAAACTAATAACTATTATCTGAGCAAGACCACAATTTATAAAACATGCACCTGTTGATAAAATAATTAAAAAATATGCTAAAAACATTGTAATTCATACCTGACAGCACTTTGATAAAAATATGTCAGATATTTTTTTTCAACAACTTGAAATAGATAAACCACATTATAACCTAAATATCCATTGATGAAATCACTGAGAAATGACCTGAAAAATGATGATAGAAATAGAAAAAATTGTGCTAAAAGAAAGTCCAGATTTTATATTAGTTTATGGAGATACTAACTCTACATTAGCTTGAGCATTAGTATGAGCAAAATTACATATTCCAATAATTCATGTAGAGGCTTGACTTAGAAGTTTTGATAAAAAAATGCCTGAAGAAATAAACAGAATTTTAACTGACCATAGTAGCACTTATCTACTTTCACCTACACAACAATGAATCGAGAATTTAAAAAATGAATGAATTACAAAATGAATTTTTAGAATACAAGATCCTATGTATCTAACAGCAAATTACTTTTTATCTAAGACTGAAAAATTGGATTTATTAGACAAATTTTGACTAAAAAAAAGCTGATACTACTTTGTAACTATTCATAGACCTTCAAACACAGATAATAAAAAACAACTTGTAAATATTATCAACTTGCTAAATAACCTGAACAAACCTGTGCTTTTTCCAATTCATCCAAGAACCCAAAAAAGACTAGAAGAATTTTGAATTCAAGTATGAGAAAATATTAAATTAATACAACCGACTTGATACTTAGAAACATTGTATTTTATGAAAAATTCTGATACAATTATAACTGATAGTGGTTGATTACAAAAAGAAGCTTATATTTTATGAAAAAATATTTTTACAGTTAGAAACACTACAGAATGGATAGAAACAGTTGAGATAGGAAAAAATAAACTTATTTTAGATAAAAATTGAGAATTATTATCTGATGCAAAAGAATTGATAGAAAATTATAGATGATGAGAATATAAAGATTTTTATTGAGAAGGAGAGAATTTGGAAGATTTATTTGGTAAGATAATAAATTAAATGTATATAATTATTTCACATGATGTAGATCATTTATCTGTAAAGGAACATATTTTTAAAGATTTGATAATCCCCAAATTTTTTGTATGGCAATGAATAGAATTTATAAAAAGCAATATTTCTTTTAATGAATTATTGCAAAGATACAAAGAAGTTTTTACAAATAATTGGAATCATATAAAACAACTTCAAGAATTTAATAAAAAAAATGGAGTAAAAGCTACTTACTTTTTTTGAATGGATAATGCATTATGATTAAGCTATACACCCCAACAAGCTAAAGAATATATAAAATATTTATTAAAAAACTGAGCAGATGTAGGAATACATTGAATAAATTTTGACAATAAAGAAAAGTTAAAAAAAGAATTTGAAATTTTTCAAGAAATAAGTTGACTAGAAAATTTCTGAATTAGAAATCATTACTTAAGACAAAATAAAAATACAAAAAAAATAATGGCTGATATATGATTTTTATTTGATACAACTGATTATATACAGGAAAACTATAAAATAGAAAAAATTGATAATATGTATGAAATCCCATTTCAAATAATGGATGGAACACTATTTAATTTTAATCAAAAATGATTAAATTTGGAACAAGCAAAACAATATACAATGAACTTATTAAACCAAGCTATAGAAAATAAACAAAAATATTTTGCAATATTATTTCATCAAAGATACTTCACAGATAGTTTCAAAACTCGGAAAAACTGGTATATATGGTTTGTAAGCTACTGTAAAGACAAAAAATATACTTTTATAAACTATAAAGACCTAATAAATGAACTTAACAAATAAAGAAAAATATAGAAATTTTTGTAAGAAAGAATATAAGTTACCAATATTTTTAAAAGATTTCTGGTTGGATAGTGTATGTTGAAACAATCGGGAGGTAGCAATTTTTGAAAAAGGTTGAAAAATATGGTGAGTCATGCCTTATTATCAAGTTAAAAAATGACCCTTATCAATTTTAACTATGCCAAAATTAACACAATTTTTATGACCTTACATAATATATCCTGAAAATCAAAAATATTATAAAAAAATATCTTGGGAAAAAAAAGTAATGGAAGATTTAATAAGCCAACTTCCAAAATTTCATTATTTTATAGTAAATTTTTCCTCTAAAATAACGAATATTTTGCCTTTTTACTGGAAATGATTTGAAACACAAATAAGATATACATACAAAATCCCATCAAATAGTAAATTAGAAGAATTAGAAAAAAACTTCGAAACTGATATTAGAAGAAGAAGAAAGAAAGCAGAAAAACTAGGAATAAAAGTTATAGAAAGTAAAGATATTAAAGCATTTTATAAACTTAATGAGAAAACTTTTAAAAGACAATGAAGAAATATTCCTTATAGCTTTGACTTTGTAAAAAAATTATTTAATACTTTAGTAGATAGTAAATCTGTAAAATTATATTTTGCTCAAAATCCAGAATGAAAAAAAATAGCTTGAGGAGTTTTTGTGTATGACAGTAATGATGTTTACTATCTTATGGGTTGAATAGATGAAAATTATAAAGATCTATGATGAATGGATATGGTGATTTATGAGTGAATAAAATTTGCTTTAAATAATAAAAAAAACTTTGATTTTGAATGAAGTATGGTAGAAAGCATAGAAAAATATTTTAGAAGTTTTTGATCTATACAAGTTCCGTATTATCAAGTAAGCAAAAATAACATATCATTATTTAATCCAACTACAAAGCTTAAAATAATGAAGTTTTTTAAAGATCTATTGAAAATATAATTATGAATTATGAACAAATATTAATATTTGGTTTATGACACCCTAAATCAGATGATAGAATTTTTTATAAACAAGCTATTTCTCTAAACAAAAAACTCAACGTTAAATGTATTTGGTGAGTTTTCTCAAATAAAAAAGGAATTTGGGAAGAAGAATGAATAGAAAATATTTGATTAAAATGAAATAGACTAACTACCCTAGTAAAAGCTTGGTGGTATTGAATAAAAAACAAAGCTGATATTTATGTAGCTCATGATTTGGACAGTTATCTAGTAATAATTGGAATAAAATTATTTAAATGGAAAAGTAAAATCGTTTTTGATGTACATGAATATTATGAACTCTTAGATAAAAAAAACTGATTATCTTTATTTCAAAAATTATTAATCAAGTTTTATAAAAATTTATTTAAACCACTTACTATAAGATTAATTTCCTGATTAACTCTAGTTACAGAAGATATGAAAAAATATTTTACTAAAAATATTAAAAAAGAAGTAATATATAATTTCCCAATTAAAAAACTTTTTAGTAATATACAACCAAATAACAAATTAGATAAAAGCTTTTCTTATTTAGTCTATCATTGATGAATATCAGAAGACAGAGGAATTTGGCAAATGATAAAAATAATTGAAAAATTAAATAGTAATTTTAAGCTATTGTTAATATGATGATTTTTTAGCAAAAGTTTAGAAGAAGAAGTACTTAATTACATTAAAAATAACAATTTAAAAAATAAAGTTATATATACCTGAAAATTACCATTTAAAGATACTATATCTTATCTTAAAAATCCCGTTAAAAAAATTTGATTAGTATTATTAGAAAATTCTGGACAAATGAGTAAAACTATTCCTATAAAAATGCTAGAATATCTACAGTTAGAAATACCTCAAATATGAAGTAATCATATCAATTCCTTTAAACAATTTATAGCAAGCAATAAATGCTGAATTGCAGTAGAATATTGAAATACAGAACAAGCAGTAAATGCTATTCTCAACATTTACAATAATTACGATAAATATGTAACTCAATGTAAAAAGATAAAAAATAACTACATTTGGGAAAATGAAGAAAAAAAACTTTTAAATTTTTATAATGAAATATTAAATGAAAAATAAAATTACAATTATATGAATATGACATGATATTTTAGACGATAGAATATACTATAAGCAAGCTATTAGCTTATCAAAAAAATACAATATTACATTAATATGATGACAATGAAAAAATGAAAAAATTTGGACAGATGAAAACAATATTCATCTCATAGAAATTAAAGGAAACCCTATTAAAAGAATAATAAAAAGTATAATTCTAGGAATAAAAAATAAATCAGATATATATGTAGCTCACGATTTATTTAGCTATTTTTCTATAGTAATCATTAAACTTTTTAAATGGAAAAGTAAAATCGTTTTTGATGTTCATGAGTTTTATAGTAGATATCCTATAAAAAGTCTTAACTTTAAATGAAAATTAACTTTTATTATTTTCCTATATATAATAAAACCTCTAACTTCACGATTATTTACAGGATTTACAGGGGCAACTCCAGAAATGTTAGATTATTACCCATCTACTAAAGAAAAAGAAGTTATTTATAATTTTCCGCCTAAATATTTATTTGATAATATACAGTCCAATAACAAACTAAATAGTAACTATACTTATCTAGTTTACCATGGATGAATTTCTGAAGATAGATGAATTTGGAACATGTTAAAATTATTAAAAGAGTATACAAAAATTAATCCAAATGTAAAATTATTACTTATATGATGGTTTTCTTCTAAAGAACTAGAAAAACACATATTTAAATACATAAAAAATAATAAATTACAAAATAAAGTAATATATACCGGCAAATTACCTTTTAAAGATACAATAGCATATTTAAAAAATCCTGTTAAGAAAATATGATTATGGTTATGCAATAAAGTTTGACAACGGTGAAAAACTTTACCTATTAAATTAGTAGAATATTTATATTTAGAAATACCGGTTTTATCATCTTCTCATGACAAATACTTTAACGAAATAATAGCACTTAATAATTGTTGAATCTGAGTAAATGAAAAAGATATAAATCACCAAATAAAACATTTAAAAGAGCTAGAAAGTAACTATGATAAATATAGAAATAACTGCAAGAAAGTAAAAGATAACTATATCTGGAAAAATGAAGAAAAAAAACTTTTAAATTTTTATGATAAAATTTTATGAACATAATATGAAAACCACAAATTGAATTTTTTAAAAATAGATATCCAGAATTATATAAAATTTTCTCATTAAAACACGAAAATGAAATTACCGAAAGAGATATACATAAAAGAGTTTTATTCAAACATATAAAAAACATAATTAATCCATATAACCCAACTATTTCAAAAATATTAATAGAAAACGATCTATTAAGACCTATATATCCTAATAATAAAAAAGCTTGTATAATTTTAACTCATGATATTGATAATATAAAGCATACTTTTAAATGATTATTATACTATTGATTTAAAGATATTATTAATTTCTCTTGGAATAGATGACTAAAAAGATTTCTTTGATATATTTTTCCAAAATATGATTTATTAAAAAATTTTCAAAAAATAATCAATATTGAAAAAAAATATAATGCTAAATCTACTTTTTTCTTTATGGCAACGGAAGATTCTGATAAAAGATATAATATAAGTGAATTAAAAAATGAACTAAAAAGCATCATAAAACAATGATGGGAAATATGATTACATTGAGGTTATGATAAGAGTGCTTTTGACTTAAACACATTAATAGAAGAAAAAAATAGATTAGAAAAAATCTTATGAAAAAAAATTATTTGAATAAGACAACATTATTTAAGATTTAACGAAAAAATTACATTTAAAATCCATAAAGAAACAGGCTTTAAATATGATACAACCCTATGATTCGCAGATCAAATTTGATTTAGAAATTTAGTGTGTCATCCCTTTAATCCTATAGATTTAGAAAGTGATAATATAATAGAAGATTATTACGAAATACCAATGATAATTATGGACTGAACATTATTTTGATACATGAATTTATCTTTTGATAAAGCTTGGAAAGAAGCTAAAATAATCCTTGATCAAGTAATAAAATATAAATGATGTGTATCTATTTTATGGCATAATGACCAATTTGATGATAGTAGACATCCTTGAAGTTTAGCATTTTACGAAAAAATGTTAGTATATTTATTTAAAAACAATATTTGGTTAACTAATTGAGAAGAATTTATAAGATTTATTAAAAATAAGCAAAACTAAAATTCAATATAATAAAAAAAGTGATTCTCGAATAGTAATGGAGTTCATTTAAACTCAACTTTTTTAAAATTCTTTTTCAAAAGATTAAGGATTTTTTTATGAGAATATCATTTTTTTCATATTTCCCAAAAATGCTATCCATCAAAATTATGTTGTTTCCAAAATAATGGAATATTAAAAGATATTTTAATATCTTTTTTTAAATAAGGGAATCTAAACATAATTCTAAATAAATTAAAACTCGGCCTAGGCAAACTTATAATTACTTTATCACTTATATTACTAAATTTTTTTAATGTAGGTATAAAATCTTTAAAAGGAAGATGTTCTAATACTTCAAAACATACTACTAAATCATATTTTCTTTTAACAATTTTATCAATTTCTCTCACATCTCAAATATAAGTAGGATTAAACTTTTCAAAATAATCAAAAGTATCTACATTATATCATAATTTCCTTAAATAATCTGTTGTAAAATGAGTTCATGGTCAAACTTCTAATATAAATTTCTCTTTATTACTTTCTAACTCACAACCAAAAACTTTTTTAATTAAAGCAATTTGTTTAAAATAACTAGAAAAATCTTTTTCTGTCTCCCAACAAGGAGTTAAATATCTTATATAATGATTTGGATTCTCTCTACTTTTTATCATTAAATAGTTTTAAATAAATAAAACATTTGTGATGTATTAATCTTATTATCTCAACTCTAATCTAAAACAATCAAACTCCACATCTCCTTTTTCTCCATATTCAAATCCTAAATTTTCTATTTCTTCCTTTGTAAACATTTCATCATAAACTTTTAAATTTAATCACTTTTCTTTTAAAAGTTTTGCTAATGCTAGATTTCTACTATGATAAAGTTCTTTTACTCACTTTCTATAAGTAATTCATTTTATCAAAATTACAACATCTTTTAAAGGTTTATCTACTTCCAAAGCTTTTAAAATAATTTTTTCTGCCCAGTAATTTATCATATCCTCATTTACATCTCTTGCTGTTTGAGACAAAATCCTATAATTTTCTTTATTTTTGGCTTCCATAAGTTTTATAAGAAAATGTGGATACACAGGAATACAATGCCCACCAACACCAGTTGATGGTAAATGTATATTACAAAATTGATGGTTTGCAAATTCTCTAGCTTGATAAAAATCAATTCATAAGGTTTCTGCTATTTTAAATAATTCATTAGCCAAAGCTATATTTACATCCCTATAACTTCATTCTATCACTTTTATAAACTCAGCTGTTTTAGAATTTGAAACTTTATTTAAATTTGGAATAAATTTAGAATATACTTCATAAGCTATATCTCAAGATTTTTTATCTACCCCTCAAATAACTTTTGGGAAGTTTTCTAGTCTATCAAGACTTACTCAAGTCATTATTCTTTCAGGAGAATAAGCTAGATAGAAATCTTTTCATTCTTTCATTCAAGAAATTTTTTCCAATATATTTTTTAATCTAGTTTCTGTTGTAGTAGGAGGAAAAGTAGTTTCATACACTACTAAATCTCATTTTTTCAAATATTTTCAAATTTTTTCAGTAACAGAATCAATAATAGAATAATCAGGTAAATTGTTTTCTGTAATAAACAAGGGAACTATTACAATAAAAACATTTCATTGTTTTGTTTGTTCCCAGTCAGTAGTAGCAAAAAGCTTATTTCATCAAAAGTTTTTTATAAGCTCATCAAGTCAATTCTCTTCTGGAATTGGATTTTCTCAATTATTTATCATTTGGCATCTTTCTTCATCAATATCTATACCAATTACATCTATTCATTTTTTAGCTATATGAGCAGCAAGTGGCAAACCAGCTTTTCAAAGTCAAATTACATTAATTTTTTTTATATTAAACATTTTCTAAAATTTTATTAAGCAAATAAATACTTTTTTTTCAACTTTCATAATCAGCCAATAGATCATATTTTCATCATTTTATAACATTTACAAACTCACTTAATTCTTCTAATAATTGATTATTTTTCATTAAATATTTTTCTTCTATTAAATAAGAAATAGATAAATCTTGACCTTTACTTGTTAGATATTCACTAGGTTTATGATAAATATCAACTTTTGCCAACATTAAATCTCAATCAATTGTTATGTTATCATAGTAAATTTTTATTTTTCTGATTTTTTGCTGGGTAATTCTATTTGCTGACAAAGTTATATTTGTATTTCAGGATTTAAACAAAACTGTAGAGGTATCTTTTTCTATATTTTTTCCTGTAATTTTTCAACTATCTTGTAAAAAATAATTTATTAAATCTATATCATGAATCATTAAATCAGTAGCAACATCCACATCTTGTATTCTTCAACTTCAAGGATTATATCTAAAAATTTCTATAAGCTTTGGCTTACCTAAATCTTTTATTTGTCCTTTTAAAAATTTAGAAACAGGATTAAATCTTTCTATAAAACCAACTCATATTTTTCATTTATAATTTGTTTCCTTTATTAATTTATTCAACTTTTCTATTTCTTCTAATGTAGTTACAATAGGTTTTTCTACAAAAATATTCTTATTAAGTTTTATAAACTTTTCTAAGTAAAAATAATGAAACTTTGTAGGAGCAACAATATCTACAAAATCATAATCTAAATTTTCAAAATCTTCTAACTTAGTAGAATAAACTATTTTCTCATTTTGAATTTTAAATCAATCTTCTACCACATCAAATGCATAAATTTCCTCTATTTCTGGTATTTTTAGTAAATTTTGTAAATGGAATTGTCCCATTTTACCAAGTCATATAAGTAATACTTTCATTTTATTTAACTATATCAAGTAAAGTTTTTGCAATATATTCTATTTCTTCTTTTTTTAATCAAGGATAAATTGGCAAAGAAAAAATATTTTCTGCTAAATAAGAAGCATTTGGGCAAATATTTTCCTTGTATCATAAATCTTGATAATAAGGTTGTTTATGAACTGGTATAGGATAATGAATAGCTGTTGGAATTCATTTTTCCTTCAATTTTTCCTGTATTTCATTTCTTGAAATTCTTGAATTTTCCTTAACTAATAAAGTATATTGATGAAAAACATGTTTTGTATTTTCTTCAACTTTTGGTAATTGGAGAATATTTTGATTTTTTAAAATTTCATTATAAAACCTTGCATTTTCTATTCTTTGATTATTTAGCTTATCAAGTTTTGAAAGTTGAACATTTCAAATAGCTCATTGAATATTTGTCATTCTAAAATTATATCCTAATACAGTATGTAAATATTTTTCACTTTGTCCATGATTATAAATCAACTTTCATTTTTTATAATGTTCTTCATTTTTAAATAAAGTCATTCATCATTCACTAGTAACCATATTTTTGGTAGCATAAAAAGAAAAACAACTTATACTACCGAAACTACCTACTTTTTTTCAATTTATTTCAGCTCAATGAGCTTGTGCACAATCTTCTATTAAATAAATATTATTTTGCTTACAAAATTCAGCTATTTGCTCTATATCTTTTACAGGATTTCAAAATAAATGAACTATAATTATAGCTTTTGTTTTTGGAGTAATCACTTTTTTAATTTCTGCCAAAGTAATATTATAAGATTGCTTATCTACATCAGCAAAAACAACCTTTGCTTTTTGAAATCTAACAGAATTAGCAGTAGCAATAAATGTAAAATCTGGAACTATTACCTCATCACCTTCTTTTATTCATAAACTTTTTAAAGCTAAATCCAAAGCTGTAGTTCAACTTGTTACAGCAATAGGATAATATTTTCAATTTGTAATATAATCATTGAATCTTTGTTCCAATTTCCTAACCTCTTCTCACTCTACTACCATTCAAGTCTTCATAACATTTACTACAGCTTGAATTTCTTGTTTATCAATTGAAAGTTTAAAAAAATTAATTTTCATAAAATATTTATTTAACAAATAAAACTTAATCCTTTGGTTGTTCATCAACCCTATTTCAACTTTTATCAACCCATCCTACAACCTTACCAGGATTTCAAACTACAATAGCATAAGGAGGAACATCTTTTGTCACCATAGTTCCTGCTCATACAAGTGAATACTTTCCAATAGTTACTCAACACTTTATAGTAGCATTTGCACCAATACTAGCTCATTTTTCTACTTTTGTAGGAACTATTTTTTCTTCTCACCAAATAAAGGCTCTTGGGTACAAATCATTTGTAAAAGTTACAGAAGGACCAATAAAAACATCATCTTCTACTACTAATCAATTATACAAATTAGCTGAATTTTGAATTTTTACATTGTCTCAAATTATAACCCCAATATCTATATAAACATTATTTCCTATATTACAATTTTTTCAAATTTTAGCACCATCTCTAATATGAGTAAAATTCCAAATTCTAGTTCATTCTCATATTTCACATCAATCTTCTATTATTCTATATTGAGCCTTATTAGCCACATTTATTTTTTCCATTTTGAATAATTTAAATAAAGAAACTAAAATATTTTTCAATCTTCTACCAAGATTAGTCCTATAGCTTTTATTTTCAATCACTTCTTTCATTTTTAATTTAGATAATACTCTAAAAACTCCCTCATAATATCCTCCTGCACCTGTACTGTATTTGCTCAAATATGAGGAGTAACAAATACTTTAGGATGATTTATAAGTTTTTTATTTATTTTCTCAATATAAGGTTCACCTTCCACTACATCTGAAACATAAAATTCCAATTTATTTTCTTCTAAAAGTTTTAAAACATCTTCTTCCACCACGATCCCTGCCCTCGACATGTTCACCACTCAATCAACATTTTGTAGCTTCGAATAGTTTAATAATCAAAGATTTTCTTCAAATCAAGGAATATGCACAGAAAGATAGTTAGATTTTTGTAGGAAGTGGTCTAGATTATCAGTTACTTCCACTCCTTTTTCAGCTAATATTTTTTGCAAATTTACTAACCAGTCTTCTTTTTTATCAAAACCAAAAACTATATCATAAGTTATTATTTTACAAGGAAAAACTTGCAATAAATCTATTACTTTTTGTCATATCCTACCACAACCCAT
>Ga0256838_1001094_pt1 | contig 13656 bp, 11 predicted proteins | sample 4571419metaG_FD_185978 | JGI IMG/M metagenome (GOLD analysis project Ga0256838, IMG submission 185978) | Hydrothermal vent microbial communities from Guaymas Basin, Mexico - 4571-419 | ecosystem: Environmental > Aquatic > Marine > Hydrothermal vents | place: Mexico: Guaymas Basin | collected...
CAATAATTGAATAAAAATCTATTTTTGGATGATTAAACAACCAAGCAATCATAGATGTATCAATAGCAATTAATGTCAAAAAAATAGCTTTTAAAAAACTTATATATTCTTTTTGTTTATCTATTTTCGCCAAATTTAACCTTTAGTTTTTATAATTATATCAAAAAATAAAATCAAATTTTTTCAACTTTTTCAACTTTTTCAAGCCCTGACCCCTTTTGTTTTTTGTTTTCCTTTTGTTTTTCCAAAACAGTTAATATTTTTTCCTGTACATATCAATAACATCCTGTATCTTAGCCAAAATAAAAGTAAAAACTAAAAGCAGCGCAAAAACCAATGCAAAAAAGATAAATTTATTATGGGTGATTTTAGATGATATATAAAAAATGAAAAAATGAGAGATAAACACCGGATATGAAAGCTGTCCGAAAAATCTGTCATATTTAAACGGTATGTCTTTAATTTTCAATATAAGAGGAGTAAACAACACGGCAAGTAAAATTTCTCTTACATAAGGATGATTTGAAAAATAAAACCCTATAAACATAAAATACAAAACCACAAACAGATACACTGCTTTTATAAATTTCGATTTTTTATTATGCGCAAACAAAAAGCCGAACATAAACACCCACAAAACCCCAAAAATATACCTGTAGCCAAAATTATCAGAATTAAACTGAGGCAATGTAAATGCAAAGGATGTAAACTCAAACAACATTGAGAAAATAAAAATAATGTAAAAAAGTTTCGAATCCTTTTTTAAAAGAAAATATAAAAAAGGCACCAGTGCATAAAAATGTATTTCCGTAGAAAGCGACCATGTAGGAGGAATAAGCGGGTGGGGCAGTAAATCATGGATTATAAAAGGTTTAAAAACATAATTATTTAAAACCAAAATATAATTTAAAAAAAGTTTATTAAAACTCAAATCCTGATTAAGCAAAGGAACAAAATCGGATTTACCGAACAAATAAATTGCAATTACCGTAAAAGTTAAAACTAAAAAATATAAAGGATAAAGCCTTAAAAATCTCTTTATATAAAAATTCCTTATTTGTATTGCTTTAGGGTGTATGCTTTCTTTTGAAAAACTGAAATACATCAAATATCCGCTTATAAAATAAAACATTATAACAGCACTGACGGCCGGATTAAAAAAAAGTCCGAAAGGGGAGTAAGGCAGATGTGAAAGCATTACAATCCATGCAAGTAAAAACCTGAAACTTCCTAACATACCGTTTCTTTAAACAGTTGTAAATGTTTAGAAGCCGACTTGTCCCAGTCAAAATTTTTAGTGTATTCTATACCCTCAGAAGAAAGTTTGTTTCTCAGTTGCGAATCGTTTATCAGATTTTCGAGTTGATACTTTATATCGTCTGGTTGTTGCGGATTACAATAAGAGGCATAATTTTGACATACTTCCGGCATAGAAGCCCTGTTTGAAACCAAAACGGGCGTTCCGCAAGCCATGGCTTCCAAAGGCGGAAGACCAAACCCTTCATACAGTGAAGGATATACAAAAATTGAGGCCAGATTATAAAGTTTTGCAAGTTCGTCCGTTTCGATATATCCTAAATAACGGATAAATTTGCTGTTTTTATCAATTAAATCCATTATTTCATTATTATTCCAACCACTGAAACCAGCTAAAATCAGGGGAAAATCATTTTTTGTCGAACTACTTAGCATATCATAGGCTTCTAAAAGATTCAGAAGATTTTTTCTCGGTTCGATACTGCCTACGAAAAGTATAAAATCATCCGGCAAATTAAATTTTTCTTTTATTTTAATCAAGTTATGTTCAGGATATTTTTTAAAGACATCATGGTCCACTCCGTTATAAATAACGTGAATATTCTCTTCTTTAAAATCGAGGTACTTAAGCGTTTCGTGTTTTACAAATTCGGAAACTACGATAATTTCATCGGCAAGTTTGATATTTTTCCAAAAATTTTTTTCAAAAAACTCAACTCTTTCTTTCGGATGCCACTCTTTAATCATAAATGAAAAATCGTGTATTGTGGCAATACGCTTTTTTGCTTTTATATTTTCGTTAATTACAAAATTGGGTTCAAAGTAAACATCAAATTTTTTATCATACAGTTTGGGGGCTTTTGAAAGAAGTTTTTTTACCGCCCTTTTCAAAAAAGAAATTTTATTGATTTCTATTTTTTTGGTTATTAATTTTTTTGAATAAAAACCGTAATAAAAGGATGTATTTATCCCGTTAAGACGTCTTGAAATTTCATAGGTATATTTACCCACACCGGTCATCGGACCTAAAAGGGGAATAGCATTAACCGCTAGTTTCATACATAACCTTAAGGGTCTGGTAAAAATCGGGTTGTGATATTTCGCCTATTAGGGAGAAAAGTTTTTTATTTGAGCCGATAAGTTTTTTTATTTCGTTTTTTCTTATAAACTTTTCATCCTGAATAATCTTAATTTTATATCCCGCTATATCTTCCATATATTTTACAATATCCAAAAGTTTAATACCCCTCGATGACGCTATATTTAAAATTTCCCCGTGAACATCGGAATTTATTAAACGCTTATATGCTTCGCACACAAAAGAGACATCGTTAAATTCCCTGATTACATCAAGGTTTCCAAGTTTTATTTCTTTTTTTCTTTCTTTAAAATGCTTGACTATTTTAGGTACAAGAAAATGCTCTTCCTGCCACACCCCGGTATAATTAAAAGGTCGGACTATAATTACGTTTAATTTATCAAAATAGTTTTTGGCGATTTGTTCGGCACTGTATTTACTTAAAGCATAATGATTATTTGGATTTAGGCACATATCTTCATTCAACACTTCCTTTGACTGATTTCCATAAACCGTAGCACTGCTTGCAACAATAACTTTGGCGTTTTTTGCATTTTTTAATATATTCTCACTGCCGATTACATTGACTTTATAAAAATCGCTTATATTCCCGTATCCCACAAAAGAAAGCGCGGCAAGATGGATTATAACCTCCGGTTTTACTTTTTCAAGGACCTGTTTTACGCTCTCTTCATCCATAACATCACATTTATAAACATTATCCCCGCTTTTTAAAAGGGATGTGCCGAAAACTTCATAATCACTAAGATAATTTTTTAAGTGTCTGCCGGTAAAACCGTCTATTCCCGTAATCAGTACCCTCAAAAGCTAAGTCCTTTTTTATTTTTTTCAATATCAGATTCCACCATAAGTTTGCAAAGCTCTTCCAGCGTAGTTTTAGGCTCCCAGCCAAGAATTTCCCTTGCCTTTGAATAATCCCCTATAAGCAAATCAACTTCCGCGGGTCTGAAAAATTTAGGGTTTACTTTTACAAGGGTTTTACCCGTTTTAGAATCCACTCCTTTTTCATCTATCCCGCTTCCGGTAAATTCGATATCAATATCGACGGCTTTAAATGCAAGTTTTACAAAATCTCTAACCGTTTCTGTACGGTTGGTTGCAAGGACGTAAGTATCAGGTTTATTGGCCTGAAGCATCAAATACATACCTTCCACATACTCTTTTGCATAACCCCAGTCCCTTTTTGCGTCCAAATTACCAAGTTCGATAACATCTTGTCTGCCGAGCACTATTTTAGCTACCGAGTCTGTTATTTTTCTTGTTACGAATTCTTTTCCCCTAAGGGGGGATTCATGATTAAAAAGTATACCGCTGCAGCCAAAAATTCCGTAACTCTCCCTGTAATTTACCGTAATCCAGTGGGCATAAAGTTTAGCGACCCCGTACGGGCTTCTTGGATAAAAAGGTGTCGTTTCTTTTTGAGGGATTTCCTGTACTTTTCCGAACATTTCCGAAGTTGAAGCCTGATAAAACTTTATTTTAGGATTTACGATTCTTATCGCCTCAAGCAGATTTAAAGGGCCTATTGCGGTAATTTCCGCGGTAGTTACGGGCTGGGCAAAAGAAACTCCCACAAAGCTTTGAGCGGCAAGGTTATAAATTTCATCAGGTTCAATTTCCGCCACCATTCTTATGCTTTGAGTCGCGTCGGTCAAATCGTATTCAACCAATTCCAAATCGGGATGATCTTCAATACCAAGATATCCCAGCCTCCAAAAATTTACCGAGCTCGTCCTTCTGTAAGTCCCGTAAACCTTATATCCTTTCTTTAATAACAATTCCGCTAAATAAGCTCCGTCCTGACCGGTGATTCCGGTTACTATAGCCTTTTTCAACAGCGCTCCTTAAAATTTTAAAAATTATATCATAATATAATCATTCAAAAAACTGATTTTTTCGATGTTTTCCAGCACTATAACGCTATTGTCACTTATTAATTTTTCAATTCCACTGTCATTTATAATTTTATAATCATTTTCATACCCGTCTACAAACACCTCATCAAATCCCCCGCCTCCGTTAACAATATCATTCCCCCCGCTTAAATATATGCTGTCGTCGCCATCGTTTGTATAAATAACATTTGACCACTCATTATCATACACTGTATCTTCGCCCTGCGAACCGTTATAATTTTCAATTAAACTGTTTCCGGATATTCCTATTACACCCTCACCCCTATACATAACTTCTTTCATTTCCGAATTGTTCTCAATTATATCAAGCACCCCATGGTATACATCATCAAAAACGTCATATGAAAGATTTTTTTTCTCAAATTCATGATTTAATTCATTTTTTATATATTCTTCAGGTATGGAATCCGCCATATCCGAAAGCGTATCGCTTTTCATATTAAATTTCACATTTTCATTATTACCTGAAAAATCCACGGTATCGTTACCTACGACATCCGAAAGTGTAACAAATTCAAAATTATCATACACTCCGCTTAAATCATATATGTCGTCTTTGCTGTTAAAGTCCATATTTTTACCGTAAAGATACTGTAGGGCATCAACATCGTAAATCCCATAACTTTTTCTTCCTATATATTTCGCCCCCACCGAATAATCGTAACTGTTTTTATTATAATTATAATCCACTTCCACATCCGGAATTGCCGTCTCTTTTTGCGTATAACTCATAATGGTGTGGACAATATCGTCTTTATTTTCAGGCAAAACCGGATACCCTTCAAAAGGATGCTTTAACCCTAAAGCATGTCCTATTTCATGTAAAATCACATCAAATCCGTTGCCGTATTCATCATACTCATTACTTAAAAAAACGTCACTGCCCATTCCCATTGTAATCAGCTCTTTTGTCACTGTATCGTATTCCTGGTATGTGTATCCTATCTCGTCGGCACTCAAATCTTTTTTATTAAACCTTATATCCCCGTTATCACTAACCTCTTCAAATTTTACATCAAGCAGATTAGAAAGTATATTAAAAGCCTTTCTTACCAAAGTTTTATCGTTTTCGTTTAAAGGTTGCCATCCGCTTAAATCGACGTTTTCATGGTAATAATCGGACGGAATATATTTATTAAAACTGTAAGTGATTATTTTTTGTTTTATCTTAACACCGTCGTCAATCAGCAATGATTCAATTTCAGGTGTTAAAAAAGGCGCTTTTAAACCGGATAGCGCATCGCTTACGCTTTCAGGTGTGCTGTTTATATTTTTTATATAATTTTGAAATTTCGTAAAATCACCGTCAAATTTATCTATGTTTTCGGCGACATAAAGTCCTGCAGAGACTTTATTTTCAAACGCCTCGGCAGCATTAAAGGTGCTTTTATCTGCGGGAATTCTTCCTTTATAAATATCATCGGCAACTTTTATGATATTTACTATTACATTACCGATACTTTCACCTTTTAATACGGACCTTATCCATCCGTCTATTCCTTCTTTGCCGTCTTCATATGTTTTATTAAACAAGGTTTGATAAACATTTTCTATTATACTCTTAACATCATCGTAATTGGTTAAATCGACATTTTTATATTGGGGGTATATTTTTGAATATTCATCGTTTGAAGAAATTAAACTTATAGCCGCATTAAACATATTATTGGCAACCTGAGACATATCATAATCATTTGACAGTGCATCACTGTACCATGAAATTAAACCCTCTTTTTCCGGAGCTCTGTTAAACATGGCTATATATAGTTTTACAATATCTTCAAGTTTAACAAACATAAAATTACCTTAAATTTTTAACAATTATATCCTATTAAGTATTACCGAAATATAAACAACACCTCAAAAAAGAGGTGAAAGTTATTAAGCAAGCGCGTCGCAGTAAAAAATTAACTCAAAAGCAATTCTCCCACACTTTCATGACATTGCTCTTCGGTGGTGTAAGGGTCAATTCCATACTCACTCAATATATCATTAACACCGTCAATCATTTCATTATGTTCATTTATTGTGAGTAAATAATCATCATAAAACGAATTAACATAACTCATCAATTCATTTTGCAAATTATATAGTTGTTGATTATTTAAATTTGACGCTATTATATTTGAAACATCGCAAGTTTCGTCATCATTATTATAGGTCAAATCATGCGCAAAAGAAATTTTATCCAATTCTATATCAGAATCTTCTTCTAATTCAAAAAAATCTTTAAATGATTCAGGATTATTCGCATCTGCTTTATTTAATGCATTTAATTCTTCTTTTAAATATTTTTCACCTGTATTTTTAATTTGTTGTAAAACTGACGGGTCTTGGTTTAAAACCGAATAATCAGGTAACACCTCATCTTTTTCATAATAAAGCCCGTATTGGTCATATAGTGATTTTATTTGATTTTCGCTGTCTTGTTCAATTTTTGCAAATTCATCAATTAAGTCTTTTGTAATGGTATCATATTTGCTAGCAGCATTTAATTCTTCTTGTAAAGTATTTTTTTCAAGATTCATCATTTGTGAAACCATAGATGGCGGTAATGCTTTAAGCATATTAATTTCTTCATTAATAAATTCATCTTTAGTAATTTGATTTCCCTGATGATCATAATATTCATAATAATCTTCACTATCATCATAACTATTATATCCTTCATTATCTCCATAACCATCGTCGTCATACCCGTAATTAACATAATCATTGCCACTAATAACTGTCCCGTTATTGAAATCTTCATACGTGTGATCCATCGCATTGTAATCACCGTCGCTATAAATCGGTTTATATCCATCGACACCTACGAGAAAAATTTTATGGTGAATAGTATGATCAAATTGCAAATTGAAAAAATTACTTACATCCTTCTTATTATTAATATCGATGTTATTTAACATATTTAATTCTTCTTGAAGATAACTAATATTCTTTAATCTTTCCTCATTTAATGTTTCCTTACTTTCTTCCAAAACGTCATAATAAGGTTTATAAACCCCCTCATTCATATAGCTTTCGCCATATTCATTATATAATTTCATAAATTTATCTTCGTATTTTTGTTCAATTTCTGCAAGCTTATCTAAAAAATTTTTATCTATCATATTATTTTTAAAAAGATCTAATTTGTCTTGAATATAATTTTTTTCTATTTCAAAATATTTTTCTCTGAATTCTGAAGGAAAAGAAAAAATATAATCAGTACCTGTATAGCTACCGTCTTCATACCCATAATCGTCTCCATAACCACCATTATAATTTTCTGAGTCAAAATTATAATCATATCCTCCGGTATTTTCATAATTTTCATTATTATTTAAAGCATCTGAAAAACTGTTTTGATTTAAATCCACGTCCACTACCGGAATTATTGGTTTTACATCTTCCCCGTCTTTAAGTGCATCTATTTTTTCTTTCATATCCTGAATTTTATCTTTATATTCAGGCGGAACAATTTCATTAAGTTTGTCTTTAAGCTCATTAAGAGTGTTTGTAATTGAGTTGTTATCGTCATTAATTTTTTTAATGGTGTCTTGTAATGTCAGCAAACTCTCTTTTAAATTATCCTGATTCAAATCCGGAACAACATAAGAAATGTCTTTAGCGGCTATTATTTTATTTTCAAATGCTTTTGCCGCTTGTAAAGTTTTGTTTATCTCTTCTTGGGTATAACCGTAATCTTCAAGCTTTATTGTCCCGTTTGCTATTCCTTCCGCGGTTACCTCTATACTTGCAATAGTTTCGCCAAGTGTTTTTTTGCCGCTTAAAACTTCATTTACCCAGTAATCTATTCCTACAGGGTCATCACTATAATCCTTATTTAGCAACGTTTTATATACTTCTTCAATTACATTTTTTACACTGCTGTAATCATCAGGATTTACATTTATATATTGCGGATAAATATCGGTTAAATTATAACTTTTTACCACATCAATCGCACTAGTCAACATTTTATCCGCCAATTCACCTATACTGTAGTTATGCTCAAGGGCATCTTTATACCAATAATTCACTGCGCTCGCTTCCGGCGCCCTGTCAAACATTGCAATGTATAATTTTACAACGTCATCTCTTGTCATCGATTCTCCTTTTTAGATTGTGAGAAACATTTTATCAAAAAGTTCAAATTAATTCAACTTGCAACTTTTTATCAATCCATTATATTAATTTTTTGATAGAATTATGAAAAAAGGATTTGAATGCGTATTCTTCTGCTTGAAGACGATTATAACCTTGCCGAATCGATAAAAGAAATTTTAGAAATCGAACATTATGATGTAGATATTGCAAACAGCGCTGATGAAGTGTATGAAAAAACATTCAACAACACTTACGACTTATATATTTTTGATATAAACATTCCCGACGAAAACGGAATCGAAGTACTTAAAAAACTGAGATTTGCCGAAGATAAAACGCCTGTGATATACATTTCCGCACTTGTTGATATAGACACAATCGCAAAAGCATTTGACGCAGGGGCGGAAGATTATATTAAAAAACCGTTTGACGTGGAAGAGCTTTTAATAAGAATAAAAGCAAAACAAAAAAACAATAAAATCATCACATATAAAGACATAACGGTAAACACAGAAGAAGAAATGGTAAAAAAAGATAATATGCTAATCAAAATGGGAAAAGTACAATATGATATTCTTACTACATTATTAAAAAACAAAGGAAAAATCGTCCTAAAAAGCGAACTGCTCAAATACCTTGAAAATCCAAACGAAAACGCTCTGAGGGTTCTAATAAACAAACTCAAAAACAAACTCGAAATCGACATCAAATCAATACGCTCAAAAGGCTATATAATTGAATAAATTTGAGAAAAAATCTTTTATAATAAGCTTTATACTTTTTTTCACCGTCCAACTGATTCTCATAGGGTTTATAAACTACAAAGAATATAAACTCCAACTGCACTATCTTGATACTTCCATAAAAAAAGAACTCGAACTTTGCTCTTACAAACTCACATGTAAAAACATCAGAGTTGATTTTGAAAAAAAACACAACCAGCCCCTTCTTGAACTGATAAAAACCGATTCGTCCGTAAAAGTATATTTCGATATTCCGTATCTTAAAAACAACTACTTAAAATTAAGCATCCCCAAAAAAATTTACGAAATGAAAAGAAAAGAGATTATAAAAAAACTTTTAAACAAAATGCTGATTGAAATTGTTTTTATTATATTCAGTTCCATCATCTTTACCCTCTATCTGTTAAAACCGCTAAAAGAAGCGTTCAAATTAAACGAAACGTTTATCAAAGATATTCTTCATGATTTCAACACACCGCTTTCATCCATCAAAATAAACCTTTACTCCCTCAAAAAGACCCTCCCGGAAAATAAAAACATCAAACGGATTGAAACAGGCATAGAAAACATACTCAAACTCCAGGAAAATTTAAGAAACTTCTTAAACGCAAACCCTATGCAAAAAGAAACCGTAAACCTCAAAGATTTAATTGAAAAAGAGATCGAATCGCACAAAAACAACTACCCGGACATCCTAACCGAAATAAACATACCGGATATATCCGTGCATACAAACAAATGCGCCCTTAAAAGCATACTTTCAAACATCATTAGCAACGCATTCAAATACAACAAAAAAAATGGTAAAATTACCGTATATTTAGACAATAATAATTTAATAATCGAAGATACGGGAATAGGCATCAAAAACCCCAAAAAAGTTTTCGAAAGATACTACAAAGAAAATGAAAGAGGTATCGGAATAGGAATGAACATAGCAAAAAAACTGAGTGATGAAATAAAAGTCGATATAACTGTCAAATCCAAACCTCAAAAAGGCACAAAAGTTTTTCTTGATTTAAAAAACATCATAACGGATGAAAAATGAGGTGGTTAATTATACTTTTACCTCTTTTGCTTTTTTCATTCGACCTTGACAAAGAAATAGAAAAGCTTCAAACACTGCCTCCCTCACAGCGTTATAAACTCATGAACAAAATCAAAATAGAAATTTTAAAATTAAACGAAAAAGAAAGGATAAAAGCGCTCAAAAAACTTCTAAAAAAACATTATCAAAATTATGACAATTCCATATTAGAAGACCATATCGACAACAATATAATGATTGAAGGTGACGACAGATGAAAAAAGTTTTAACTGTAATTGTTTTATTATTTACCTTGCTTTTTGCTAAAGACAGCGATTTTGACGGAGTTCCTGATAAATTCGACAAATGCCCCGATACTCCGTTTCTTGCGCTTGTAGACAAAGACGGATGCCCCATTAAAAAAATACACTTTAAAAAATACAGACTTTACATCGGGCAGACAAATACATATGCTTCCGGTAATTTATATAAGCTCTATTTCACCGGAGCAAAAATACAATACGACAATTATCTGCTCGAAGGATATTTTTCTAAATTAAAATATTTCGGTTACACAGACACATATTCAAAATATCTGGCTTTAGGATACAAATATAAAAAATACACAATAAAGCTCAAGCAATATTTCAATACCAAATTCAATAACAATTATATTAATTTATTTTTAGGATACTCAGGGAAAATTTCGCTTATATTCGAACATAAATTCAAAAACTCAAAATACAACGACTGTTTTACCGTTTTGAAAAAGATTAGATACAAAAACTTTAAATTCGGAATATATGATTATAATTATTTGAATAAAAACTATAATTTCGTAGGAAGCTATGTTTCGTATTATCTTAATGACAATTTTTATCTTACCGTGGATTTTTATAAAAGCACAAATAAAACAAAGCAAAAAAATTTGACTTTTATAGTTAACTATAAATATTAAAAATCAACTAAATCTACTACCGTGGAATTATCAATAACTGCAGACATATCATTTCCATCATCTGCAGGTATATCATCTGTGGGGTCATCTTCTTTAATATAAGGATTTGATACGGGTTCTATTTTATCCCCAAACCTTACAAGTGGTATTATCGTATGCTTATCGTCTATTACCGCTTCAAAATCAAAATCTTCATCAGACAATGTTATAAGAGGAAATTTATGTCCGTTTATTTCAAAAGTTTTTTCAAAGGAAATATTTTCGGCTTTTGAAGAATGGTTTTGAAAATATTTTTCAATCTCCATAAGTTCTTTTATTGTTTCCTCAGCCGTTTTTACGCTTTTTTGCTTATATGTAACTTCATCTATCAAATCTTTAAATATCTGCAAGTCATAAACACCGTCGTTATTTACATCGGCTTTATTTATTTTTTTAGCAAACTCTTCAGAAACTGTAAGTTTGTTTTCATAAGATTTAACGGCTTTATACACTTCATCTTCTTCATCAAATGCACCCGCTTCTTCCAGTTTTACATAAGCATCGGCAGCATAATTTAGATCAACCACTGCTTTTGCAATATTACCTGTTTTCATTACATTATCAGTCCATCCGTCTATTCCATTAGGATCAACACTGTAGTCTTTGTTGAAAAGCGTTTTATAAATTGATTCAATAACCGCTTTTACTTTTTCCCTGTTTTTAATATCGAAATTGTAATATTGAGGATATATCTCTGCATATTCCAAAGAAGTATTTACCAAATTTACAGCCGCTTTAATCATATTATCCGCTAACGCTTGTTTATCCCAGTTATTCTCATCCGCAAGATTATGCCATACTTCCAACCCCTCTTTTTCAGCCGGTCTGTTAAATAAAGCCAGATACAATTCCATTATATATTTTTTATCCATCCGTGACCTTTTTTTTTTACAAAAATTATACATTAACATGCATTACTTATTCATTACCGAAGATAAAAGTCAGTTTAGGATAGCTTCAAATGGTTTAGTCGGGACACTTTGATTATGGATTATGGATTATGGATTGTGGATTACAATAAATCTATAATCCAAAATCTATAATCTAATTTTTAATCTCTTTAGCCCTGACCACTTTTGTTTCCCTTTTGTTCCTTTGCAAATAAATCAAAAAAGGGAATTAAGAAATTTCTAAATAATTCCCCGTAATTGTAACATTATTGAAAGATGTTACATCATTAACTCCGTATATAAAAGCAATCTGAGTAAGTTCAGTTGCGCTAACACCAGCAGTACCATCATCCTGATAATAATATACTGCAGTATCAGTTCCATTATCTATTAAAAAAATTGTTTTTTCATTATTCGCAGTAGTATCTGATCCGGTTATTGCACCATCTATTTTAGATGCTACATCACTCCAATCATTTGCCGCATTATCTTTAACAAATATCACATCATAGTTATGAGGATCTACTTTATTACTGTTATCAGCATCTGCTTGATCTGCTCCAGTTGTACTTGAATCAGCATCTGTTGCAAATGCAGATGTTTTAAATTGCAATACATCATTACCAACATTAAATTCCAAAACATTATCATATGCATTACTTCCACTATCATTTCGTACATCACTCAAAGCATCATATCTTACATTATCTCTTACTTGAGTACTTTCTAAAAGAATCAAAAAGTCAGTACCTTTCCCTCCAATAAAAGTATCTTGACCTTCTCCACCTATTATAAAATCACTTTTAGCTTTACCATCCATTGTGTCATTTCCACCACTACCCCAAATAAAATCAGCATTACTATCACTACCTGTTAAAGAATTATTTCCTGTTGTACCAAGCAGACTTTGTGTCATAATAAATTTATCATCTCCATTTATATGACTATCCTCATTAACATCAAAATTAAAATTTGTTGTTGTAATTTTTGCAGTTGTATTATGAAAATCAAAATCTGTTTTACTTAATGTCTGAATTAATAAAGTAGCTTGAGTGTGATTTATTTGATCAATATCGGATAAAACAATAACAGAGTTATTATCGAATAAATTCGCCTTTACAACTCCATTACTTGCCTGATCAGCTAAAGCTTTTAACTGAGCAGCTTTTATAGTTAAATTAGAATGCGTATTAATGGTTTCAATATTACTTAAAGTATCGTTTGAAGTATTAACATTTCCCCAAATCTCTAAGGTATCGTTTCCGTTTCCGCCGTTATAAGTTTCACCATTTCCATCGTCGTTTCCGCTGTTTAAATCCGTTCTAGTTAAACCGAGTGCTGCCGCACCTGTCCCTGCCGCCGGGTTGGATGCATAGCTTCCTCCTCTTCCTACAACTACAATAATATCATTCCCATCACCCGTACTTGCATTATCAACCCCAGCACCAGGGCGCACAACATCATTACCAGCGCCACCTGTGATTGTGTCATTACCAGCGCCACCATCAATAGTAGTACCAGTATTAGCTGCATAGATTACATCAGCGCTGTCTGTTCCTACTACTTGATCAATTCCGCTTACTGTGAATTTGTATCCGTCGCTTAATGCGTTTGTTCCGTCATACTCTACTATTT
>Ga0256838_1001095_pt1 | contig 13651 bp, 15 predicted proteins | sample 4571419metaG_FD_185978 | JGI IMG/M metagenome (GOLD analysis project Ga0256838, IMG submission 185978) | Hydrothermal vent microbial communities from Guaymas Basin, Mexico - 4571-419 | ecosystem: Environmental > Aquatic > Marine > Hydrothermal vents | place: Mexico: Guaymas Basin | collected...
CTTTTACAGCACAGCGGATTTAAAGTTACTATGGTTAAAATAGACCCTTATATAAACGTTGACCCGGGGACAATGTCGCCGTTTGAACACGGTGAGGTTTTTGTTACTGAAGACGGGGCTGAGACGGATCTTGATATCGGGAATTACGAAAGGTTTTTAAATAAAAACCTCGGTAAAAAAAACAACTTTACGACAGGACAGATTTATCTTACGGTAATAGAAAAAGAAAGAAGAGGGGATTATTTAGGAAAAACCGTTCAGATTATCCCTCACATTACCGATGAAATAAAAAGAAGAATTAAAGATGTCGCAAAAGACGTTGATATTGTGGTGGTTGAACTCGGAGGTACCGTAGGGGATATAGAAGGGCTTCCGTTTTTAGAAGCGGTAAGGCAGATTAAACAGGAAGTTGGAAAAAGCAATGCGATGTTTGTTCATGTTACCTTAATCCCATATATTAAAGCCGCGGGCGAGCTTAAAACAAAACCTACCCAGCACAGTGTGCAAGAACTCAGACGTATAGGAATTACTCCGCACATGCTTGTGTGCAGAACGGAAAAGCCGCTTCCAAAAGCCCTTAAAACAAAACTTGCGGACAGTTGTGACATTGAAAGGGATGCGGTAATTGAAGCGGTTGACGCTCCTACGGTTTATCAAGTGCCTTTAAACTTTTTAAATCAGGACATTTTAGTGCCTATTTCAAAGCAGCTGGATTTAGGTGAGCTGCATCCGGATATGACGGAATGGAATTTCATAGTCAAAAAAATAATTTCCCCTCAAAAAAGTGTTAAAATCGCTTTTGTAGGAAAATACCTGCAGCTTAAAGAATCTTACAAATCATTAATAGAAGCCCTAATTCACAGCGGTGCCCATCTTGATATGAAAGTGGATATTCAGTGGGTTGACAGTGAGGATTTGGAAAAAATGGATGATGAAAAACTTGATGAAGTGTTTAATGAAGTAAGCGGTATTTTGGTCCCGGGAGGATTTGGTGAAAGAGGCGTTGAAGGTAAGCTTAAAGCCATAAAATATGCAAGGGAAAATAAAATACCTTATCTTGGAATATGTCTTGGTATGCAATTAGCCGTTATAGAGTTTGCAAGAAACGTACTGGGGCTTGAATATGCTAATTCCCAGGAGTTTGACCCTGACACTCCCGAGCCTGTGGTGTATCTGATTGATGAATTTATTGATGCAAGCGGACAAAGGCAGCTTAGAACCCATAAATCCCCTCTTGGCGGGACTATGAGGCTTGGTGGATATGAGTGTTTCGTTCAAAAAGGAACAAAACTGTATGAAGCATATAAAACGGATAAAGTAATCGAAAGACACAGACACAGATACGAAGTAAACGGTGCTTATGAAGAAGCTTTAAAAGAAAAGGGTATGATAGTCAGCGGTAAAAGCGCCGAAGGGCTTGTGGAGGCGGTTGAGATTAAAGACCATCCTTGGTTTGTAGCCGTTCAGTTTCACCCGGAATTTACCAATAAATTAAAATCACCGAATAAAGTGATAATGTCATTTGTGGAAAATGCGTATAAGTTTGAGAAGAATATTTAATGGGTAAACAAGAAAAAATACAAAAAGAGCTTGATTTATTACTTGAAAAATTAAGATTCTGGAGATATGTTATATTTGGTATAATTTCCGGAATGATTGGAATTTTTGCAAGTGGCAAAACAAATGAAAGATATATATTCCTCCTTTTTATAGGAGTGGTAATGTTGTTTATTGCTATAAAAAGAATTGATGTATTAAGTAAATATTATCAAAAATTATTAGATGATTTAGAAAAGGAATAAGTGTGAAAGATATTCTGTTTTATGGGTTGAGTTTGATAGGATTTGCTTTGTTTTTTTATTTTCTGTGGATAGATACACAACCTTTACATAAAAAATAATGCTTACAAAATCAAAAATAAAAAAAATCCTCTCAAACAGAATTGAAGAGTTAAGTTCTTCAAATCTTCCCCATTTTCTGCTTTTAAACGATATGCAAAAAGCCGCTAAAAGAATCGTAAAAGCAATAAAAAACAATGAAAAAATCGTTGTTGTCGGTGATTATGACGTGGACGGTGTCAGCAGTTCGGCGATTATGAATCTTTTTTTTGAGAAAATGGGATATGAGATAAAAATAGTTATCCCCGACAGGTTTAAAGACGGGTACGGTTTGAGTGCGGGGCTGCTTGAAAAAATCAAAGCCGATTTGATAATTACCGTTGATAACGGAATTACGAGTTTTGAAGCAGCTGAAATTTGCAAAGAAAGAGGAATTGATCTGATTATTACGGATCATCATACACCGCTTATAAATGAAAAATGGAAAATTGAGAATGAAAAATGTGAAAATTCTAAGTTTATATTGCCTGATGCTTTAGCGGTGGTAAATCCTAAAACGTCTCCCGATTTTCCTTTTAAAGAAATATGCGGGGCGGAGGTTGCGTGGTATCTGTGTGCGGCGGTAAAGAGTGAAATGAAACTGAAAGTTGATTTAAGGGAGTTTACGGATATATTAGCCCTTGCGATTATTGCGGATATAATGCCGCTTACACATATGAACAGGACACTTGTAAATATGGGGCTTAAACGTTTAAATAAAGCACTAAAGCCTTTTTCAAAAGCTCTTAAAAGATTTTTCAATAAGGAATTCCGAAGCGAGGATATAGCTTTTCAAATAGCGCCTAGATTAAACGCAGCGGGCAGGATGGCTCACGCATATGCGGCATATGAGTTTTTAATTTCCGAAGATGAAAACAGGGCTTTTGAACTTCTTATGGAACTTGACAGACTGAATAATATAAGAAAAGAGACTGAAAAAGAAACCGTTGAATCGATTAAGCAGAGTGATGATGATTTTATTTTAGTTAAGGGGGATTATCACGAAGGGGTTGTCGGAATAGTTGCAAGCAGGCTGGTGCATAAATATAAAAAACCGGCAATTGTTTTTTGTGAAAAAGACGGAATTTTAAAAGGCAGCGGAAGAAGTCTCGGGAATATAGATATATTTTCTTTAATAAACGAATGCAGGGATTTGCTTGAGGGGTTTGGAGGTCATAAAATGGCCTGCGGGCTTTCATTGAAGAGTGAAAATTTTGAAAAACTAAAAACAGCGCTTAATGAAAAAATATCGAATTATTCAAAAGAGGACTTTTTTATTGAGGATTATGTTTTAGGGGAGCTTCCTTTTAGCGAAATCGATATTGAGCTTTTGGATATTTTGGAGTCTTTTGAGCCTTACGGGGAGGGGAATCCGAAGCCGAAATTTTTAGCTGCGGCCAGAATTGAGCATATTCAAAATTTAAAAGATAATCATTATAAATTATTTCTCTCTCAAGACGATATTATTTTACCTGCGGTGATTTTCAGGTTTGAGGGAGAATTTGAAGAAGATATACGCTTTAAGTTTAGTATAAACGAAAACAACTATTACGGAAGAAGTGTGCAATTAATGATAGAGGAGATATTATGAAATATTCCATATTCAAGGTTTTAAACGACAGTGAAACAGAAGAAATAATACCTTATTTTGAGAAAAGAACCGTTAAAGCGGGGGAATTTATAGTAAAAGAGGGTGAATATTCGGATATTGCCTTTTTACTTACAAAAGGGGAAGTTTCGGTTATAAAAGAAACGATTTATAAAGACGATTATATCGTAACCGACATAAAAGCGGGGGGCGATGAATTTTTCGGGGAAGTGAATCTCATTGACAGGGGTCTTGTAACATCCACCATAAAAGCAAAAACGGACTGTGAAATACTGCAGATTACCCATAACGATTTTATTAATATGATGGATGAAAAGCCCGCCATTGCCATAAAAGTGCTGTGGGTGGTGGCATACGATATAGCAAAACATTTAAGAAAAGCCGACAGTGACGTTATAACCCTGTTTAACGCTTTTGTGGAAGTTGTTGAAAACGATTAAATGTCGGTGAACGGCGAACAATGGAAAATGTAAAGAAGGTCTTTAAAGATTTGTCAGATTTTTTGAGATGCAAAGGGAAAACTGAACATTGAATATTGTAAAAACAAAAGACGGAAGTTTTACTTTAAAAAGTGAAAAATACAATGAATGTTATCATTCAAGCGAGGGGGCTTATACGGAGAGTCTTTATAAACACGTCCTGCCCGGATACACCGTAGCTGAAAAATTTGATTATTACGGCGGTGAAATAAGAATACTCGATATATGTTTCGGGCTTGGATACAATACCTTAACCGCACTGCTTCACAAACCAAAAAACATAAAACTTAAAATATTCTCACCCGAGCTTGATTTAAAACTTATAAAATCATTAAAATATTTTAAATATCCGAATGAATTTTTTAGTTTGTTAAATGTAATTCGTGAAATTAGTGAAAATTTGTATTATAAGTCGGACGATGTTGAAATAGAGATTTTTAACAGAGATGCGAGGGAATATGTAAAAAAACTTTCCGATATACATATTGTTTATCAAGACGCTTTTTCACCTAAAGTCAATAAGGAACTTTGGACACTCGAATATTTTAAAGATATTGCAACAGTGTTGCATAAAAACGGCGTAATTACGACTTACAGTGTGGCAACGCCTGTGAGGTGCGCTTTTTACAAGCTCGGAATGAATATATATACGCATACATATGATATAATTAGAAAAGGAACGATTGCTTCTTATGCTAAGCTCGATTTTGAAAAGGTTGATTTTGAAAAAAAAATCAAAAGGGTGGAATGCAGAACGTATTGATAAGGTGGAAAATGAAAAAATATATATATTTTTTTTTCATAATTAATTTAGCTTTTGCGCAAAGTCTTATTGTACCCATACCGGAACATATTGAATATAATGAACAAAAAGCTAAAATCGGTAAATATCTTTTTTTTGATCCGAATCTGTCAAGAGATAAAAATATAAGCTGTGCAAGCTGTCACAACCCCTCACAGGGCTGGGCGGATAAAAGAAAAGTTTCGATTGGGGTATATGGTAGAAAAGGAAATATACAATCCCCCACCGTTTTAAATTCCGTGTTTAATTTCAGGCAGTTTTGGAACGGAAGGGCAAAAGATTTAAAAGAACAAATGAATGGACCGTTTCATTCACATGTGGAAATGGATATGACTAACGAATTAATAGTAAAAAGAGTTAAAACAAATAAAATATATGTAAAAATGTTTCGTAAAATTTATAAAACTAAAAATATAACATATGACATGATTACGGACGCGATTGCGGAATTTGAAAAAGCGTTAATTACGCCAAATAGCAAGTTTGATTTGTATCTAAAAGGAAAAGCAAAACTTACTCCATTAGAAAAAAAAGGATATATTTTATTTAAAAAATACGGATGTATAACATGTCATAACGGTATAAATATCGGCGGGAACTCTTTTCAGAAAATGGGTATTATTTTCCCGGTAAAAAAATGTTCCGGAGATAGATATGAAATTTCACATGCAAAATTTGACAAATGCGTTTATAAAGTGCCGACACTTAGAAATATAGCTCTTACAGCTCCTTATTTTCACAATGCAAGTGCCAAAACTCTTGAAAAGGCGGTTGAAAAAATGGCATATAACAATCTTGGTTTAAGAATTAAAAAAGAGGATTTAAAAGCCATTGTCGCCTTTTTAAAAACCCTAACGGGTAAAATGCCTGAAATAATGAGGAAAAAATGAAAACAAATTTTATAAACGCCCGAACATTTTGGATTTTTTTAATAGGGCTTATATTGATTGTGTTTATTTTTGAATTTAACAGTTATACCAGGTCATATTACATAAAAAACAATGAAATACAACACTCTTTCAATAAAATCAAAAACAACGAGCTTCTTTTAAATTACAACGTTTTAATAACAAGTCTTTATATGTATAACAACAATGACATTTTAATAGAATCCGTAGATACTCTTAAAAGAAGTATTGACGAACTCTTAAAAAACGAGTATTTCAAGAAAAATTATCAAACTGTATATAATAAGCTTCTTGATTATAAAAAGCTCATTGACAATAAAGAAGAAATGGTTTATAAATTTCAAACACTAAATTCAGCTCTTAAAAATTCGACAATGTATTTGGCTTCTCTTTTAAATGAACTTCCTATTATGATTTATAAAAAAAATGATGTAAATTTGAATGAAAAAATTATATATTCCAAAAAAGTAATTGAAGTGGTTTCAAATGTGTTTTTGTCTAAAAACAGTCTTGATAAGGATTTTATGGCAAAACTCGACACACGTTTTTTTGAACGTTACAAAACGAATGATCCGGAAATACAAAAATTTAACGAAGTTTTTTTGGCGCATTTAAACATTTATAAAAACAACTTTCCAAAACTTATTATTAATTTAAAAAACGTTACAAATAGTAAAACAATTAAACTTTTAGATAGTATTTACGACACATATTTTAAATTAATGAACAGTAAACTATCGATTATTAAATGGGTTTCGTATTCTTTGATTGTTTTTGTTGTATTTGTTGAATTTGTTATATTCTTTTTGTTAAATAGACTTGAAAAAAAGTATATTCTTTTGCAAAAAGTGAATAACGAATTGAAACTTTCATACATTACCGATAAACTTACAGGGCTTTATAACAGAAACAAATTTGATGATGATGTAAAAATTATGCAAAAACCGGTGTTGATTTTGGTGAATATTGACAAATTTAAGCATATTAACGACTATTACGGTTCAAAAACGGGAGATATTGTATTAAAAAAAACGGCACATGTCATATCAACACTGATACCTGAAATTGATGCCAGCCTTTACAGACTCGGAGCCGATGATTTCGGCATTCTTTATGAGTATGAAAATTATCCGGATGCTTACAAGCTTGCAAAAAAGATAGTCGATTATTTTGACAGCAGTGAAATGGAGATTGAAAATTTAAAAATAAAAATATCGGTAAGTATTGGTATAAGCTATAAAAAACCCCTGCTTGAAAATGCCGATATTGCTCTTAAACATATTAAAAAATCTTTCCGCAAAAAAATTATGGTTTATAAAGAAAATATGGATGCGAAAAAAGAGATTAAACAAAATATCGAAAAAAGCAAAATTTTATACAAAGCAATAGCAGAAAACAGAATAGAGCCTTATTTTCAGCCGATTGTAGATACAAAAACCACCAAAATAATTAAATATGAAGTCTTAGCAAGGCTTATACATCCAAACGGTATGGTGGAATCGATTTTTCCGTATCTTCAAATTGCAAAAGACAATAAAATGTATGCCGATATCACAAAAATTATTATGAATAAAACCTATAATAAACTCATTAAAAAAGAGATGGACTTTAGTTTAAACATTTCTGTAGAGGATATGCTTGATACCGGTATTGTAAAAGAGATGTACAAACTTTATTTAAAAAACGGAAACCTTGCAAAAAGAGTTACTTTTGAAATTTTAGAAAGCGAAGCTGTGAAAGATTACAATGCAATAAGTAAGTTTTTAGAAAGGATTAAATATTACGGTGCTAAAATAGCAATAGACGATTTCGGAAGCGGCTATTCGAATTTTGAACATTTACTTAATTTAAAAGTGGATTATATTAAAATCGACGGAACGCTCATAAAACAGCTGCCTTATAATCAGGATGCTTGTAAAATCGTAAAAATTATAAATGAATTTGCAGATGAAATAAATATTAAAACCATAGCCGAGTTTGTGGCGGATGAAAAAATATATGAAATGGTGAAAAAACTGGATATTGATTATTGTCAGGGATTTTATTTTTATGAGCCAAGACCCAACTATTTTACATAAATTTTACAAATTTGATACAAATTTAACAATAATTTAATGTTTATTATTTATAATTCTAATCCCCCCTTTTTCATCCTTTCTCCTTTTTAGATTTTCTAAAAAGTCAGATTGACAAGATGGTCGATTCCGTCTTTTACGATAACAGCATCGATACAAAAGGCGGAATCGATTCTATTTTGTTTTAAATAAATTTCAGCCGAACGTATTATTCTTTTTAATTTAACGGGAGTAATGTTAAAAACGGGCTCAAATGTTTTACCGCTTTTAACTTCAATAAAATGAAACACACCGTCTTTAAAAGCAATTATGTCTATTTCCCCGAATTTTGTGTAAAAATTTCTCTCAACAATTTTATAACCTTTGTTTTTTAAATATTCACAGGCTTTTTCTTCCGCAGTATTTCCGATTTTACGTGTATTCATTTAATATCTTTTTGTGAGATTCCGGAATTTTTGATAATTTGGAATTTTTTATATAAGCTACAGTTACTTTTAATTCAAATATTTTTTTACCGTCTTTATAAATTTCCTGTAAGATATTTACTCTTATTTTGGTGTAACCCAAAACTTTTGTTTTTATTTCAATTAAATCTCCAAGTTTTGCGGGGGTTATGTATTTGGCTTTTAAATCGGTTACAATATAACCTTCATTTTCAAAAAAAATATCGTGTTTAAAAAAAATTTCGCTTCTTGCCTGTTCGCAGAATTTGATGTATTCCGTATGGTAAACAATACCTCCGGCGTCTGTTGAGTCGTAATAGATTCTTTTTTTCATCTTCAACCTTTAATTTAAGTAGATAAGTAGTTAAGTGGATAAGTTGTGAAGGATATATAATATTGTCTTTTAAACCTTCACAACTTCACGACTTCACAACTTCACGACTTCACAACTTCACCACTTCACCACTTCACGACTTCACAACTTCACAACTTATCTTACTTCAATTTATAGTGTTCTAATTTCAAAGTTAAATTGATGTTTTCTTTGTTTTTTACAAAATCAATTGGAAAATATACCCTAAGGACTGATTTATAAGTTTTTAAAGAGTCTATAAAGTCGTAAAAATTTTTTGGGGATTTTATTGTTGAGGTGACAATGTATGTGGTTTTTAAGAAATCTTTTTTATAAACGCTTGAGTTGATTTCTTTTATAGTATGCACGCTCATGTATTTGGACGCAAACATTTTGAAATTCTTTTCATTAAAATCCCTTTTTAGCGCATTGATAATTTTTCTGTTTGCGTTTTGAAGTTTTTTTAAACTTTTAAGTTTGGTTTTGTATTCGTTGGTTGTGACTTCAAGGTTGTATTTGGTTTGATAATACTCTTTTTTTGCTTTTTTAAAAGAGTGTATTGCGGGAGATATTAAAAATGCTATAATCGCAAGAGTAATGATTATGAAAAGGGTAAAAAAGAGAAAATTTTTTATAACATCAATGCCGTATATTTTAATTTTCGGTATTTTTATGGAAATTTTCGGTATTTTCATTCTTTTTCTTTCAAATAGTTTTCCGATTTAAATTTGTACCATCCGTTTTTCATTTGGTAAAAATATGTTTTTGTTTCGGTAAAAATTGATTCTAATGGAGGTAGCATCAACATATTATATATATCCTGGGTCGGTGTAATACCGTATATAATCAGTTTGTTTTTATCAAATGAAATACTGCTTAACGTAATAGGGTCGGGAATCAGATCAAGAAGGTTTTTTATACTGTCTTTCATAAGGGAATTTTTAACCATTATATCTTCATAAAGGGTTTTTTGTTTATAGATAAACTGTTTTTGAGAATCCATTTCTATGATTTTTTGTTTTAACGAAACTATTTCTTTATTGAAAGAATCTGTGTCTTTATTGTATAAAAACGTTTTTATCTCCAGAAATATAACAAAAGAAATATATAGTATTACGGAAGCACAAATAAATATAAGCCATAATTTTGTGTCCTCTTTTAGCAGCGGTTTTTTATTAGGCTGTGTAAAACTATACATTTTCCCTGCTTATTTTGTTTATTGTTTTTAAAATGTCAAATTTATCGACCGAACTTTCAATAAACAGTTCATCCATTATCATATCTGTAATATTGTTTTCAATACCTATGGTATCAAAAATAAAAATTTTTTCAACAAAATCGGATCCGTTTTCATAATACTCCTGCAGGGCGGTTTTAATGTGTTCCATTATTTTATATTCAAAATTTAAATTTTCTATATTTTCTTTTTCTTCCTCTTCTTCTTCATCAATGCTTTCGATATCTTCATCTAATGTTTCATCAAAATCTTCAACTATGTCGATATCGCTTATATCTTCAATTCCCTCTTCTTCGGAAGTTTCGCCACTTTCTTCTGTGATGGGGAAAATGTCGCTAAAAACGGGAATGTGGTTGTTGTAAATTAAAACATATGAAAATTCTTTTGTGGTAAGGATATAAAGGGCGTTGTGTCTTAATGTGGACGTAAAATCTATTAAAGCGAATGCCGAATATAAGAAATCGAGTTTAGCGTAAGTTTTTTTTAATTCTACAAGTTCGTAAAGGGTAGTGTAAAAAGAGTATTTGTTTTTTATGCATAAAAATTTTATGTTTTCAATATCTATGCCGAGTTCTTTGTATTTTTGTTTATTGCATGAAGGAACTACCCCCTGGTTCGGAGAATCGATAAAGGTAGATATATATGTTTGCGGATTATCTTCAATGACTAAGTCTATATATTCCGTCATCTCTTTTTTGTTTTTAAATTCTTTGGTTTCACTGAAAATCACTTGGTTTTTTTTATATTTTTCGTTTAAAAGTTTATACTGATCTTCTTCTTTATAAAACGCAATCAGGTTCGGTTTAAAAAGAAGATCTTTTATGAACATAACGGATGGGCCTTTAAATAGTTTTGCAGTTTTAAAGAGTTGCTGAGTTTTGTATAAATCTGTGTTGTAGAAATAAATTCATGTCCTAAAAGTTCGCTTACGTCGTTTATCCTCGCTCCGTTTTGAAGCATATAAGTGGCAAACGAATGTCTTAACTGGTGGGGTGTTACGTGAATGCCGTGCTTTTTAAAGGCTTTTTGTATAAGATATCTGATTTTATCCGCACCTAAAGGATGTCCTTCTTTTTCAAAAAGAAACTCTTTTTTAGGGTTTGTTTGGAGGTATTTGTCGATAAATTCTTTCAGTTTTGGATGAAGCGGCAGTATTCTTGTTTTTGCCCCTTTTCCCCTTATTTCTATCCACTCGCCTTTAATATCGCTTAGTTTAATGCCCGCAGCTTCGCTTATACGAAGACCGAGTGAAAATATGACTATAATTGCGAGATATTCATCCATTGTGGCGGATTGAAGCGCCTTTTTAATATGCTCCATACTGACGGGTTTTGGGAGGGTTTTTGGAACTTTTATATGCTCATCCCCCACTATTTTGAATTTATACCCCTCGGTTTCCAGAAATTCAAAAAAACTCCTAAGGGCTGAAACCTTTTTTGCTATTGTTTTTTTGTTTAAATCGGCGATATGAAGTCTGTAGGGGGTTATGTCGATTATGTTGTTTTCAATTTCTATATGGTTTATTGCTTCGTTTAATACAATTTCATACGTTTTGTAGGTATTTGCTGATTTTGTTTTTTTAACAAAGCTAAGAAACTTTTTAATCTCTTTTTGCAAAAACTTTTTCATATATTTTTTTCGCCTTTTCGTATTGTAGTTTTGCTTTGTTTTTTAAATCATCGCTTATTAAAAGCGACGGTTTTAAGTTTTTATATTCATCCAGCAGTATTTCAAGCATTATTTTAACTCTTTGACGCTCTTTGTCGTTTAGGTGATCTTTATTTGCTATTTCTTCAATTTTTTTAAAATATTTATCTGCGTCATTCAGGAAATTCTGCCACTCTTTTGCTATTTGCGACTGTGTATAAACGGTAAATGCCATTCTGTTATACGGGTCTAGCAAATAAGCTTCTTTTGATTTTTCATATGCTTTATTATATTCCCCGTTTTCAAAATAATATCTGGCCTCTAAAGAAAGCCGGTATGAATCATTCAGCATAAAATACAATATAAAACCGATAATAATTATACCAAGAAAAAATAGTACTTTTTTTATATTCTCTCCTTTCTCTCCTTTTTTAAGTTAAGTAGATAAGTAGTTAAGTGGATAAGTTGTGAAGGGTATATATGCAATATTGTCTTTTAAACCTTCACAACTTCACAACTTCACAACTTCACAACTTATTTTACCACTTCCCCGCTTAATGTGTGTTTATTGGCATTTGTTATTTTAACATCGACAATTTCACCGAGGTATTTATCCTTCTGCGGTATTTTTACCGTAAAAAAATTGTCGCTTTTACCCATTCCCGGTTCTTCAATTAATACTTTATAAATCTTGCCGATTTGGTTTTTTGCAATTTCATCAAGTATTTCGGCATGTCTTTTTTGAAGTCTGTATAATCTTTCTTTTGCCACCTGTTTATCCACCTGATTTGGCATGTCGGCGGCTTCGGTTAGGGGTCTTGGCGAATATACAAAGCTGAAAATCTGCTCAAACCTGACTTTTTCAAGTACATCCATTGTTTCTTCAAAATCTTCTTCACTTTCACCCGGAAATCCCACTATTATGTCGGTTGTAATGCTGACATCAGGAATTTGACGTATTATTTCGCATCTGTTTAAAAACCATTCCTTGCTGTAGCCTCTTCTCATGGCTTTTAAAATGTTAGTGCTTCCGCTTTGAAGCGGGAAATGGATATGTTTGCAGATTTTCGGATTGTTTGCGAATTCTTCTAAAAATCTGTCGTCCGCATGAAGCGGATGAGGGGATGTGAATCTGATTCTCTCAATGCCGTCAATTTTGCTTATTTCCCTTAAAAGATCCGTAAAATCGACTTTTGGATGGGGATTGCTGAATCTTTTTCCGTAATTGTTTACGTTTTGTCCAAGAAGCGTTATTTCTTTAACGCCTTCAGCGGCTAATTTTTCTATTTGCCCGATAATCAAATCCATTGGAATTGAAAGCTCTTTTCCCCTGGTTTTCGGAACAATGCAGTAAGAGCATTTTTTATCGCATCCCACCATTATGTTAATAAAATCTTTATAAGGGTTTTTTCTGGTGTTTTTAAAAACGTATGTGGTGTCATCGTAGTTTATATCCGTAATAACGGCTTTTGGGGTGTTTAGGGCTTCTTTTATGCGGCTGACGTTTCTAGCACCTAATACAAAATCCACATACGGCGCCCTTTTTATAATTTCTCTGCCCATGTGGCTTGCCGTACATCCGCATACACCGAATTTGGCGTTCGGATTTTTTTTATTTAACGCACCGAGTTCGGAGAAGAGTTTTTGGACCGGTTTTTCCCTGACCGAACATGTATTAAGAAGAATCAAATCGGCATTTTCGGGATTTTGGGTAGTTTCATACTCATCGGAAAGTTCCGCGATGATGTGTTCGGAGTCTTTTACGTTCATTTGACATCCGAACGTTTCAATATATAATTTTTTCAATTTAAACCTTAAATTATATGAAGCTCGTACATATACGCGCCTTCATCAAGTCCGTATTTTACTTCCCTGAAATAAACGGAATATCCGTCGTTTTCAAGTCTGTCGATTAAATCTTTAAGGTCCTTGTACGAAGTGTCCTTATGAAAATAAAAAAAAGAGTTCGGTTTTATCTCTTTTATGAAATCCTCATAAGTTTTTTCTATAATGTTGTTATCACTGCTGATAAGTTTTAAAATCATTGTAATCCTTTTGTCTTTTATTATTATTTTAGCAAAAATTTTTGTAAAATTATATCCAAAAAAGTGGGTAGTATGTAGTGGGTAGTGGGTAGTATGTAGTATTTTAATTTATGGTAATACCAATCCCAAAAATAAATGTCCCATTTATTTTTGGAGTGAAAGAGGGTGAAAGAGGGT
>Ga0256838_1001098_pt1 | contig 13605 bp, 17 predicted proteins | sample 4571419metaG_FD_185978 | JGI IMG/M metagenome (GOLD analysis project Ga0256838, IMG submission 185978) | Hydrothermal vent microbial communities from Guaymas Basin, Mexico - 4571-419 | ecosystem: Environmental > Aquatic > Marine > Hydrothermal vents | place: Mexico: Guaymas Basin | collected...
AAAGAAAAAAACTATGCTAAAAAATATCTCACTCAAAGTGAGGAGATTTATTTAGTGGGTATTGAGTTTGATTCTAAAGAGAAAAATATTGGTTTGTTTGAGTTTGAAAAGATAAAATAGTGAAAGAAAAAAACTTTGACTCTATAATTATTAAAATAAGGATTCCATAATGCAAAAATTACCCATAGGAATACAAACATTTTCAGACATTAGAGAAGAGAATCTTCTGTACATAGATAAAACGCAAGATGCCTATAATCTAATAAATAGTGAAGGAAGATATTTCTTCCTCTCCCGTCCTAGAAGATTTGGAAAATCTCTTTTTATAGATACTTTGCATAATATATTTGAGGGAAAAAAAGAGTATTTTAAAGATTTGTATATTTATGATAAATGGGATTGGGAAGATAAATATTCAGTTTTAAAACTTAGTTTTTCAGGAAACAGAAGTACTAAAGAACTTATTACTAATATATATAAAAATATAACTTATATAAAAAAAGATTTAAATATAGTATGTGATTCTAATGATGATTACGCAATGTGTTTTGCTGAACTTATAGAAGAAGCCTATAAAAAACACAATAAAAAAGTAGTAATCCTAATAGACGAATACGACAAACCAATACTAGATAACCTAGATCAGATGGAAGTAGCTAAAGAGTGTAGAGAGATTCTTAAAAGATTATATTCTCAACTCAAAGATAACGATAGATATATAAAGTTTGCTTTTCTAACGGGAGTAAGTAAGTTTAGTAGAGCTTCAATCTTTAGTGGTTTAAATATGCTTACAGATATAAGTCTTAACCCTAGATTCGGAAATATTTGTGGATATACTCAAAATGATGTAGAAACTAAATTTTTACCCTATCTTGATGGTGTAGATTTAGAGAGACTTAAAAACTTTTACAATGGTTATAACTTCTTAAAAGATGATATTTATAACCCTTTTGATATATTGCAGTTTATTACAAATGATAAAGTATTTAAAAACTACTGGTTTGTTACAGGAACACCAACTTTTTTAATTAAGCTTATAGAGAAAAATAACTACTTCTTACCAAATTTAAGTAATTTAGTAGTAGATGAGAAACTTCTTGATAGTTTTGATATTGAGAATTTAGATTTAGAGGTTATTTTATATCAGAGTGGGTATTTGACTATTGATTCTGTAAAAGAGAAAAGAAGAGGTGGCTTAGAATATAAACTAAAACTACCAAACATAGAAGTCAAACAGTCATTTAATGATGTAGTAATTGACAGTCTTACAAAACAAAAAATTCAAAAACTAAAATATCAAGATTCTCTGTATGATGCTTTATACGATGCTGATTTAAAACTTTTTGAAGATTCACTCATATCACTCTTTGAATCTATCCCTTACAACAACTTTACAAAAAATAATATGCAAAACTTCGAGGGTTTTTATGCAAGTGTTGTTTATAGCTACTTACAATCTTTAGGTATTAGAATCATTGGTGAAGATGTTACAAATAAGGGTCGCATTGATTTAACTTGTTTTATAGCAGATAAAATTTATATAATAGAGTTTAAGGTAGATGCCAAAAAAGAGGGTGAAGCTCTAAAACAAATCAAAGAAAAAAACTATGCTAAAAAATATCTCACTCAAAGTGAGGAGATTTATTTAGTGGGTATTGAGTTTGATTCTAAAGAGAAAAATATTGGTTTGTTTGAGTTTGAAAAGATAAAATAGTGAAAGATATGAAGCTGAAACCTCAAATTAAAAAGGAATAGCATATATTTTTTCATACATATTATCACCTATTTCTACTTTTTTCTCTAAATAGATTACACTCTACACCACTACTTTTAAAAACCACCATAGATGGAATTTGGGGTGATTTGAAGCCGTAAGCTTTACATCCATGGGGTTTTTGAGCTTCCCATGTAACAAAATAATGGACACATCTTCTACAGTTAATTTTTTTCATATATACTCTTTTATTAATTGATGTATTTTAGCATATTTGATACAATACAAAAAATAAAATATAAACTAAAAAAGAGAGTACGAGTCTATGGATAAAATATTATTAATGTTACAGCTTCAAAATCAGCTTAATGATGCAACAAATGGTGAAGAGTGGACGAAGGGTGTTACAAAAAATGGTAAAACTATAAACTGGCAGCGCTGTATCTATATGGAGTGTGCTGAGATGGTAGATAGCTTTTCATGGAAGCATTGGAAAGCTATAAATGCAGAGCCCGATTGGGCTAACCACCAGATAGAAGTAGTAGATGTATGGCACTTTATTATGAGTTTAGCTATAGAGAACTATTCTCAAAACTTAAGAGGTGGCATAGAAGATCTTGCTATAAATATTTCACAACTCGAAGCATTCTCACAGACTGAAACAGTAAATGCATCTTTTGGACTTCAATCAGATGTAATAGAAAAAGTAGAAAATCTTATTCGTTTATCTATCGCTAAAGATAGTTTAGATTTGGAACAACTTATAATAGAGTTTTTTGACTTAGTAATGCTCAGTGGTTTAAATCTTGAGTCTCTCTATAGACTCTATATTGGAAAAAATATTCTAAATCAATTTCGTCAAGATAATGGCTATAAAGAGGGCACTTATGTAAAAGTATGGAATGGTGAAGAGGATAATGTTGTGATGAAACGTATATGGGAAGAGAACAGTAATATAAAGCCTGATATCCTTTATAAAGAGCTTGCTAAAGCTTATAATGCACTCACTTAAGTAGCTCTGTTGCACAATACTTTAACTATAAAAAACCTTACTTTTGGTTACACTAAAGATAAACTCCTCTTTAGTGATCTTTCACTCGATTTGAAAAGAGGAGAGATAAAGGCTATAGTTGGGGAGAGTGGGGCTGGAAAAAGCACACTTTTTGAGCTTATACTTAAAAATCTTAAGCCTTTGAGTGGGAGTATAAAAGTAAGTAGTTGTGCACAAGTTTTTCAAGACCCTTACAGCTCTTTTCATCCAAGTTATACACTTATAAACCAGATTAAAGATGTAGCTTCTCTTAATCAACTAGAGAACTATTTAGCCCTTATAAACCTTGATAAAGCACTTCTTTATAAGCTGCCACATGAACTCTCAGGTGGTCAACTGCAAAGAGCTTCAATTTTACGAGCTATTTTAATGAAACCTGATCTTTTACTTTTAGATGAGCCAACATCCGCTCTTGATAATGTCATACAGTTAGATGTGATGAAGATGCTTATGAATCATTTAGATTCAATGGCAATGCTTCTTATAACACATGACATAGAACTAGCAGAGTGGTGTGCAGATGAAGTAGTTACGATTTGAAAAAATGGTTAACAAAATAGTAACCCGACCCTGCCATAAGTATAGTACCAAAGACATTGAGTGAGATGTTTACAAATGCTAGCATAATGCTACCACCCTCTAAGAGTAAAAAACTCTCAATCGCAAAAGTAGAGTATGTTGTTAATGCACCTAGAATTCCTGTAGTTAAAAAAGACTTTACATGAACAGAAAGAAGTGTAGTGTACATAAAGTAAGCAATAAGTGTCCCCATAATAAAACTACCAAGTAAGTTTACTCCAAGTGTCCCAAAAGGGAGATCATGCGGAACCCTATGGGAGATAAGTCCATTAATATAACTTCTTAAAACAGCTCCTATAAATCCTCCACTACCTATTGCTAGTATCGTTTGCCAACTCATCATTGTACACCTTTTGCATTTTTTCTCTTAGCTCTTTAAGCCAGTTTTCATCACTCTTATCTGCTATAAAGGAGTCTAAAAATATAACCTTTAGAGTAGTTGCAGGTTTATAGTAAAACTTTTTAATATTGTAACATTTTGCACTCTCTATGATAACAACGGGTTGTACTTTTAACTGGTACTTATCGGCTACTACTTTTGCACCATTTTTAAAAGGGAGCATTTTACCATTTTGTGAGCGTGTTCCCTCTGGAAACATAGTAATAACACGACCTTTATTGAGTCTATCTTTTGCATTTTTTAGAAGTCTTAGAAGAGAAGTTTTACTTTGACGTTCTATGGGAATATCTTCAGGCATACTCATAGCAAGACCAAAAAATGGTACATCAAAGAGCTCTTTTTTTGCCACCCAAGAGAGATCTTTTTTGGAAATTGTTTCCATAATGGCTATATCTAAATCACTCTGATGGTTTATAAGATACATCTGTGCAGCAGGATCTTCTTTCCCCTTTACATCTGTGAAGAAAAAGATAGTTAAACGGACAAACCATGCAGAAGCTTTACGAGCATAGGGTCGAGGTAAAATAGGATAGAGTAGTATCATCAAAACCAAAGAGGTAAAGATAATTACAGTGGCAATAAACCAGTTAATTTTGGCAAATATCTTCATTTTTCACCCATCCTATGCGTTCGTTTAAGAGTTGTACTTTTATAAAGTTCTTTACCTCTCCCTCTTTTAGGAGTCTGATTGGTGACTCTGTTGTTTCAAAAATTGTCCCATTCTCTACAGGCAAAAGACGAATTTGTGTGCCTTCTTTTATACATATCTCTTGTTCTGGAATAGCTAAGTAAGCAATATAAACGAGAGGAATAATAATAAAAATAAGATAAATATATTTTTTTCTCCATAATATAAATATAGAAGAGATCAGCGCTATAACTCCTGCAACTGCCATCTTAATTCTTTCATGTGATTGATCTTTTGGCTTTAGGTCACTTTGTGTTGTTACACTATCATCACTGACTATAATAGGTATAGCTAAGGTGAGAAATTTATTTTTACTAATGTTAAAGTAAGAGAATGAGAAGTTCTCTATATTTTTGTTAATAACTAAGAAGTATGTAATTCTTGATGTAAGGAAGGATTCACTTACTGACTCTATACCCTGTTTAAAAACATTGTTAAAATGCATAGCTTGTATGTCAGAGTTTTCTGCTGTAGCTACAAAAACAATGATGTTATGTGTTGCATCAAAGGAGCTTGTTTTGTACTCAAGTAAATCAAAATCTTTTGCAACGATACTTGAGAAGTTTTTTTTAGGGTTGAGTGTAATTACATTGAGTTTAGAGCCTTTAACAATAGTAGAATTGTACTCTCTTGATGCTATAAGTGTTACATTGACATCGGGTAGTTTCGCCCAACTCTGTGTAGCTAAAAAGTAAAATGTATCATAAAAGTACTTTCCTCTCTCTTCTCTTTGGGGATACTCAGTAAGAACTTTTAAGCCAGAGAGGTTTAAAAACTTATAATCAATATCTTCAAAATCTCTTACAGTAGAGAGAGATTTAAGTGTGACAGGAAAAATTTCCCCTTTTACTACTCGTTTTGGTACATTCTCATAGTTTGAGTATATAACTTTATTTGCAAAAAGTGATGTACAAAAAAGAAGAGTGAGTAAAAGTAGTTTCATTATAGTGCTAAAAATCCTTCAAGCATTTTCACACCATCATCAGAACCGAGTATAGACTCCATGGCTCGTTCAGGGTGAGGCATAAGTCCAAATACATTTTTAGACTTGTTACAAACACCAGCAATAGAACTTACACTACCATTAGGGTTTTTTATCTCTCCATTTGCATTAGTATAACGAAGTAAAATTTGAGAATTTGCTTCAAGGTCAGCTAAACCTGCTTCATTTATATAGTAGTTTCCATCGTGGTGTGCAATAGGAATGTTTACAACATCACCTTGCTCAAGTTTTTCTAAAAAGATGTTATCGTTGTTCTCTACTTTGAGCGCATGATGTTTTGAGATGAAGTGAAGACCATCATTGCGTTTGAGCGCTCCTGGAAGTAGTCCTGCTTCTGTTAAAACTTGAAAACCATTACAAATACCAAGAACTTTTCCACCCTTGTTTGCATACTCAGTTACTGCTTTCATAACTGGACTAAACTTAGCAATAGCACCAGAACGAAGGTAGTCACCATAAGAGAAACCACCAGCAACAACAAGTAAGTTTGTATCTGATGGAAGAGATTCTGCTTTATGCCATACTATTTCAGTAGTAGCACCAAGTTGTTCAAAGGCATGTTGTGTGTCATACTCACAATTTGTCCCTGGAAATTGAAGGATAGTAACTTTCATTATACTAGCTCTATCGTGTAATCTTCAATAACAGTATTGGCAAGAATCTCTTCACACATTTTAGTAACTTCAACCATAGCTTTCTCTTTGTCTGTCTCAGTAAGTTTAAGTACTATCTGTTTTCCAACACGAACATCTTCAATTCCATTAAACTGAAGAGAATCAAGTGCATGATGCACTGCTTTCCCTTGAGAGTCTAAAACACCTGCTTTTAAAGATACATTTACTATTGCTGTCATTACTATTTTCCTAATATTATTTTATTTATTACTTACCGAGAATTCGGTTTAAAACTTGCTCATAAGCCACTGTTAGCCCACCTAAACCTTGACGAAATCTATCTTTATCCATTTTCTCTCCAGACTCTATGTCCCAAAAACGGCAGTTATCAGGAGAAATCTCATCTACTAAAATGATATTTCCAGTGCTATCTTTACCAAATTCAAGTTTAAAGTCTACAAGGTTTAAACCTTTTTGCGCAAAGTAAGGTTTTAAGATGTCATTCACTTGGCGAGCCATACGACGAAGTTTATCTAACTCATCTTGGTGCTCAACAAGTTCTAAGATGAGACAGTGTTGATCATTTAATTTTGGATCACCTAAGTCATCATCTTTGTAATCAAACTCAACAAGAGTAAAAGGAAGAACTTTCCCATCTTCTATACCAAGATTACGGCTAAGAGAACCAGTAGCGATATTGCGAACAATAACTTCTATAAGAATAACATCTACTTTTGTATGAAGCATATGGTTATCATCTAGCATTTTTACAAAGTGAGTTGGTATGCCATTCTCTTCTAAAAGTTTAAATAGCTCTGTTGAAATTTTGTTGTTAAGTGCACCTTTCCCTGCTTCACTTGACTTTTTCTCACCATTAAACGCAGTTAAATCATCTTTGAACTCTGAAATAACAAGATTTTCATCATCTGTTAAAAACAGTCTTTTTGCTTTTCCTTCGTAAAGTAACTCTCTTTTTTCCATTGCGTTTATCCTTTTATAATTATTAAAGCTTTAATAATGTCAACTGCTTCTTTAAGTTGAATATCTTTGTTGAGCATTTCTGGCGTGATTATATCTTTTTTATCTTTTGAGTCAGCTTTGTCTTCCTCTTTTTTTCCATCAACTTTTTCAAGCTCTTCCTCAAGATGTTGCTTTAAGTCTGCTTCTTTAATGGCAAATTCATTTTTATGTGTTTTTACTTCACCTGGAGCCACTTCAATATCTGGTTTAACACCAACTGCTTGAATTGTTCTGCCACTTGGTAAGTAATATCTAGCTATAGTAAGCTTAATTGCTTCTTCTTTAGTAATAGGAAGAACAACCTGAACACTCCCTTTACCAAATGTATTTTCACCAACTAAAACGGCTCTCTTATGATCTTGAAGTGCACCACTAACAATTTCACTTGCACTTGCACTTCCTCCATTTATAAGTACAACAACAGGAACTTTTGTAAGTGTAGCACTTGAAGTAGCAGAGTAAGTTTTTGCATCGCTCTCATGTCGCCCTTTTTGAGAAACAATTTTTCCACTATCTACAAAAATATCTACTAAATCAACGGCTTGATCGAGAAGACCTCCCGGATTATTTCTTAAATCTAAAATAATCCCCTTTGTAACTGCTTTTCTTTTGTTAATCTCTTTTGCTACATCCTCAGCAACTTTTTTATCAAAACTCGCAACACGGATATAAAGAGTCTCTTCATTTATTACTTTTGCCCGTACTGATTCTATAGTGATAATGCCACGAACTATATGCACAGGAAGAGGTTTTATTTCCCCTTTTCTTACTATTGTAATGTCAATAGGATCACCCACCTTGCCACGCATAAGCGAAACAGCTTCATCTATTGTCATCCCAAGTGTTGATTTTTCACTAATTTTTAAAATTATATCGCCAGCTTTTAATCCAGCTTTATCTGCAGGTGTATCATCTATGGGTGAAATAACAGTAAGTGCACCATCTTTCATCCCTACGGTAATACCAAGACCACCAAACTCACCACTTGTCTGTACTTGGAGCTTTTTATAATCTTTTTTTGTTAAAAAATTTGAGTGTGCATCAAGGTTCTTCATCATTCCATCAAGTGCTTTATCCATAAGCTCTTCAATAGTAATGTCATCTACATTGTACTGCTCAACAATGCTAATTACTTTTGTAAATTTAGCAAGAGACTGTAGTCGTGATGCTTCTGCATCTTTCAAAGAACTCTCAGCAAAGAGAGTTGAAGAGAAAAGTAAACCCATAGAGAGTGCAGTAGACGCAAAACCAAGAGTTATGAATTTTTTATTTTTCATGTGAGACCTATAATTAATTTTTAAAAAGATATTATACCTTTAAATTGTAAATTATCTTATTTCTATATAATGTCAAAAACTATTTCTATAAAGAAGGCAAAAATGAGCACGATAAAAGAGTATTTAACAGATGATCATAGAAAATGTGATGCAGTTTTTGCACAAATGGAAGAGAAAGCTGGAAACTCTTTAGCTGAGGCGAAAGAGTTAACAACTGCATTTGTGGCAGATATGGAACATCATTTTCAGATGGAAGAGCGTGTTATGTTTGCAGAGTTTGAGACAAAAACAGGAATGACGCAGGGTCCAACGACTATGATGCGTCAGGAACATATGCAGATGAGAGCATTGATGCAACAACTTTTGGAAGCTATATCTGACAATAATTCAAATAAATTTTTTGGTACTTCTGAAACTTTGATGATTCTTTTACAACAGCATAATATGAAAGAGGAACAGATGCTCTACACAATGGCACAACAACATTTAAGTGCGGAGTCAGATAGAATTGTAGAGATGATGGACTCTCTCGTAGTAGAGTAGGAGAAAAATTGGAATTAAGTGGACTTTCAGTAGATCAAGCACCTCCCATATCGGCACCATTACGTTTCTTTTTGACGGCACCTCTGTTTGGTATATTAGCAGGTTTCTTGATTCTCTTTAGTGATGTACCTTCCCTTATAAATCGCTACTCTATGGATGCTATTATTGTAACACACTCCATAACTATAGGAATGTTTGCATTTATAATGTTTGGTTCACTTACCCAGATGCTTCCTGTGTTAGCTGGAGCGAAGATGCTAAAAGTAAAACTGGTAACTACACTCTCTCATTTACTTTTAGTCACAGGCTTATTATTTATGATTTTTGGTCTAAAACTTGGAATAAATTTCTTAACTGTGTTTTCTTATATATTCCTTGGTATTGGCTTTTTACTAATGATCTTCTCTGTAGCATATGCTTTGAAATCAGTAAATCATTTTACCGCTACTATTAAGGGGATGTCTGCGAGTCTTATATTTGTTTTTTTCATCTCTTTAATGGGTGCTTTTTTACTTTATGAGTATGCTACAGATTCTATTTCAAAGTATCATCTCTTAGTGGCAAATATTCATAGTGTATGGGCAATTTTTGGCTTTTCTGGTCTGCTTATTATAGGAGTGGCATTTCAAGTGCTTCCTATGTTTTATGTAGCACCAAAGTTTAAACAGTTTTGTAAACGTAGAGTTGTTTATCTTATTAGTATTGGTCTTATAATATGGATGTTTTTAAACATCTTTTATGAGGATTATGCACTCTATTCTAAGTTATGGATAGCGACATTTTTTTGGGCATTTGCAACAACTGTATGGCTAAAGTTCAACAAACGTAAACGCCCCGTTGTTGATGTGACTGTTTGGTACTGGAGAACAGCAAGTATATTTTTAACACTAGGCTCATTTCTTTGGATCTTTGATGAGTTTTTTAAACATGAGTACATAGTTATGGTTGGAATTCTTATTGGGGGAGGATTTATTCTATCTATTATGATAGGTATGCTTTATAAAATAGTTCCATTTCTTGTATGGTTTCACCTCAATGGTATGGGCTATATGAAGATTCCTACACTCACAGAGATGATAGATAAAGATTTAGCGAAAGTACAGTTTACACTGCTTCTTTTATCTCTGATTGGCTTTATATTTTCATTTTATATGCCAAAACTTTTATCTCCATCTGCTACTCTTTTTATAGTGAGTATGATTATTTTAGAAATAAATGTTTTAGCACCCGCTTTTGTATATAGAAAAATTATAAAAACTAAACCAGACTTTGACATGAGTATGTTTAAAGTATCTTAGGAGAAAAGATGAAAAATATTGTACTAATTGGATTTATGGGAGTAGGAAAGGGGAGTGTTGCTCGTGAAGTTGTTAAAAACTCTAAGTATATGGCTATTGATACAGATGATCTTATAGAGTCTATGGAAAATAGAAAAATTAAGAGTATATTTGAGGAAGAGGGTGAAGCTTACTTTCGAGTTTTAGAAAAAAATATTTCTAAATGGCTTGAATCAAGTGTTAAAAATACACTTGTTTCTACTGGTGGTGGCTTTTATAAACAGACAAACTTAAAAAAAATTGGTATAATTGTACTTCTTGATTCTCCTTTTGATGCAATTATTAAAAGAATTAAAGAGCATCCAAATGCAGTTAAAAAACTAAAAAAACGTCCTCTCTTGGCTGATTTAAAACAGGCTAAAAAGCTTTACAATGAGAGACGTCCTGAGTACCTTAAACTTGCCGATATTGTTATAAATGTAACAGATAAAAGTGCATTTGAGTGTTCAAAAGAATTATTAAAAAAGGTAAAAAAACATGCATAAAATATTTTTATATATAACACTGTTGTTTGCTACAACCGTGATGGCAAGTGAAGTTCACTGGGCAAAAGATTTTAGATCTGGAATAAAGCAAGCAACAAAAGAGAATAAGCCTGTTCTTTTCGTTTTTTCTCGTCATAGTTGTAAATATTGTGTTATTTTAGATAAAACAACCTTTTCGGATAAGCGAGTTATAAAGGGTCTAAATAGAGATTTTATTTCTATTATCTCTTATAGCGATGAGAACGATTATACTCCTCGTGAATTATGGAGACCTGGTACTCCTACTATTTGGTTTTTGATGCCAGATGGTGCACCTATGTACCAACCTCTTATGGGTGCGGTTGATCCTGATGGTTTTTTAAATGCAGTAGCTGTGGTTAAAGAAGAGTTTGATAGACGTTTGTCTACTAAAAGTGAAGTGAAAAATACAAATAAAAAAAGTGAAAAAAAATAATGATGTTTATAAAATCTAGCGATAATGATTTTGGCAAGAGTTTTGAAGAGTTACTAGGTCGTGGAAAAATGGATATGGCACATGTTAGTACTATAGTTGGCAATATTATTTCAGAAATTAAAGAGAAGAAAAATAGTGCGCTTAAAGAGCATATTGCTAAGTTTGATAACTGGACACCATGTAGTGATGCGGATTTGAAAATTTCTACAGAGTCTATGAGTAAAGCCTATGATGTACTAGAGCCAAAACTAAAGTCAGCACTTCATTTGGCATATGATAGAATTAAAGTCTATCATGAAAAGCAGAAACCAAAATCTTGGTTTGATACAGAAGATAATGGTACTATTTTAGGGCAAAAAGTGACTGCTGTAGATAGTGCAGGGCTCTACATTCCTGGTGGGAAAGCTGCATATCCATCTTCTCTTCTTATGAATGTTATTCCAGCACAAGTTGCAGGAGTTGAAAACATAGTTGTATGTACTCCAACACCAGATAATGAACCAAATGAGCTTCTCCTTGCTGCTTGTCACCTCTGTGGTGTAGATCAAGTCTATAAGGTTGGAGGTGCTTCTGCTATTGCTGCTATGGCTTATGGGACTGAAAATATTCCTAAAGTAGATGTTATTACGGGACCGGGTAATATCTTTGTGGCAACTGCAAAAAAGATGGTTTTTGGTGATGTTCATATAGATATGATAGCAGGACCAAGTGAGATAGGTGTGTTAGCTGATGATAGTGCAAATGCAAATCACTTAGCTATAGATCTTCTTTCTCAAGCAGAGCATGATGAGATGGCAAGTTCTATTTTAATAACACCATCACAAGATTTAGCAGATGCTGTAAAGATAGAGATAGAAAACTGGTTAGTAAAATTACCTCGTCAAGAGATAGCTAGAAAATCAATAGAAGAACGTGGTGCTATCATTGTAACAAAAGATATGGATGAAGCGATTAAACTTATGAACGATATCGCTCCAGAGCACTTAGAAGTAGCAACGATGAGCCCTTTTGAACTACTCCCTTTCATAAAACATGCAGGAGCAATCTTTTTAGGACATAATACTCCAGAAGCGATAGGGGATTATGTAGCAGGACCTAATCATACACTACCAACAGGTGGTACTGCAAAGTTTTACTCTCCTCTTGGAGTGGAAAATTTTATGAAAAAAACAAGTATTATCTCTTTTAGTAAGAGAGCTATAAATGAGATAGGTGAAGCTTGTGCACTTATTGCTAATACTGAAGGATTAACTGCACATGAAGAGTCAGTTAGAGTAAGATTAAGTAAATAAAACATTTGACTTCTTACTGATTATAAAGTTCCATTTATAATCAGTATAAGTCATTAAAATACACTCCATCTAAATATTCCCAATCGAAAAAAATATCAAAAAAATATCACTATTTTATAACTCTCTTAAGATTACTTAGCTAATATTGTAGCAGTAAAAAAAGCCCCCAATGCACTGTATTAGGGCTTCTTTTAATAAAAATTAGTCGTAGTTATAAATCTAAAAAAGCCATTTTTAAATGGTTAAAGGAGAATATATGCAATTAGGTTTCCTAGTTGATTTACACCTGTGTATGGGTTGTAAAGGTTGTGAGATCGCATGTAAAGTGGAAAATGAAGTTCCACTTAGTACATGGAGATTACGTGTTAAATATGTAGACGTGGGAGTTTTTCCAGAGACAAAGAGAACATTTACACCTCTAAGATGTAATCACTGTGAGAATGCTCCATGTGAAAGAATCTGTCCAGTATCTGCACTTCACTACATTGAAAATGGTATTGTAAATATTGACAAGTCAAGATGTATTGGTTGTGCTGGTTGTGTTATGGCTTGTCCTTATGGAGCAATATATATTGACCCTGAAACACAAACTGCTGATAAATGTACATACTGTGCACACCGTATCGCATCATCAATGATGCCAGCTTGTGTTGTAGCATGTCCTGTTGGAGCAAATATTTTTGGTGACCTTGAAGATCCAAAATCAAATATTTCTAAATACATTATGCAAAATCAAGGAGATGTTCAAGTTCGTAAACCTGAGAAGGGAACTGACCCTCATCACTTTTATGTTGGCGGCGGTAGTGTTAACCTTAATCCTCTTGCTTCAAAAAGAGAAGAAGGGTACAACTTGTTTAATAATATCACGCATCTTCCACTAGGAGGGCATCATTAATGGTACATGAAACTTTAGCAATAACAAATGCAGTAGTAACTTTGGATGTAGCTTTACCAGAACCATTTTGGCACTGGTATGTAACTATGAATATGTGGGCAAAAAGTATTGGTACTGGTCTAATCTTTATGCTATTTTTACTACTTAGAAAAAATGCTAGTGAGATGAAGGGACTTAGAACTCCTGCTATTATCGTCTCTTTTGTGATGATGAATATATTTTTACTCTTCACATTAGCTGATTTACACCAACC
>Ga0256838_1001100_pt1 | contig 13593 bp, 15 predicted proteins | sample 4571419metaG_FD_185978 | JGI IMG/M metagenome (GOLD analysis project Ga0256838, IMG submission 185978) | Hydrothermal vent microbial communities from Guaymas Basin, Mexico - 4571-419 | ecosystem: Environmental > Aquatic > Marine > Hydrothermal vents | place: Mexico: Guaymas Basin | collected...
CCTGTATTAGAACCAACAGGGTGTGTAGGTTGTTGAGATTGATTATATGAAGCTAATGTAGGTATATTCTGTTGATTCTGATTTAGCAAACTAAAGTTTTGATTTTGTGGATTAAATTGTGATTGAATATTTTTTATTTGTCCATCATATAATGCAATATTATTTTGTAGTGCTTGTTTTTGTTGCAATAGAGCATTTCTTTGTTCAATTGTAAGATTTCCTGAGTTTAATTCTTTATCTATCACACTTATTCTTGCAAGTACATTGTTTTTTTCTGTTACTAATTTATACAATTTGCCATATAATTTTTGAGCTATTTTATATTGGTCTTGTCCATCTTTTAATAATAATTCAATTTTCTTTGTGTTAAGTTTATCCTTGTTTAAATCATAATTCCTATTAGCGTCCTTTTCTCTAAAATTCAAATCATCATATCTGTATTTCATGAGAGCTTCAGCATTTTTTCTTCTAAAATTCAAATCCTCTCTTCTAAAGTTCAAATCATCTTGTCTGTATTTATTCATAAATTCATCTTGTTGAACCTGATGCATAAACTGTGCAGTCTGTAAAAGTTCTTGTTGTTTTCTTGCTTCTTCTTGTTCAAGAAGCATATTCATCTTTAATGCTAAAGAACCAGAAGAATTAAATATATTTGCTACAGAATCAAGCATTTTTGAGGCATTAGCCATTCCTTGATTAGCTACAGAACCACCCTGTGCTAATGCTTCCATATATGGATTTTGCATATTTTATCCTTTAACCATTCATATAAGAATCAGTAAGTTTTTTTCTAACGTTTTGTATTCTGTCTAATTCCTGTTTGGTTCTATTCCATTGTTCTTTTGCCATACTTAGTTGTTCTTTAGCTAATCCGTATTGTTTAAACCCAAGATATAAACCACCAAGAGTTGATAATGTTGACACTCCTAAATTTAGTGGTTTTAGATAATTATTTACCAAACCATTAGTGCCAAAATTTTGATTGGCATAATATTCTGATTTTAATGCGTTTAAATCATAATTGAAAACAGCATCTTCAGGAGATAATACAGGATTTTGAATCATAGCGTTATCAATAGCTTTCAATTTACCTATACTCATTTGGTTTAAAGTGTATGTACCAAGAGTTGGTGTTATATATGGATTATTTGCCATTTTCTGTTCCTTTGTAGAATTTGTAAGTTATTTAAATCATAGAACCAACAGGAGTGGTTCTATTGTTTAAACAACTTTTACAAAGTATTTGTTTACATATCTTACAGATGCGTTAAGATTTTCCTTCTCTTGAAGTCTTGCTATCCTGTTAGCTTTCTCCTGAGAAACTCTTAATTGTTCCATAATAGCTCTCGGGTCTGTTTTGCGGTTAACTTTTCTTGGTTCTTTTATTCTTTCAATTGTTTTAACATCATTTTCAGATAAGATAACTGGAACATCGAAAGGAATAACTTTTCCATTCACTTTAACAAATCCCTCTCTGTCTGCGTTATCAGTTGCAGGTTTTATTATAACTTTTACTTTACCGTTTTCCATTTTAGCTTTTGCCATAAGTTCTCCTTTTTTTTATTTATTTAACTAAATCGTGAGAACCAAGAGTGGTTCTCACTGTTTAATTAAATATCAAAATGGAATTTAATTAAACCAAGTCTTTCAGGATATATAGTTGAAGCACCTAACCAAGATTTCCATCCGATTGTAGCAACTCTGTTAAGTGGGTCATCACCATTTTGACCTAACCCTTTAACGATTACTTCGATTCTTTTCTTACCTCTTAATGGAACGTTTGCAGTGTGCTCTTTACCAAGAATTAACATATATCCGATGTTTTTATCATCTTCTTGTTCGATAAGCATATTTTCGTTTTCGATTATTCTTACATCTTTAAGCATACCGATTTCACCATCAAGAGGTTTAACAGAACTTGATGCATATTTTTCAAGAGGTACAAAGTCTGGATTGTCTTTTAATGCATCACCTGCAAGTGTGTTTACAACTCCAATATATCTTGACCACACTGGTTTTGTTTTATAGTTTGGGCTTGAAGATAGAATAGAGTTTACATATTTGGCACCAGATAGTTTTAATTGCAATGAGATTTTTCTAACCGCTTTAGACATAGAACCACTGGTTGCATCATCTTCTGGTGCAGTATTGCTTGTGATATCTACTAAATGTCCTGCCGCATTAATCATGATATCTCTGTAAAATCCATCAATAATGAAAGAAGCAACATCGCTGTATTGTCTAACATTCTCACTTATTGTATACATATCATGGAAAGTTTTAACTTCTTCTGTTACTGTCATAAATGCACCGATAGGGAATATATCAGTTGATTGTTCAACAACTTTCATTTGACCTTTTTCTGTTCCAGAGCTTCCTTCTGGAAGGATAAAATCTTGATATGCGTTCTTATTAACTAATGTTGCAATTCCCTCTCCATTAGCAACATCGTTTCCAGTATAATCTGTGTAGATTTCGTTTGCTAACATAAGGTCTTTCATTGGAACCCATTTTCTGAATACGATTTTGGTTCCATTGTTTTGAGGAAGAGCTTTTTGCATTGTTGCAAATTTATCAAAGATTGTTTTTTGTGCTACCTCTGTAGCCATAAGTTTATCAACGTATGCTTGTTGTTTTGCACCTAATCCTGAACCTTGTGTACCATAAGTAATTGTTGGCATTGTTGTCTCCTTTAACTAAATATTTCTTTTTCTAATTCTTCAAGAGATTTGTTGTCCCAAATCTCATCATAGGTTTCTTCAATTGTTTTTCTTTTTGTTTTTGTTTTAACAGTCTTTTTAGGTTTAACTGTTTCTGTTGGTTCTGATACTTGTCTTTGAACAGGTGAAATGTTTTGCACTGCATATTGATAAGCCTGTAACCAGCTTAATGCGGGATTTAAGGCTTTAATCTTAACTGCTTCAGGCAACACCTGTTCAAATTCTCCTGTTTGTACAGAACCAACGAATGCAGGGAATACATCAGGTTTATACAATTCAACTTTGAATGTATCGTCTAATGTATCCCATATCTTTGATACTTTACCTGCTAATTCAGGGTCTCTTTGAGTTAGGTCTGAGTAGAATTCTCTGATTGGGTCTTCTTCTTGAACCTCAGGTTTGTAGTCAGCACCTGTTGGTTCTTCTTCAGAGAAGAAATCATCTTCAGGTTCTAACTCGATTCCGAATTTATTAGCAAGGTATTTAATTGCTTCTGCTTTACCATTTTTAGCATCTGCAAGAGCTTTAACGTCTTCTGGTGTAATACCAGCTTCTTCTATAATTGAAGCTATATTTCTTAACGGTTTAATCTTATTCATTTTAAATGAATAGTCTAAACCTTTTTGCATAAGTTCAATAGCTTCATCTTCAGTTCTTACCCAGATTTCTTTTCCTCTGTATTTAAGAGGTCTAGTTATAACAAGCCCTTGTGGTTCATTACTTTCTTCTTCAGAACCAACATCTGCTTTTTCGTCTTTTTTTTCAACTGGTTCTTCAGTTGCTTTCTCATCTGTTGGTTCATTAGATAATTCGCTAATATCAATCTCATCCAAGTCTTTTTCCCAAACTTCATCATATTCATCTTTTTCCTCTGTTTGAGGATTTTCATCTGTTTGGGTTTCTTTAGTGTTATTCTCCTCTGTTTGAGGATTATTGTTTTCATCGCTTTGAGCTGTTGGCTCTTCTAAAGTGTTTTCGTTAGAACCAAGAGTCTCATCAGCGTCCAGCTCCATATTAGGAGCAGGAGTAGCTAAAGTGTTCAACTCTTCCATCTAAAATCTCCTTTTTTTTAAGATTGTTCTTCTTCGGTAATTGTAGCAGAATTTATTAGCTCATCAAAATAAGCTCTTAAGTTTTGTCTTGCTTTCAGTTTATCAATAACAGCTTTATTGTCTAAATCTTCATTGAAAACGATGTCTTTAATATCAGTTCCAAGATATTTGTCAACTACAAATTCTTTGAAATCTTCGTTTTCTAATAATCTAAAAATAGCGTCTCTATTCATTATTTTTCTCCTTTACTTTGTTTAATACATCAGCATATTTGTTAGCTATATCAGCATCAACGCTTAATGCTTCTTTCTGTGCTTTAACTTCTGTTTGTTTGGTTCTTGCTAAAGCATTCTGAGCCAATGCACTCTCTTTTTGAGCTTTAGCTTGTTTTTCTGCCATTTCAAGTTGCATCATTTGTTGTTGCATTGGATCTGGTTGAGGTTTGTAGTTTGCTATTTCATCGGCTAATTCAGGATAGTCAAGTAGCTCTGTTAGCTTAGCTAATAGTTTCTGAATCACATCTGGTGGACAAGCTCCTGCCTGAACCAAAGAACCAGCTTGTTGCATAAGCATATTTATTTGATTTATTTTAACAGATTTTAATCCATCTGTTCCTACTCTGAATTTAATATCGTATTTAACATCTTCTTTATTAAAGATATCGTTCACTTCTTTTGCTATCAATAACATAGCTTTTTGTTTAGTGTCTTCTGGTAATTCATCAACACCAAATTCTTTTGCTAACCTCATCGTTTCTTTAGCTTTAAGCTCAGGGATATTAATACCTGTTATTTTTTCTATCTCTTCATCAGATAAATACTTCATCATCATTTGAAGCCATTTGCAAAACATCTTTTTAAGAGCATCTTGAATATTAATTGAAAACATAAGCAATCTAATTTGAGATTGGTTCATCATAGACTGGAAATTGGATGCAGGTGAGTTTAATTCTTTACCAGATACTCCAGCAACCGTTCTATTAACACCTGTTAATCCCTCCGCTTGGTTCTCTATTATTTGAAGCATATTATAAACGCTTGAAGGTAATTCATTAAAGTGACCATCCATTACTACTTGATTTAAAGGAACACCGGTAGCATTGACTTCTACAACAGGATGTCCACTCATTAATCTTTTGTAGTTTACTGCATCAAGGCTTCCTTTTCTAATGAATTTAGTTCCGTTATTTGACATAGACATATTATCTATTACTCCTCTTACTATCGAGGTCATAAATTTTTGCTCATCTGCTATTATTTCCGCTAAAGCATCTCCCCAAATTGAAAATTCTTTTTTAAATAAGTTTACAGGAATGAAAGGATACCAGTTAAAATCATATTCTTTAGAACCAATCACATCAACAGTATTGCCTGAGTCTGATAAGAAGAAATCAATTTTTATTTTTCCATTATCTCTATACCAGTACTCATATACGTAAATCTTTTTATCTTTTTTATTCTCCTTATCTTCCTCTTCTAATCTCCACAACTCTCTGCCGTGCAAATCATCTCCAGATTCAGAACCAATGCTTTGTTGTCTTGAAAAGAATCTATTTACAACTTCTTTATCATATAGTGGATTAGACAATAAGTCCTCTTTTGTTGTAGGATATCTGACTATAATGTATCTACATTCGCCTATACTATAAGCTGTTGGATCTGTAAAAATGTCTTCATTAGGAATGATTTGAGCATGAGGGCGGTTTTTGATAACTTTCTCTATTGAGATTTTATATCTAGAACCACCGAGATGTTCTACTTTTGCTCTCTTCTGGACAAATCTGTCCAACATTGAAGGGTCTTGCACTTCTACAACCTGTTGGTTCTTTTTAACTTCCTTATCCCAAGAAACATAAATAAATCCTGTGCCTTCTTTTGTAGGAACATTAACTAATGTGTTTATGAAAGTAACTCTGTCAAATTCTTTATCCCAGTAGTAGTTTAATAATTTTTCATCAAGTTTAGCCTTAATGATGTCGTCTTTGGTTCTTGGTTCTATTTGTACTATTTCAGAAGATGAAAGAAACGGTTTTGCCAAGTTTGCAGTTAATGTTATAGCCTGTTTTTTTATTAATTTCCAAACTATTTTACTTCTTCCATCAATTTCATTACCAAGAGGTTTTCCTTCATATAAATCCAACCATTCCTGTATCTTCTTATTTATCTCTCCTTTAAACTCTGATGCTTCATGAAAGTTTTGAGATATTGTTTCTTTGTCCATAATTATCCTTTTATATAAGATTTTTATCGTTTATTGTTGATTCGTTTACAGTATTGTAATATAAATCATTAAAATCATACAATAAACTGTATTGTAAATCATAATAAGAACCAATCTGCTCCATAGGGATATAGATTGTTTGTTTTTTTATACTATTTATAGTTTCTGCAATTTCTTCTCTTTCTTGTTCTAATTCCTGAATAGAAACTACTATATCTTGTGTTTCTTTTTTAAAATAATATTTTGCTAACTCAACTGAAAAGTTTGCTATATTTTCAAAGCTTAATGTGTTGGTGTTCGGATTGCTATAGGATGAAACTGCAACTGACATTGCAACAGTTAATGCCATTTTTAATTCTGGCGATAAATTTGATGAAGCTATTATATTTCCAGCTATACTCATTCCTATGACAAGTGCTGGATTTCCAGTTGCGATAGAAGCTACTACAGTAACAACAAAACGGAAAAATCCAGATTCAAAGAATGATGTATGAACCACATCGTGTGAATAAGCTAATAGAACAAGACATTCTTTAATAAACTCATATCTTTCGTGTACATTTAATTCTTTTACCCAGTTTAATGGAATGAAATAAAAAAACTCTTCATCTTCTTCTGTATATGAAGTAGAACCACCGTCTGAGGCTTTAATTTTCAATGAATAACTAGAGCGGATCGTTCCATGCCTCTGTATCGTGCTTATTGCATAGGTAAAAGAATTACCTTCAATGTCTATTGTTATATTATTATTTTCTCTATATAAAGCATTAAGATACTTTGAAAAATAATGATAGTTTTTGTCTTTTGTAGCGTAAGTTATAATAAATGTTTTTAGAGTGTCAGAATTAAGGGAGTCAGTAATATCTTCATATTTTATTCCAACATTAGATAATGCTACATGCATTTTTTTGTCTTCCTGTTGTATTATTCCATTATTTTTAACGACTATACCGAGAACCTGTGTTGTTTTAGCTTCCCTTATTATATTATCAAATCCATTCCAAATATGTTCCTCGTTTTTATTATCTAGATACTTTATTCTTATTGATACTCTTTTGTCTGGATTATATTCTATCTTCTCTGGATATATATGTGTTTCTCCGTCTTCACTATAAAAAGCATCTTTCTCCTTTGATAGCATTATATAATAATCAGTCTCATTTACATTGTCTTCTGACACTTCTGAGACAACAGCTGGTATTTCACTTTCATCTTTTTCTGATTTTTTTTTCATTATATAATATGTTTTATTTCCATATTTAATTGATGGTAATTCTATTGTTTCTGTGTTACCGTTTACAGTAAAAGTAAATGTTTCTGTGTCAGTGTAATCAAGCGTTAAACTCTCATTGTTTTTTAATTGGTCTACAACGTTTAAGTAGTTATATGGGAAAAAGAACCAATCGGTTACTTTAGTAATAGTATCATCTACTTGGTTCTTAATAAAGTTAAAAACTGCTTCATCTGTGAGCATTTCCTGTGTCATATTAACTTTAGCAGTAAAACCAAGTTTTTCAAAAATTTTTAAATTAATAGGACGTTGAGAGTTTTTTAATAGACCTTTGAAAATATCAGTTCCTTTTTTACTATAAACTGAAAACTGAACAAGATTCTTTTTAAATAAATCAGTATCTTGGTTACAGATTGGAGTTATCTGAAGGCTGTATATATCATGAGATTTACTTCCCATTATAACTTCTCTAATACATATTTTGTGTAAAACTGATAATGTTCAATAGGTTTAAAACCTATCAGTTTGTTTAGCTTATGAGCTTCTTTGTAGAAGTTTGCTGTATTTACAAAAATAGAACCAATAGTGCTCACAGTTTCTTTAGCCAACTGTTTTATATCTTTTACAAACTGCAATGCATTGGTTCTGTCTAAATCTTGAGAGACGAAAAAGATTATATGTCCGTCTCTTTGTAGGATAATAGGAACTAATGGACTATTGGTTCTGTTATCAAAAACAATAAAGTATTTATTATATCTTCCATATCTTGAGTTTATAGCTTTTAGATAGCATTCTTTTACGTTTTTACAGCCATAGAGCATAGCTTCAATATTGTCTTTATGTTTAAACTTAACAGAACCAACGATAGCTTTAAACTCTTCTTTAGATACTTCTTTATACATTAAATAACCTTACTTTTTTTTAATTATTACTCAATTCCAAATTCTGATTTGAAATTATTGTACAGTTTAGAAACTTCATCGTTTGATACTACTGAAGGTTTATCATCAAGCATTCCTGAACTAAACATTATAGCCCAAGCATTCATTTGAGAATCAAACATTTTAAATTTGAAGTTATCATCGAATCCTCTTCTTTGTCTTTGAAGTGTTTTTATGTTCTCTTCTATTTCATCTTGTCTTTTTCGTTCTGTTATTTGCTGTTCTTTTATTAATCCTATTTGAGCTTCTTTCATTGGAGCTTCAAAAGCTAATTGAAGACAAGTATTCATAAGGGTTGAATATACATTGGCATAGTCTGTTCCTTTTAATCTACCCTTATTAAACTGTTTATCCAAATCTGCTTTTACTTTTGCTGTAAGCTCATCATATACTGTTTTTACCTGTTCAATATCATAAGCCATTATTTATCCTTTTTTGTTTGATAAATTAGAACCAATATGCTTTGCAGTTTTTTCTATAGATCTTCCTATTACATATCCACCTATTCCAAGTTTTAATAATTCCCACATCTCTTCAGTAAGCGTTAATGTTGGAACATTAGTCCCAAAAGCATTAAAATAAGGAACTAACACGTAATTGTTGAAAATAATAAATACAAATACAAGCATTGTAATAGGTCTCCAAGAAGAAGTAAGCCAATGTTCTGAATTAGCTTCAGCTTCTATAATGTTGGCTCTCATTTTAGTGTATTCCATCTCAACCTGTTGTAGTTTCATTAATATCTCTGCCTGTTTGTTTGGGTCTTTGATAGCTTCACCTGTTATAGCCTCTCTTATATCCTTGAATACAGAACCAACGTCCTTAAGAGAAAAGTCTATTAAACCCATATCAGTTTCCTTTTAATATCTCATAAAGTTTATTGGGACTTATTCTGCTTGGTTCTAAAGGGAATAAAGGCTTATATCCTCCAACTTTTAAAAAGTTAGCTACAAACTCACTACAGAACCAACGGGTGGTTCTATCCTGGAAAGGTAAGATAAAGCCGAAAATCCCCATCCAGTCATATTTAGAACCAACAACCTGATTAAAGAAGTGCATTGAATTATGTAGATTTGGTAAATCTACAGTCACATAATCCCAAACATTGTTATCAACTGTATGATATTTTTTTCTCACTCTGCCATCTCTTGGAGAAGTAGAATACATCATATCTCCAATTATAACCTCTACATGAGAATGTTTGCCTTTTGTCCACCAAGCTATTATTTTATCATCCCATTGAGCTTTTGATTGATTGGCTTTATAAAAGGCAACCTGTATTTTAGTTTGATACATTATAAACATCCTTAATGATGTCACCTATTTTAGCTTGTCTGTCAAATATTTTTTTAATCATCTTATCACCCTCTTGTGCAAACTGAACATCTGCTAAAGTCTGTATATTATCAAAAACTTTAATCATTTCTTCGATCATTTCTTTGTCTTTAATTTTGTTTTTAGTTGTCGTAGGCAATGCTTCATAAATTCTTTTAATAACGGACATCATTAGACTAATCATCTTTGCATTATCAGCAATACTGTCAGGCAAATCAAAAACTTCATCCTGTATTCTTTTTCTTGCTAAACCTTTTTTAACATTCTCACTTTCAGAAGCTACAGGAATTTCCTGTATTGTTTTTTTGTAATATAAACCATCTTTTGTAGTTACAGTTTCTTTTATTTCGTATCTCATTTATTATCCTTTTTTCCATAGATTTGAAGTGAACGGTTCTATAATCTCTAGTCCTTTATTAGGAGACACTATTTTTCTTTGGATATATCTACCTTCTTTTTCTAAATCAGAAAATACTGCTGTGAATTTATCTTCTTTATAGCTTACACTTTTTGGTTCTAATTCAACAAAGTTTGAATCCTCTATATATTCTCTTTGTTCGTTGTAGAGTTGTTTTACTTCATTCTCAGTAAGTGTTTTATTAAAGATTCTTATCTGGTCTATAAGACCATTTAATTTATCGTTACTTTTCGCCCATCCTATAAGTATATTATATTCAGTATTACCATCTTGACCTAATGATTCAGTACCTATCTTAACACCATTAACATATAAAGTCTGTTTACCATCTTCGTAAACACCACATATATGTGTCCAATCTTTAACAACATCGTTGAATCCATTATATTTAACATATTTGTAGTCAGTACCACCAGACGATACTAAATCTAAGCAATTATCTTTATTATTCCAAAATAATGAAAGAGAACTTCTATTATTAGCATCTCGATAACCAAAAAATTCTACATATTCGCTATTCGCGCTAGGGTCCGCTTTTATCCATAGTGAAAATGATTTATTATCTATAAGATCAGTAGTTTTATATCCAGTATCTATATAACTACTCCCATCAAACTTAGCCGCTTTACCACCGAATACTCCAGTATCGTATTGTTCAGCACCATTCCAAGCACCATTGTATTTGTCACCTAAATCATTTGCATTTTCTCCATCGAAAGTATAACAAGCAATACAGCTATTGTCGTTGAATATGTCAAGTGTTTGCGTTGTATCTTTGCTAACAAATGATTTAGCCACTGCAATACTAACAGATGGAGATTGTTTCCTAAATGCTTTTACTGGTGCTTCTGATACATCTGCAGATGATATGTCTGCTGTGTATTTTGTTGCTTGTTCGTTGTAGAGTTGATTTACCTCTTCTTCTGTAAGAGAACGATTGAAAATTCTTACTTGGTCTATACCATAGACAGGCCACTTGTCATCACCTGCATCAGAATTTAATTGTTCTATATTATATAGAGAACAAGTAGAATCTGTAGATGCGACTTCATTTGTATCTAACAATATCCTTATACCATTAGAGTCAGCAATGTATGTTATCATATGGTAGCCATCAGAAATGTCAATATTGCCAGAGTGTAACTCTACACTGTCACTTCTAAAACCAATACCATCTTCATCATTTGGATCGGCCGTTAAATAAAACCTTCCATCAGTATTTGAACTTAAGAACCTGCAATTACTGCTAGTATTTTTATTGATATCCATCCATAAATTGATTGTAAATTCATTTTTTAATGATATTTTAGGTATTTTAATATTATTGCTTGTTGAGTTGTTAAATACTGCCGCCTTTCCAAACTTTCCATCTTCATAAGCCTCAGTTCCAGACCAAGTTCCATTATAGTTACCAGATAAATCATTAGCATTCTCATCATCAAAAGTATAAGTTGCTATACAACTACCATCTCCAAAAATATCAAGTATTTGTGTAGAATCTGTTTCTTCTGTTGTCACAGAGCCAAGTTTTGTTTCAACAATACTATCATCATTTTCAATAAGTAATACATCTTCATTTTCACTTACTTCAGTGTAAGTAACCAAAGCAGTACTTGTAGTGTCATCTAAAAGATGTATTTCTTCAGGTTTATAATTTATAGTAGTATCTGTAACTTTTGCAAAATCAGGATCAGGTGTATCACTTCCTCCGCTTAAACTTTCAGGTACTGACAAGAAATCGCTTTCAATAGTCCAATTATTACCTTCAGAACCAACCGTTTTATATTCAATAAATATTTCTGTACCGTTTTGTGTGTATGTTACATCATTTGGCAGGTTTGGTTCTTGTAATAGATTTGCAACTGTTTCCTCAATAGTAGAACCAATCTGCACATCGTTTTCTGCTTGTGGTTTATCTCTAAACGTAAATTTAGTTCCATTGAACTTTATATAGTTTCCATCGCTTGGATTTTTAGTAAAGTTTACTTTAGCTGACGCTTTATAACCATCATCTTGTTTTATTATCTTTTCTAAGTATGTTGCATTGTCTTTTATTGCTTTCATTTATACTCCTTTTAATATTTGAATCCATCACTAGTATCAGCATTTTTAGAGAAATCTGCATTGCTTATCGTTCCATCTGATGTGATAGGAACTTTCAAAATAGTTATATTCTTAGTTGTTGTATCACTTCTCAGTTTACCTGTTTCAATTGCATAACAAGAAACAGTAGCTTCTGTATCCTCTTCAACATCTTTTGTAGTTAATGTAGCAGTATTACCACCACTATACTTAATAGTTCCTGCATTAGTGCTAAAATGATAATCTGTGTCACTTTTATAATTTGTTATTGTTATTGTAACTTCTGTATTTTCATTTGCATTCTTTGGCATATCTAATGCAGGAGCTTCACTTTTTAATTCAACAAATTTTGAATTGATTTTATCAGAACTCCAAGTTCTTTTAGTTGATATTACATCATCATCAATTACAGCTTCAGCATTGCTTGAAGTAGATGAAACTAGCTTCCAATCAGTACCGTCATATATTTCAAGTCCACCTATTTCAGTATTGAAGTATAAATCTCCTTTTTGCAATGGAGTACCGTCATTTCTTTTTGTTGGATCTTTATCTTTAGCTCCCTGATACTGCTCAACAAAATCTCCGCTTATTGGTTCCCAGTAAGCCTTATCGCTTAACTCTTTTCCAGCAGGAACATCCTGTTTTGAAATGTATTTAACACCATAACTATTGTTGACAATAGTTAATAATTCATAATCCTTTGTCTCATCCCATTCTCCACCAAAGGTTATCCTAACCTTTCCTAGATTCAATGTTCCCAAGTTTTACTCCTTTAGTTGTAGTTTATAACAAGATAGCCGTCATCATTTATTGACGGAGTTGATGAAGCATCTATCTGTGTAACCAATAAATGACCGTTTGTATCTATTGTTGCAGAACCAAGGTCTACATTGAGATACGCTTGAACTGTTCTTACATCGGCATGATATATTGAATAATTGTCGTTTAGTTTAATGATGTCGTCTTTTACTGATGCTACAGTATTTACATCATCAATGTTATTAGCTACTGTATTAATAATGTCAACATTATCAGATACTTTACTAATATCTGATAAATTATCAGAAACATTCTTTACTTTTTCAATGTTGGTTCCTACATTGTCAACATTAGTAATGCTTTTAGCAACTGTATCTATGCTAGTTTTATTATCTAAAACATTGTTAATTGAATCTATATCAGATGCAACAGATTTTATACTATCAATATTAGAACCAACATTGTCTATATCTTCAATATTTTCAGCAACAGCATTAATGCTATCTTTACTTTTTGCTACGTCTTTTATGCTGTCTATATTTGTAGCAACATCTTTAACTGTATCAATAGAGTCAGACAATTTGTTAACGTCTGCAATATTATCAGCTACGCTTTTAACAGCATTTATATTAGAACCAACCTCTTTAACCTTATTGTCAGAAAGCATATCTGATAAGATTTTATTTGCTGAGGACACCTTTTTATCTATATATGTTTTTAGAAAATCATACATTTGTTGTACTGTCATAGCCAAGCCTTTTTATGTAGTTTTGAGTTGTAGTAAGGATATTTATTCATAAGAAGATTAAGTTCATTGTTCCATTTTTGAAAATCT
>Ga0256838_1001104_pt1 | contig 13562 bp, 9 predicted proteins | sample 4571419metaG_FD_185978 | JGI IMG/M metagenome (GOLD analysis project Ga0256838, IMG submission 185978) | Hydrothermal vent microbial communities from Guaymas Basin, Mexico - 4571-419 | ecosystem: Environmental > Aquatic > Marine > Hydrothermal vents | place: Mexico: Guaymas Basin | collected...
GAACTTACAATTAGGGAACTTGCTCAAGTTTTGCAGGGTTACTATTCAGCCCACCAAGCAATCTGCCATAGGCAAAACGATAAAGCAGGTTATGTCTTTGAAGATGGGGTAATTTCAGCGTTTGAACCTATAAAAGTAAATGTTAAGTTTGAAAGAGAAGACGCTGGTTATTCAAACTTAGCAGGGGCTATTACCCTAAGTGATCTTTTATCAGCCGATCCAGACAAGAAGGTTCTTTCTCTCTTTACTGATGCTAATAGAGACAGTAATCGGACACTTGATGGAGTTGAAATCGGAGTTTTAACTCCATTTTTTGCGGACAGCACAGACGTTAATGGAGCATGGTTAGACAAAGGAAATGCGGGCGTAAACAATCCCACCAGCTTAACCTTACTTCCTGGAGATAGTAGCATTTTCTACCTTGCTACCGGTTACGGGCACAATCCCACCAAAAGGAAAGATTATTTATTTTCTATTAAAGAAGTGGGTTCTTTAAAAACAGGCACTCTTCCCCCAGTGAGAAGTTACATCAAGGTTACAGATCTCGGGAATGGAGAGTATAAAGTAGAATGGGAAGACTTAACAGGAGGTGGGGATAGGGATTTTGACGATGTCCGCTTAAGGTTTTCTATAGAAAGGATTCCGTACTATAAAAGAATAGCATCAGTTTCTATTCCAAAAACCGCGACTGCTAATAATACCTACGCGGTTCAAGTCGGAAATGTGGTTGTGGAAGCATGGTATGGAACCAATAGCGAAGAAACACCTGTTCTGTGGTTCAAGTCCACAGCTTTAAGAGACCTGCCAAAAGGTTACACGATTGAAGTTCTTGATCAAAATGGTAATCCTTACCCTCATGTCGGCTCTAACCCTTACCAACTTCCTTCTTTGAAAGAAGGAGAAAGCGATATCCAATACTTTGCCCCTGTTGATCCATCTACTGGATTAGCAACATTAAGGATTGTTGCTTCCGCTCCCGCAACAGCAAGTTTAGAAAAAAGAGCAATTATAGGTTACAGTATGAAAACTGTAACATTCGGAGACGAGAAGTTAGCAACATTTCAAATACCAGTACTTGACATTGTAGAGAAAGTAGAACTCACCTTCGGTAAATACGAAAGAGCAATGCCTAATGGAAAAACGCTATTAGTTACTGTGCCTGCTACAGTAGAATCACAATCTACTGCTCCAACTGTACAACCGATAACAGAAACGATAGAGATTACTAATCCGGGTAAGCCGGTAAGACCTAAAAAATCAGAGTTTATAGATGCGAATGGAAAACTTGATAGAGAGGCTTACAGAGTCGCTATGAAAAAGTATAGGGAAGACCTTGCTACTTACAAAGCGGCTCTTAAAGAGTACAAGGCGGCAGTCAGGGCTGCTAAACTTGAAGCCAAGGGACAAACTAAGTCCCTTAGAGTAGAAAAGAAAGCTATCAGGTTAGTAAACAGAGCCCTTACAAAACTTATCAGAGGGGAGAGAAAGGCTGACAGATATATAACTAAAGCGGAAATTACTCTGCAGAAGGCCGCTGATTATAGGAAACATGCGGAAGAGTTAAAGGCTGAGGCGGACAAACGTGCTGCGGCACTTCTTGGAGAAGGATGGACAATGGAAGACCTTAAGGCCAAACTTGTCAAGCCCAAGAAGGGGGATTTTGCAGATAAAGAGGCTTACAGAGCTGCCTTAGCAGAGTATAAAGAAGCGAAAGCTATAGCTAAGTTACTGAAGAAAGCAGACAAATACGAGATTAAAGCGGACAAACTGGAAGCAAGGGCGGAGCTTTATCAGCAGAAGGCACTTGAAGTAACGGATAAGTCCGTAGATAAGTTCAAGTCTACCTTAGGAAGCTTGATAGCTAGGTACACTGCTAAAGCGGATAGTTTGAAGGTAGCTGGAGAAAAATTACTTACTCAGGCGCAGAATCTGAATGAAGCTGATTATTACAAGGCACTTGGTAAAGGAATTTATGATGTAGAACTTGCGGAAGGGTATGCAAGGGGAGCAGAGATTGCAACTGCAGTACTTGAAACGTATGTGAATGTTGATGTTAGTATTAATCCTGAGGTAGCTACTTCCCTTGACAGTGTTGACATATCAAACGTTAATGTTAGTATTTAAAACTTAGAGACACTAATTATCCTCCTCCTTACTGGAAAGAGGGGGAGTTAAACTATAAACCATTTAGATTAGGAGGGAGCTATGAGTGTAAATCCAACTAACAAAACTTCTCTGTGGGCACACCAAATTCTTGATGGCTTCACCACCTTGAGAAAACCTGTAGAAATAAAGAATGGCGTACTGTACGCAAATGTTCCAGTTGACGTGACTATTTCCTTCAAAAGTGGAGATACAGAACGAACAAATTTAGGAGGCTACTTTAAAGTAAGTGATGTTGCATCTTTATCGGTTGAAAAGTTACAGGCACTCTTTAAAGATACAAACAACAACGGAATATACGACGGAATAGAAAGAGGGATTTTACAGCCATTATACGATGACTCTACTCATATAAATGGAAGATGGCTTGAGGCCATGAGTCCAACTTTCTACACCGAAACAAAGCAGGTTACTTATCCTTTAGATATCCTGTTTCTTATTGATAACTCGGGAAGTTATTGGGACGATATTAACACAATGAAACAAAAAGCTCAAGAAATAGTAGGGGCTCTCCGTCAAGTTGCTCCTGATGTACGTTTTGGCTTAGCAACTTTTGGAGGGCATGATAGATATACAAAAATACTGGACTTTACAGATGACCCTGCGAAGTTCCAGGAAGCTATTAATAAAATGTTTGCATCTGGAGGTCATGAAAAGCAACTTCATGCTCTGGAGAATGCGATTACGGACTTTAGTTGGCGAGAAAATGCGATGAGAACTATTGCTTTCTCCACAGATGAACCTTTTGACGATAAGGAAGGAAGCTCATGGGCATGGGCAAGGAGAGGAGAAAAACTGTTGAATCTTGACAATGTTGCACGTGACTTGCGTGCAAACAAGATAAAAGTACTGAGTTTAACTCCTAATGGATGGCAAGAAGCAAAAGAGGATAGTAAAAAAATAGCAGAAAAAACAGGAGGATATTTCTTTGACTTATCCAGCAATAGTGCGGAAATAGTTGATAAGCTGAAAGAAGGTCTTACTAAAATAATTGAAGAGCAAAAAGTGGCTTACGAAAAACTTACTGGAGGAGAAACTGTTCATTTGGAAAAGGGAGATGCTATTGTATTTTATCTTGCATCAGGAACTGACTATGATGAGATTCATAGGGATAGTATTTTATTTTCTACACAAGATATAAATGGTATTTTAGCTGCAAGAACCAAGATGTTGTCTCCTAAGGAATACGAAATTTACTGGGAAGATTCAGCCGCAGTCGGAAAAGACAAAGACTTTGATGATGTAGTTTTAACTATAAAGTTAGAAGGAAAAGGGCTTGATAAAAGCTCTTATTCAACAGGTAGAAAAGCTATTATCGCTAAAAGAAGTATAATAGGTAATAGTATCAAGACAATCAAGTTTGGAGATAAATCTGTAACTTTCAACGTGCCTGTTCTAGATACTACAGAGGTTGTGGATCTTAATTTTGGCAAATATCAACGTTTAATGCCTAACGGTACAGAACTGATGGCTACAGTTCCTCTAAAAGCTGTTTCAAATGTTGTTTCTCCAACAGAAAGTCCTACTGAAGAAACGATAGAGATTACTAATCCGGGTAAGCCGGTAAGACCTAAAAAATCAGAGTTTATAGATGCGAATGGAAAACTTGATAGAGAGGCTTACAGAGTCGCTATGAAAAAGTATAGGGAAGACCTTGCTACTTACAAAGCGGCTCTTAAAGAGTACAAGGCGGCAGTCAGGGCTGCTAAACTTGAAGCCAAGGGACAAACTAAGTCCCTTAGAGTAGAAAAGAAAGCTATCAGGTTAGTAAACAGAGCCCTTACAAAACTTATCAGAGGGGAGAGAAAGGCTGACAGATATATAACTAAAGCGGAAATTACTCTGCAGAAGGCCGCTGATTATAGGAAACATGCGGAAGAGTTAAAGGCTGAGGCGGACAAACGTGCTGCGGCACTTCTTGGAGAAGGATGGACAATGGAAGACCTTAAGGCCAAACTTGTCAAGCCCAAGAAGGGGGATTTTGCAGATAAAGAGGCTTACAGAGCTGCCTTAGCAGAGTATAAAGAAGCGAAAGCTATAGCTAAGTTACTGAAGAAAGCAGACAAATACGAGATTAAAGCGGACAAACTGGAAGCAAGGGCGGAGCTTTATCAGCAGAAGGCACTTGAAGTAACGGATAAGTCCGTAGATAAGTTCAAGTCTACCTTAGGAAGCTTGATAGCTAGGTACACTGCTAAAGCGGATAGTTTGAAGGTAGCTGGAGAAAAATTACTTACTCAGGCGCAGAATCTGAATGAAGCTGATTATTACAAGGCACTTGGTAAAGGAATTTATGATGTAGAACTTGCGGAAGGGTATGCAAGGGGAGCAGAGATTGCAACTGCAGTACTTGAAACGTATGTGAATGTTGATGTTAGTATTAATCCTGAGGTAGCTACTTCCCTTGACAGTGTTGACATATCAAACGTTAATGTTAGTATTTAAAGTTAGGAATCATCCCCTCCCGTTAAGGGAGGGTTTTTTTTAAGTTAAGTTTAAAAATGGAGGGGTCTGATGATTGAAGAAAAGGAAAAACAGCCACAACTGGTGAAGCTGAGAGTAGATTTGCCAGATGTTATTACAGAAACTTATGCTAAAGCATATTTGGCTTATAGAATTTCACTTGAGAATTGGTTCTTGCTGAATGAGATTTTGGCTTTTATAAAGAACGAAAAGCTATCTGCCAAAGAGGTTCAAAGTAGGCTTCAAAAACTTTTCTCTGTTATTAATACAGAGATTGTAAAGGAACTCGTAAAACTTAATCAGATGGCTCTTGTAAAAACTGCAGGTGCAGGGACAGAGAAAAAAGGGGAAGAAGAAAAGGGAGTTAGGGAGGAAAATAATGGCTGAGCAGTTTGACAGAGAAGATTTAATTAATATAGTTGCCGTTTTCCTTGACAAGCAAGGAATTAAGCCTTACGAGGTTGAAGCTAAAGAAGAGGAAGATGAAGATTTACTTCCCGATATGATTGGAGTAACAAAAAAGGAAATAGAACTCCAAATAGCCGTTCAAGTTGAAACATGTAAAACTTTAGACAGTGAAGAAGCTAAAAGAAGGGCTAAGGCAATAGCCGACCACGTGAGGAAGAGTGGAGAAGGTTACATGCTCTTTGTTCCTGCTGAGTGTGAGGAGAAAGTCCAAGAAAAGGTGAAAGAATGGCAGATTGAAGATGTTGTTGATATAATACCGCTTGCGTTCTCAAGCTAAGGTAATAGTATGAGAAAAAAGGTACTTTTCTTGGCTCCTGAAAGTGAAACATTCTATCTAAGGTGTAAGTATCTCTACTTAATAAGAGAACTTCTATCTCGCTACAATGTAGAAGTTATAATAGGAGAAAATCCTACACTCTACCAATTCATTGAAAAGAGTTGGTTGAGCAAATTTAAGGAAGTTTCTCTTTTTAAAGCGGAGGAAGCGAAGAAAAACATTCCTATTTCTGAAAGGAATAAATATCTAGCTTCTACAAAAGAAGCAATAGAGGATATACGCGTTTCCCCTGCAAATATTGAGCTCTGGAAGTTGCTTGTCCTTGATGACTTAGCTGGAAGTATAGTTCAAGAATTTCACAAGTTACCTGAAATCAACGAAAAAGTAGGAGCAGTTATAACGCCTCTTTATCACACAAATAGAGCACAGGGATTTGGAAGTTACTATCAATTTCAACTTTACAAAACCTGTAGAGAAAAAGGAATTCCTACAGTAGGAGTGGAATTTCAACAACTTTCGGATTATTACTACTATCACTATTATTTTTACGATTTCTATATAGTAAAACAGGAATCTAGTAGTTTCTTTCTGCAAGGAAAGTTAGGAGTCTCTGAGAGCCAAATATTCCTCTTAAAGGAAAAGTACACTCCGCTCTTGACAGATACTACTCTTCCTCCGCAGGCTATCCTTAAGTTATTTGAAGACATAGAGTCTTTTTCCAAAGAAATATATTCAGGAACACCTTTAATTACCGTCGTCCACAGCATATCTGAGAGATATTCTGTCAGGAGGTTGATCAGAATCCTCTCCAAAATTAGTATGGATTTTAACCTGATTATCGTTACCCATCCTTCCAATAGCGTTCTTTTTCTCAAGGAGAGGGAAATTATACTTGAGGCTTATGTGGACGAACTTTCAAGATCCAAATTCAAAGAAATGCTAAATCTTGATACTCCAAGGCACTCTCCTGAGTTTTTCTCAATATTCTCAGATTTGGTTATCTATACTGAACCTGCAGAAGTGAACAACCATTTATCCCTTCCCGAAAATGTCGTTTACTACTCTCCTTTGAGAAGAAAAGAGAACACAAGGACAGCTATCTTGAACGATGCTCAACTAATTAGCTATGTGGAAAACAAGCTCAGAAAAGATAAAAAGAGAAAGACTTTTAGAGAATGTATAGAAAGCATAATAGAGGAAGCATGAAACTGAAAGGTAAGCGAGGGCTATTTTTTGTTGGGCAACCTCACCATATGAGACTATGGAAGCCTGTTCTTGAAAGACTTAAAAAGGAAGGAATGGAAATTTTATACGTTACCACGCACACTTTCTTTCCTTTTGAAATGTCAGCTTTAAAGTACGGAATTAGTCCTCTTTATATAGAGGATCTTCTTGACGAAAAAGACATAGAATATGAAGAGGAAGAATATAAAAGACTTTCTCGTATCTTATCAGAACGGCATAGAAATTATAAAGTCTTTAATCTCTTTTCACCTAACTCTATTACAAAAACTCTAAGACACATAATTAGAGAGGTAATAGCTTTCGAAAAACTTCTGGAAAGAGAAAAAATTGATGTAATCTTTGCCTTACACGAACTCAATAGATGGAGTAAATTACTTGCTTATCTTTCCTTTAGAAAGGGGATTCCTTTTATTACTTTACAAGAGGGAGCTTATTACATAAAGCATTTTTCTCTCTCCTTTCACACGGAATATTCAACGGCAAACTTAGTTTGGGGACAACAAACGGTTGACCTTTTGAGAAAGTTGGGAAATGCTCCTGAAAAAAACATCATAGTCGGAGATACACACCTTGATTGGGCAATTCCGAAATACAAAGGGAAAGAAAAGTTCTATAAGAAGAAAGTATGCAAGGATTTTTCTCTTGATTCCTCAAAACCTTTAATTTACCTGATTCAAGGAAGCGGAAAAGAATTCTTAGAATATCCTTTGGGAGCTGTTTTAGCTCTAATGAACATTTCAGAAGATTTTAACTACATCTTGAAAATACATCCTACTGCTCAAAGAAATTACGTTGATGATTTAAGAGAAAAGTACGAAAAGGAAAACTTTAAGATAGTTCAGAATTACGATTCATACGATATACTTGCCGGAAGTGATGTTTGCGTCACGCTAGGTCTTTCCACTTTAACCTTTGAAGCATTCGCGTTTAAAAAACCGGTTCTTGAAATAGAACATAACAAAGAAGATGTATATTTTGCTAACTACGGTGTAGCTCCCCTCGTAAAGCCTCAAAAATTAACTGAAGAAATAGAAAAAGTTCTAAAAAGAGGAATTTCATTAGAGATTAAAAAGAATATTGAGCGTTGGTTAGAGTATGTTTTCTATAAGTTTGATTGTAAAGCCACAGAACGTGTAGTTGATGTAATAAAGTTCATTCTACGTGAAAAGGGTTTCTACAGCAAGAAAAAAGCAAAACCTTTTGTGTTCAAAAATGCTCCCCGGCTGAGATACTCTTTCAACGTGGTTGTTTTAGGAAACGTAAATTTGATTGCTGAAACGCTGAATAGACTGCTTGACACTATCAATCCCGAAATTGACGAGATTAACCTAGTTTTTCCTAAGTCTCTAAGAAATCTTTATATGGAATTTAAAGAAAACTTTCAAGGAAAAGGAGTTATTAATTTCTACTTAGAAAAGGACGGTAAGAACAGCTTATCTGCCCTATACAACTTTGCTATTGAAAACTCAAAAGGAAATTTTATCCTTCTATTCAAGGAAGGCATTATCCCCCTTAGATTCTTTGTAAAAGAAGAAGAACTCAAAGACAACGTACTTTTAGGAGCGGTAGTTATTGACAAAGCTGGTAGGGTAAAACATCTTGGAGTTACCTTTGAACACAACAACGTAGTTTACAGACTGTATGAAGATGTTGAGTTAAGTAAAGTTCCCGTAAAAAGCAGAGAATTTAAGGCCTTGGACTATGTTATTTTTGGTAGTAGAGAAACATTCAGGAAAGTCGGGAAGTTTGATGAAAGGATTTCGGATTATTACTCAATGATAGATTTTACTTTGTCCGCTCATTACGCGGGAATAAGGAATGTTCTTTCTGATAAACTGATTTTTGGAATGGTATCAAACCTATCCTTTCAGCCTCTTACTCCTTACTCTCACGTGCAGTTTTACACTAAATGGAGAGGAAAGACCGAGTATAACCTTCTAAAGTATACAGAAGAAGACAAAGTGGACATTTACGAGCTTTACAATCCCGTGGAGTGGGGTTTATACCACGACGAAGCGGGAAGCCCTTTACTTTAGGATAAATTTTGCGCTAATCCTCTCCTTTTCAAAGGGAAGATACAGCGCACGGCGTAAGCCGTTGTTTGCTATAATCGTAGCAGGCGATAACCAAGCCTATCGGTCTTTGAACAAGTGAATAGGCCGGGTGGCCACCAGTAGTCGGTCCATCAACCTGAATTAATGGTAGATGCGGGGAGGGGATTGACAGCGGATTCGCTCACCATACGAGCAGTAGGGCTGGAACGGCCCGAACTTACGCCCGTGGAGAGGGCTAACGCCCTCGTTGAAGCGGGAAGCTCCTCATTTCAATGAGGAGTAGTTCACTAAGGGAAGAGGGGCACAATTCAACTTAACTTTTTTTCTCTACCTCCGATATGTAAAGAAAAATCACTAACTTTGCAAGGAGGTGTATCATGGCTTACGAGTCCATGAGCTTTGCAGTAGGGTTCAACGCCGAATATGGTGGAATCCAAAACACTCTCTTTCAAGTTCAAAAAAAACTTGATAAGACGATGGAGCACCTTTCCAGCGGTAAGAGAATCAATGATATGAAGGATGATGAAGGTGGAAAGGCAATTGCCGACACCATGTCATCTTGGAAAACTGGTACAGACGAATCTATCTACAACCTCAAAGAATTCATTACAATGACGAAAGTTGCAGAGAAAGCTCTTAATGACATTCAGGACATTCTCTTTGAAATGAAGCAGACCATAGACAGACTCAACGGTATTGAAGATGCAACAGATAGAAGTGCGGCCCAATCACAGCTTACAGAATTAGCTGCTGCAATTAACAAAATTGTCGCTCATACCGAGTACAAAGGATTTAAGCTCTTCAACTTAGCTACAGGTGGTACCAACGCAACTTATCTTGAACATGATTTAGACACTAATGTTGGTATGACTCAACACCAAGATAGATACATAAGGTACGGAGCCGGAGCTGAGGATTTCCTAAGTTGGAACTTAGGAATGGACCCAAGAGCAGGTCAGCTCGGAATGGTAGCAGGTCTTTATATTACAACTGGTAATATCAGTTCTTACACCTTTAACGGAAAGAACATACGCGCAATTGCAGATGAACTTGGTCTTGACTTAACCGATAATGAAGGTAAAATAACGGCCATCAGGGAAGCTCTTGGAGAAAACGTCAAAGTAGATATAACAACAAAGGGAATTTTAATTCAGACTCCTGGGGACTTTGTTTTTCAAACAGCACCTTCTGGAGCAGTCGCATGGGTGAGAACCATCAAATTTGATGCTTATGAGGAAGAATTTACAGATGCTGGATCCTCTACAGTCAGGGCTGGAGGAAGTGGCATAACAACTTCTACGGTTTCTGCCGTTAAAGGTACAAGTAACCAAGCAGGTGGAGGAAATCAAGACGACTTCAACACAGCAATCATAGGAGATCGCGGGCAGGCAATTTACTTTGTCAATAACAGCGTGGGAGATGCAACGCATAATACCGCTGGAGCTTTGGTAGCAGATGAAGGTCTCTTTGACATAAACGTAATGTCAAATGAGAATGCGGCACTTGCAAGAGTTCAGGTTGAGGCTGCTATCACTCAGATTGACGAGTTAAAAGGAGTTCTTGCAGCAATGCAACATCAGGCAGAAGCTTTAATTAACCAAAGAATGGAAGAGTCTGTAGCGGCAGAATCTCAAATCAGCCACATCACGGATACAGACTATGCAAAAGAGCTTGCTGAGTTTACAAGACAGCAGATTGCCCAGCAGGCAGGCGTTAACATGCTGGCACAGAAGCGTCAGATGGCACAGCTCATCACCCAGCTTCTCAGGTAATTCTGGTATGTTCTTTGCCAATCAGAGGGGGCTTTCGCCCCCTTAATTTTTTTCTGTGAATAACGATTTTTAAGCTACACGAAAAACTTGATTAAATAAAGGAGGGCTCAGTGATTACTCCTCCGGAAGGGTTGACCTTCTTCTCCAATATAGATTTTCAAAAAATTTTGGACAAGCAAAAAGAGGTTCTTTCTAAGATTAAGCTAAAGTCCATAGAAGATAAAGCTAATGAGATTCAAGAGAAAAATAAGGCTATTCTTGAAATACAACAGGTTCTTTTAGACTTCCAAACAAGTATTAGGTCCTTCTTTGAAGAGGTAGACTTTTACAAGGCCGAAGTTTCTAACGAAGGAGCCTTAAATGTAAGAGTCAGGAACAACGCTCAAAAAGGAACTTATTACTTAGAAGTGAAAGAAACAGCCCATACTCAGCAAATCCTATCAAATGATAAAGTAAAACTTACAGATGTTGTGGTTTCGGCCGGAAAAACATTTAAAGTAACGTTAGCATTGGATGCTAAGGGAGGAAGTTACTTAAATACCAAAACTATATCAATTACAGCCTCAAACGACATGACGCTTGACGAGCTAATAGAAGCTATAAACCAGAAAGCTTTAGATGAAGGAGTTCCTGTAATTGCATCTAAAGTTAAAGTAGAGGAAGATAAGTACAGCCTTATGTTGGCCACCACAAAAACCGGAGCTAAGTACAAGTTTGTGAAGATTGAAAATACCGATTCTGCAGGACATTTTGGCGGTTTTGAAGATAGTAATGTTGATGGTGCGGATAATAATGGTAAGTATACAACCGTTCAGAACTCTACAGATGCAGTTATAAAACTGGGAAGTGTGGAAATTAAAAACTCCTCCAATGAATTCAAGGAAATTTTTCCCGGAGTTGATATAACCGTAAAGGAAAAAACGACCTCTTCCGTCAAGATTACGATAGACGACAATAAAGAAGGAGTAAGAGAAAAAATTAAAAAACTGGTTGAAACTTACAATAACGTAATAGACTCTTTGAACAAGTACGATTACTACGACGAGGTCACAGGAGATACCGGCCCTTTGTTCGGGGAACCGGTCATTTCCACGATAAGGGCTAACCTCCTTGACATAATCGGAAGTAATGCCGTAGTAGAAGAAAATTCCAATTTAGAAGGATTCAAAAATATTTTTCAGGTAGGAGTATATCTCGGCACTGACGGAAAACTGCACATCAGAGATTACGAACTTAACTATATTCTTTCGACGGAATTTGACAAAGTAAAAACATTGTTTAGAACCAACGATAGGTGGATTTCTGCAAAAGGGGTTGACGAGTCTGATTTAGGAACGGAATCTGTTCTTGATGCCGGCGGTAAGTTTTCGGTTATGATAGGTGCACTCAAGCTTACTATAGTGGCTTCAACAGATTATACTCTTCCAGAACTTGTCAGAGCAATAAATGAAGAGGCTGAGAAAAGGGCTATTCCTATAAAAGCCTCTGTGGTAAGAGTAAAAGAGGGAGGAGATTATGTGTATAAACTCCTCTTGGAGGGCACGAAAAGTGGAGAAGATTATAGAATAAAATGGGTAGAGAGTGATTCGGCCGTTCTCTACGACATTCTTGATGGCGATGCTACAGGTAGTTACGACGAAGATGACGGAAGCCTTAAGATGGTTCCCGGTTATAAAGATTTGGATTCCGCAGTAGAGGTTATGGTAAAGAGGATAGATTCCCTTTTAAATGGCCGTAACGGCATAATTAACCTTATTCAAGATAGATACCAAGCTCAGCTTGATATTTTGAAAACCCAACATGAGCGTGCTCAAAAAGAAATAGACAGGGAAATTGAGAGGATGAAAGAAGAATTCCTGAGGTTAGAAAAGATAAAAGCAGAAATGCTCTCCATTCAGAACACTCTCAAGAGCTACTTTAAAGTAGGAGAGAAAAATGATTAACCCTAACAACGTGTACGGTAAATATCAAACTGCTACTTTAACTCCCGAAGAAGCAGTTCTCAGGCTTCATGAGAAGCTCCTTGAAAGGATGGAAACTATAGAGAAAGCTATCAAAACTATACAATCTCTTGAGCCCAAAGACTTTGAAAAGAAAAAAGAAAATTTAGAGTTAATTTCTAAAGAACTAGAACTGATACTTGAAAGTGTAGATGCAATAAAGGGTATGCTCAGCGAGGAAACTCCCGAAGAGCTGAAGAAAAAGTTAGAATCGGTTTACAACATCTTTAAAGTTACTGTAATCGTCGCCTGTTACCACGAAAATACCGAAAAACTTAACGAAGCAAGGAAAATTTTGCTTCCCTTATACGAAGGTTGGAAAGAATACGTTGAGAAAAGTTAAGGTTTGTAGGTTTTGTTAACCTCGCTTTTTAACTTTATTTTATCTAACCTATCTTTCAGGATGAAGCTTTTAGCTTCAATGATTTCTAAAGCTTTAGTAAATGCTACAAACCCTTCAAAGGTTGGAAACTTTCCTTGTTCAACTTCGGATTTTATTTCTTCCAAAAGTGTTTTAAGTTTTTGATAATCCATTTTGTTCTTTCTTACTTCTTCTAAAAGTTGCTTATAAGGATTCATCTTATAAATTCCGGTATCTGTGTCCAAATTTCTTTTGTAAAGTCTGAGACGGAGATTAAAAACCAGTTTGAAAGAAAGTACATTATTAGAAGGGCTAAAAGCAGTTTGGGAACAAAGGTTAAGGTCATCTCGTTTATTTGGGTTGCCGCTTGAAAAATGCTTATGACTATACCTATTACAAATATACCTGCAAGCACCGGAGAAGTTAGAAGAAAGGCCAGCTCTAAGGTTCTCTTTATCAGGTCTGCGGCAATATCAATATCCACCGTTCTTGTCCTGCTATAATTTACTTTACTATTTTTAATTTTAACACTTGCAAGGGACGTCGTGAACACACAGGCAGAAAAGTATAGTCTTAACTGGAAAACATTAGCCCCCGAATTTCTCATCATAGGCGGTGTTGTTTCTATCGTTATTTTAATGGTCATTCCCATTCCTGCCTTCTTGGTTGATTTCTTGATAGCCCTGAGTATTTCTTTTTCTCTTATGCTGCTCATTACCAGCATGTACATTAAGAATCCCCTTGAGTTCTCTATATTCC
>Ga0256838_1001105_pt1 | contig 13557 bp, 15 predicted proteins | sample 4571419metaG_FD_185978 | JGI IMG/M metagenome (GOLD analysis project Ga0256838, IMG submission 185978) | Hydrothermal vent microbial communities from Guaymas Basin, Mexico - 4571-419 | ecosystem: Environmental > Aquatic > Marine > Hydrothermal vents | place: Mexico: Guaymas Basin | collected...
GGCGAGGTTGCGGCCAACAACTGTTGTGGGGATGATTCCGGTGAATATGTGCGAACCTGTGCCGGCGATTCAGCCGTTTGTAATGCATCTACAGACGATGTTGCCTGTTGTAACTCCTCCACCGACTGTGTTTACAACAACACATGCTACTCCAGCGGACAAACAATCACGGTGAACGGACTCACATACAAATGCGTAAACGGTTCTTGGACGAACTGCGCGCCATCCTGGCCGGGCGATTGGCACCTTGGTACGAGCTGCACTGTCAGCACGAGTGGGACGGTGGGTGGTAATCTTTACGTACACAATGGTGGCGCCCTTACAGTTGCGGGTAGCAGCACGGTGCTTCACGTCGCGGGCGGCTACGTATATGTATATTCCGGCGGCACGATTTACATCCAAAATGGTGCAGCTATTGAGAAGTAGGTGTAATATGGTATTAACGGACGGGTACGTCCACCAGTATTGGGTGTAGTTCTCTTGAGTGCTTTACTCGTTCCTTGTAGCTCTTGAGGATTCCTTTGCACACAGTCCTCAGCTTGCATAGTCCGCAGATGGGCTCCTTCACATATTCACTGCCAGTCCAGAGAAATTCTACAGCATCTATATCTCGTATTATGCACGGCGGAATATTTTCCGCTACTGCCACTTGTTTTCCAAACTCTTGGAGGAGGAGGTTTGCAAATAATTCGCCATTCACTAATCGCACATTGTATGTTTCAAAAATTCTTGTACTCATTCCGGGGCCGTTTTTGAGTTTGTTAAGCCGTTGATTGTTTAGTTCTGGAAATTCCACCCATGCGCCAATTGCAGCATCCCCCAGGGTTTCTCCTGCCCAGTTAATGTAATTGTGGGGCTCATCTGCAACGAATCTAGTTATCGGTGTTTTTATCACTACTTTTGCGTCTGCATTTCTGATGTTTATTAGCCCAGCCTCTTCAGCAAGGTATGATCCCTGCACACCAGTGATGATTGTTTGGGCGTAACTGAAGTGTGCTGGAACGTACGCAACGATGTAGTCTACGGATTCTGCCAGCGCCCTTGCTTTGTCCTCAAATACCGCGTGTGATGCATTAGTGTATATCATCGTTGTGTTATCGTGTTTTGAAAGCTCTTTGAGAATTTCTTTCCATCCGGGATGCTCAAATATGTCTCCACCATTGATAAAAACGCCCTGCCCTTCACCCTTTGCATCGCGTATTTCTGCAAGGATGTCGTCGGTTTTTCTGATGAGTTCTGCATTCTTCCGATATCTGCAATGGAGGCAGTTGTAGTTGCAGTTTCGCCCAAGATATATCCATTTTAGCGATTTCACCAGTATTCGTTTGCCCAATTTAGAACCTCCTCCGCATCGTAGATGTACTCTCCCGGGACGGGGTGTAGTTCTTTTGTGCCTCGTTTCGCAGCGTAATCTGACCAAATGCCTTCACAAATTGGGTAAAATCTACATTCTCTGCATTTTGCTGGCTTGAATTTTCCACCCTCTTCTATTTTCGATTTTTTAAAATCTTCCACAGTCCACCACGCGTCTTTGATTTCAGTCGGTGGCATGTATAGCTCTGCTACGTAGCTTTCATAGTTCTCCATTAGGCAGAATGGCATTGCCTCTGCCATTACGCGGATCCCGACGTCTATTCCAACCTGGAGTCCCTCCTTTATTTTTGGCGCAGCTAGCTCCATGTATGGAACTATGAAGTCGAAATTATACCAGGCGTTTCCCGCAGAGTGTACGAATGCGAGCTGGTATTGGTCTACACCTAGATCTACTAGGAGTTCGGCAATCTCTTTTAGCCACCTGTAGTTTGGTTTTGTGACCACAGTGTTTGTCAGGATCACCACGTCTCCATATTCCCTTACGTTTTTGATCGCCTGTACTGTTTGCTCCCACGCTCCGTTTACCGATGCGAGAAAGTCGTGCACTTCAGGAATATGCCCGTTCACGGCAGGGGAAAACTCGTTCATACCCGCTTCGACAAGAGCATCCACGAACTTCTTGTATTTGAGCATGCGGCCGTTGGATTGAACTTGAATTCTTTCGTAACCCACGTCCTTCGCGAATCGTATGAGCTCAATGATGTCTTTTCGGATGGTGGGTTCTCCACCAGTGAACACAATTGCGCGGCACCCATCTTTGTATCCGTCTATGATTTCCTTCTTTAGCCGCTCCGTTGATTTGTCAACCACGTTTCTCTTATACGACTGTACACAATGCTTGCAGTAGTTATTGCATGCAAACCCCACCTTCAAATCTAGCTTCTTCATACTTCTCCCCAGAAGATTATATTGGGCTTGGCGTTGTCAACCATTCTTCGAATACTGCCCTGTGTTTTTCAGACGTTGCCCAACGCTCTATGACGTATTTGAAGGTATTTTTGTGTATGTAACACTTGTAGAAGCATGGCATTGGTGGGACCACTGTTCCATATTGTGAGTATGCTGCAACTGGACAGGTACCACACCACGGCTTCCACGCGCATACTTCGCACGTGGGGTATGATTCAAGGGATGATGCACTTACCATCACGTGTCTGAGGGGGTGGTTAAAAATATCTGCCATTTTCATTTCCTTTACGTTTCCGAGTCTAAATTCTTCAAACGACCTGCCTTCGTCGCAGGTATATATGTTTCCGTTGTGGTCGTATGCTAGCTGCCCCGTTATGGCGCCACAGGGCGACATCCAATCCGTGTACATGGGGTCTCTTGACCCAAAGAGTTTTTTTAGAGCTATCGTGCTCATTCCTTCCTTCATTTTTGCCTTGCCCTTCGCGTTCAACTCTACGATATAGTCGGTAACCTTTGTCCAGAATTCCATGAACTCCTGGGGCGTATATCCGATTTCTTGCCAGTAGCTTTTTGCATACCCGAAGTAGTTTGCGTGCCGAATCCACAGCAGATATTGGTGCCTCTTTACGTATTCCTCTACGAGTTCTTTCCAGTATGGCAGGGTGTATTTTGTTATTGTGGGCATCGCATTTACAACGTATCTGTACTTGTCCCAGAAGTATTCAATCCAATATGTTGCCTTTTCGTATGCGCTGCCTTTTCCTTTTCGGAACGGCCTGTTCTTGTCGTGAACTTCCTTCGGGCCATCCAAGGATGTTGCTAGTCCAATGTGACGTTCTTCAAAGAGCTCCGTTGCAATGTCCTCGTCCATTAGTGTCATGTTTGAAACGAGCGCAAAGCTCACGAACTTCTTTGTCTCTCCCGCGAGTTTCACCGCAGTATCGTGAACCGTTCGTACCGCATCTAGGTTAAGAAGGGGTTCGCCTCCCTGGAACTCTATGACAATATCTTTTGCGGGTGTCTGGAATATGAATTTTGTAATTTCTTTAGCGGTGTCTTCATCCATATCGTATTCGTACGCATCCTCTGGGCGGGATAGCGCGTGACAGTATAGGCACTTTTGGTTACAACGGAGTGTTACTGCGACTATGTGGAGGGACGGACCAGTAAATATGTTCTGTTTCTTTCGTCGGATCGTTGAATATATGTCCTTCATATTTCGCGAGGTTAATATTAACCCCTTTTTTTCAAGGCGTTTGAATAGTTCAGGATCCTCGTGTACTCTGCCGGTTTTTAGGAGGTTAAACTCATCTTCCGTCAGGATGTCCCACGAGCCGATCTCTGCGGACACGAAGAACTTTCCATTATTCAGCGGCTCGTATCTGAGGACCGCGTACGTGTATGGTATATCGTGTGTTACATTGTTGACATTTAGTAGCACCAAATCACCCATTGTAAAGCCGGTTTTCATCCATACCTCTTGAGAATATCTTCGTTGCGACCTCTAGCGCTTGCCGAGGGGATCCTTCTATCCATATTGTCCAGTTTTCTCCGTCATCATCTACGAACACGTGTGTACCTTTGCTTGAGATCTCTGCGATGGTGGTCCAGACCACATCCTCTGGGTATATTCTTTTGCTGAGTTTTATGGTAGTACCCCCCCGGGATTCTTCAATGATTCTGCTTACGGTATCCACCATACTTCTCCTCCCACGGAATTGATATTCCTTCAGGATCTATGCTCTCGTCGTGGATGATGAACTGTCTCGCGATATCCGGATTATACTTCTTGTCCTTCTCAAACGCCTTGAACGTCTTATCCATAGCATCCTCGCTAGGTTTGTTTGGATCTTCAATGTCCTCTATGGGTGGCTCTGTGGCTGCAGCCTGCTGTAGCATTAGCTCTCTGAGCTGCGCAACGTACTTCGCTTGGGTGTAGTATGCTTGGAATGATATGAGGTAGTTATCTAGCAGAAGTCCGAGTTCTCTTAGGTTTTTTGCGTTTGGCTTTTCAAACTTCGGTGTGAGAACAACAAATATCTCTTTATCTGGGTCTCCCGTTACGTATACGTATGCTCTATCTGTGATTGCGTATGCTGCGGCATAAATCGCGTCCATGCTGTATACTTTTGGGTTTACGGACACTACTGTGATACCATCGGATTCATCTACATCTACGTTATACGCCATATCAATAGATAGCGGTATTCACCAATTTAAACCGATATCTACCATACGAGCAACACTGTGACTATTGCCCCCGCGAAAAGGAATAGTGCTAGAGGTATTTTTTCTCCTTTACTTTCTTTCAGGATGAGTTGCATGGGTGCAAAAAGTATTTGGAGCCCAATTGCCATTGCTGCAAACACAATTGTTTGACGTATCGTTTGTATTGGGTTGAGTATTGCGCGGGTTGCGTAAATTACAATGCCGGCTATTGTAGCAGCGTTTGCAGCTTTTTTGAACTTTTTTAGCAGGTGGTATAGTGCAAATACATACAGTAGCACGAATACTGGGGAGTTTAGCTTTGTTTGGACTACTCTGTTGAGCTCCTGCAGTATGGTTGCGAATGCAATTATGTATATAAATGTCCGGGGGGTTTGTGCTGAAAGAATGTCTGCCCGGATTTTGTCCGCCATTTTGGTTAATCCTATGTTGTGTGTTCCCTTTACTGCGATGTACGTGTATGCTATGATGTATGTTACTGCTACGTGGGTTATGCCCGGGTATGGCCAAAAGTAGCCTCGGTGATATATGGACACGGGCAGCAGCATGGAGTATGCTATAATCATTTTCCCGTCCGCTGGCCCAGCGAAGTCCATATAGTAAAATACAATGCCCACAATCGTTGCGAGCAGGGTGTTTAGTATCTGATCCGCGATGTATTTGCCGTTTATCTGGCCACCAGTTGCGTGTATGCCGATAATTGTCGCGACATTTACTGCAATGGCATATGCTATTGCCAGAAGTGTTATTGTGTTTGGAACTCTCCTTGTTTTTATATCGTAGTATGTTGTGACAATCCCATACACTAGTGCTCCCGCGAGTAGAAGTGCAGTGTGTGCATCAATCGCGGGAAACATCTGTGCAGTACCTCCTAGCAAGCTCATCTCTCACACTACAGTTCCCCTCGCACGCCGCCCGTAGCTCTGGAGTATCTATCGCGTCACAACGCATCGTACAGTACTTATTCTTGATGCAATCTAGCAAGCACCAGTCTCTCCAGTATTGTTGCGGTATCCCGTCGCACCAATTACCGTCACGGTATATCGTCGCGTAGCATAAGTACCTCATTTCATCCCTGGTTATCAGATCGCAGTACTTTTTGGAATTTGACAGTATTGCCGAGCAGAACTTGTCGTAATCTCGATCTCCGGTGTTGCATTCACTTTTTGGGCTAATGTTTGGCGCTGGACCGCAGTTGTATTCTGCAGTTACATTAGTTACTCCCGATGGTACGCGTATTGGCACCCAGAATTCCGTGTTTTCTGTGCTTACGATATGAATTTTCTTCGATTCAATTGCTGAGTGTATTGTTATGTTACACTCTTTGCCTGGCGTTACCGTGAATTTAGCCCCAGGAGTATCGTATCTGGTATCTATCGTCATACTGATTGTCTTATTCTCTGTGTTCGTAATCGTTGCATATGCAGCGAGGATCATCGCTATGCAGATCGCTAGTGCTGCTATTATGTATGTTTGGCGCATTTGCATGTTTATGTCCATATGATCCCTCCTACTACTGGTTTCCCCCAATCGTATCCGATAATCTTGTATCCTTTTTTTAGGATCTTATTCACTTCCGTATTGTTTACGGGGAATGCAACAGCATAGCAGCGACCAGAGGGTAGCTGATTCTTTGGAATGTCTTCGGTATAGAATGCAAAGTATTTTTCGTTTCTGATCCAGACCACGCGATAATTTGCGGCAGAGATGTTGTAGTACATTGCAGCATCAAGTATCTCTGAATCGTACTTTCTCGTCGGCGGTCCGGGCACTCTTGCGAGTATGTCTGCTACAACTGGGCTGCATTTGTATTTTTTTACGAGTTTTGCGATCTGATTGCTATTTTGTGTTATGTTTCCATACGCTTGGCTATGGATTGCTGATGAAATGTTGGGAATTAGCAGTATGCCCACGATTGTTGCTGCGGTTGCTTTTACTATTGCAATCTTTCCATTCTTTGAATTTGTTGCAAGCCCTATGGCTACGAGCGCTGCTGCTGCCGGTGCGTATGTACTCCATTTTAGTGGTCCATCTGGGTGAAATACAAAGTACGCAAAGAATATAGCGAATCCAAGCAACAGCTCTCTGGAGAGCGTTCTCTTTCGGATCATGTCTGTCATTGCTATAACAAATGCTGCAAGGAAAAATCCTTGTGCGGGCTTGCTTAATATATCCGTATTTGTGAATAGCTTGTGTGTATTACTTGCGATATTACTTACCATCTGGTGGAGGAGTGTTGGCTGATTTATAATTGTGGGATCATGAAACGTGAAGGTGTATGTTAGAAATGCGCCGAATTCAATTCCTGCAGCTATTCCAAAAATTATTGCCCCAAAATTTGTGGGCCTGTGCGTCTGGATATCTCTGGTGAATAGATCCACTACTGGTGCGAACACTGCGAACACCGGTCTGAAATATCCTGCACCACCCAGCGCCAAATATCTCATTATTTGCGATACTCCTTCATAGTGCATTGCTGCAATTACTGACAGTACTGCAAATGGCACCATTTCCAGGCTTGCTGTTCCAAGTATTGTGGGGGGGACGAGTAACATTACAGATCCTGCCCACGCCGCGATTTTGTTCCCCGTGCGTTTGAATACGTAGTCCCATACCAGCACAGTTGCGAGATATGTTGCCCCCCACCACAGAAGTAGCACAGTATATCTCTCAGGGAATCTTGATATGAATGGATAGCATATTGCTTGGCCTCCGAGAAATCTGTGTTGCGCTTCAAATTCTGGGAAGCAGCTCCATGCCAACACTGCTGGCCGGCCCGCACCAGTACCTATGATTGTTGCTGATATTGTTGTAATGATTGCGAGACCAATCGCTACTTTCCATCTGCGAACACCAGTCATGATCCCCGCAGATATGCTTACTGCAAATGCTGCTATGGCGGATAGCCTTCCAATCCCGTAATAGTAGGGGTTCTTCATCTGGGTCCAAGTTGCCCATACGATTATTGCTACTATTATCCAGGTTATTGTTGCCGCGGCTAAATCCATATTCCTTTTTATTGTTGCTTTATTGCATATATCGGCAATGGTTTTTCGGAACTCCACTGTGGCACACCCCTGCAGATCCCCTTCATAGCACATTTTTCACAAACGTCAGTGTACACGTGATTCTCCGTTTGTACTATTGCTACATCGGGAATTGAATGAAATACGCATAGAGGAGCATTGTGTATGTATATCTTTTGGCGGAGATACTTTCTGAGAAGTGCTACAAACCACTCAATATCGGTGAAGTCTGTATCAAAGCTGTGCACTCTGCTGCGGAGTTTCGGGTAGTTTCGCCTTTGCTTGACTATTTCAACAACTTTCAATGGATTGACTATATGTAAATGTATCTCAGGACTTTCCGTAAAATGTTCAAACATCCATTCCGCGGCAACTTCACCCTCATCCATTGTTATGAACATACTCATAACGACGTGGGGGATGAGTGTGATTCCGTACATTCGCGCGTTTAAGATTCCCGCCTCATACGCTTCGTACGTGCCAGGTGTATCTGTGATTGCCAAGTACGTGTATGCCGTGGATCCAAACACAGGTATGTGTATTTTGTCCACGTGTTTTGCCACTATTTCTGCATTTTTTGGGTCTATGAGGTGGGTTGTGTTTGAGCATATTGTTATTTTATGGCCCGCTACGTTGTGGGCATGTTCTATTATTTTTTTCCAGTTTGGGTGACATAGGACGCAACCCTGAATTTGAAATTTCCCATCAGATTCGTTAATTTCTGTAAGTATGTCTTCGAGTGCCCGTGGCTCCTCTTGCTTGTTTGGTATTGGGCAATGGACGCAGTTCAAGTTGCAGATGTCCCCAACGTATATGTTTTTGATGGTCATTGTACTATGATATGTTGGGTACCTGAATAAATACGCGTGGGTGTGTAAATGGATCTCGGCGTTGCTTGGTCGTGTAACAATGCTTGCATTAATTGTATTGTTTTACGGAGTGCGGTGGAAGGTAAGTATGGGTTTTTGGAGTTTCCCGCCTTCGTTTCGGCAATAAACAGCCTTGAGCATGGTGATCACGTATCTATAACTGGCGGTGGGGAGCCAACGCTACATCCAGATATTATCCGAATGCTTGAGTTCATCCGCGATGTCCGCCCGGATCTTGACGTATCTCTTGTAACTAACGGGCGCAAGTTTGCGGATCTCTCATTTGCAGAAGCAGTTCTCAATGCGGCACCGCCACGCTTCATCGTTCTCAATAGCATATATTCACACCGGCCAAACATGCATGATTACATTGCCCGGGCGCGTGGTGCGTGGCGGGATACAGTTGAAGGTATGCGTAACGCACTGGAGTTAGGGATTCCTTGGGAATCTCGCTTTATAGCTCACAGGCTAAACTACAAAGATATGCCTGGTTATGCACAGTTCATACGAGATAATTTTCCGGACGTTACGCGTGTTGTGTTTATAAGCATTAAATATACGGGCGAAGCTTGGCGCAATAAAGATCTGCTGTTCGTGCGGTACTCTGAGTTGGTGCCTTATGCCGTGCGCGCCGTGGATATCTTAGAGGGTGCAGGAATTCCTGTGTACCTTTATCACTTCCCGCACTGTGTTCTCCCGCGAAAGTATTGGAAAAATACGGCGGGCGTTACGAGGGAAGATTTGACGGAGTTCCGCATTTTGCCCCAGTGTAAGGAATGTGCCGTTTTTGATAGGTGTTCCCTTGTCTGGTTGACTTACCTTCTAGCGGGGGGAGAAGAGTCTGAATTTAGACCGATCAAGCATCTTTGATTGGTTTGATGCCTCGTAGCCCATGAACCTCCGTATAATAGTTCCAGACACCCTCACATATGCCTTTCATTTTGCATTCTCTACATTTTGGCGTGTACGTTCTTCCTATCTGGCGCCTACCCTCTTCCACATCCAGATCCATGAAGTCGGGACCACTGTGGATCTCTTTTGACCCGATTATCTGCCCCTCCAGATATTCGTCCACGTAAGTGAGATTTCTAGGCCACACGAGACATAAGGGTACGTATCTGAACCCAATTCTTTGTCCCATATTCCCAATGCTCTTTTCTAGCTTTTCCTTTGTGTCAATCGTTTCTAGTACGTGCTTTCTAAGTTCATCCAGTGGTGGTGCTAGTTTTTGATAGTATTTGAGAGCATTCCCTTCTGGGTGTGGATATATGAACAGCAGTACGTTTAATCTTCTTGGCCAGAACTCTCTAACAATCCACGGCAAGTGCTGCATGTTTATGGTTGTTATTACTGTGTTGTTTGACACGAGGATCTCTCTGCCCTCATCTCTTAGCTTCAGAATGTTTTTCAACCCTCTCATTGCCTGCTCCCATGCGCCGGGAGTTCTTGTCATACGGTCGTGGACTTCTTTTGGTCCGTGAATGGAAAATATGATGTGGTTTACCCCCGCATCCACGATTTTTTCAGCAAATTGGGGGTAGGATAGCATCCTTCCGTTTGTCGTCATCATAATTTCGTCGTATCCAAGATCCTCTGCGAATTTTACGAGCTCAAAAATATCTCTGCGAATTGTAGGTTCTCCGCCCAATATATGCGCTACGTTCGCCCCCTGTTCTCTGCCAAATTGTAGAAGCCTCTTTGCCTCTTCTGTGCTTATTGGGGGTATGCGGTTCCTAAAGTATCCGTCATAGCAGAATATGCAGTTGTTATTGCACTCGTATCCGAGTAGTATCCCGAAGACGACTCGTTTCATTCGCTACTATTTGAAAAAGATGCCTTTAATATGATTTGCTGCCATTGGTATTTTTATATCAGGTTCTGTTTCTATTATCTTCGTGGCCAAGAAGAACCTGCTTGCTTTCATCAGATCCGAAGACGCCGGTTCTACTGGGGACAAGATTGCCCGGGCGGGTGCGATCTTGGCAGGAATTGCGGCGGTTCCATTTCTGCTCAATGGCGCTTCTGCCGCCCACACAAACAACGTTAGCATGAGCTTCTCAAGTGGAGTATCCACCGCAACTCACCAACACCACTCTTCTCATGCTTCCCACGCCTCCCACTCCCAACACACGTCCCACGGCTCTCACGCCTCCCACTCGAACTGTTATACCCTTGGTTGCAGTGACAATTTTTGTATGGATAATGTTTGTGCGATCCTTGGCTGTAAAACGGATTTTGGTCCTACATAAGCTTAGCATGGGTTTCTCTAGATCTTCGGCTCTGTCACCCTTTCGTATGCGACCTCAAATTCAAATCCGGTCTTTTTATTTTTGGATACACCCTATGTTAGTTTATGGCTCGGGCAAAGTTAGAATGTGCCGCTCGCTGGGCGTTGCCAGTAGCCATATTCTTCTTTGTGTTGCTTGGTGCGTTGTTTCCCATACAGAGCGTATCACAGAATGTGCAGCTTCCCCGCGTAGATATTCCGAGTGCCACCCGGTTTATGGAAATTAACCACGAGTCGGACGTAGATTATTTCTTTTTCCTCGTTCCGTCCCGGTTTTCATCTGCTTGCCATTCTCTTGAGTTTAACGATGTGCGCTGCTATCTTGGTGGCCGACAGACATCTTGGCTGACTTGCGTGCATGTAGCATCTGCCTGTGAGCGCGAGCTGCCCCATACGTATGTGCAGCACTGGTTGAATTTCCTGGCAGGGGTGTGCAAGGAGCAGAGGGACAATAACCGACCAGCGTATTGCCAAGGGTGTGTTTTGGGACCACTTGCGCTGTACTGGTACGGGGAACACGTTGACGGTAGCATCTTGCCGGATGTTCGCTCCAAACTTTGCCCGTACGCCTCGTGGTATTTGCCTTACGTTCTTTATGACTACAACAGACCCGAAGAACTTCTTGAAATGGGTTTTCGCCCTAATGTAAGGGACATTGGCGTTATATATGCTACTGGCATTGTTTGTGATGATGCTGCTTTGAGCGCACGTGCATGTTCGGCATTTTGCAACAACGCCAAGTGGTACGCAGAGCATTCAGGTACTTGTTTTCTTGCGGTATATTACACAAACCTGTCCCGTGTTTGCGGATGTGGCGATGAATACCTGGATGTGGTGTGGCAGGGTTGTGGGCGCCCCCAAGATTTCAACGCGTTTTTGATCGGTGGTATTAATGCCACATAAATATGCATCCATCAGCATTTTTTCCACGGCGTGGTGCCCGCTAAACTGTAGGTACTGCTACATTCCGAAGACACCCATAATGTTGGATATGCATAGAGATATTGTTGAAGGGATCACATCAAAAGGGATTGAAAATTATCTTCACCTTCTTGATTCGCGTAAGGGTTATTCAGTGCAGCTGTGGGGCGCTGAGCCCATGGTTTCTCTGAAGGATTTGGCCCCAAGTTTGCCTCTGCTTGCCGAGAGGGGTGTCCGTGAAATATTTTTTTCCACGAGCCTCATTTTGGATCCATCTGTAGTCGTTGATTTCATCCGTGCTGCAGACGAGGCAGGAATCTCCATCAGGGTGCAGATATCTTTGGACGGCCCCCCCGAGATTACCGATTATACGAGGGGACCGGGAATCGCAGACCGTGTTGTAAGTAATTTGGAGCGATTGATTGCAGAGCTTTCGGAACTCTGCCCCGCGCATCGTGTTTGGCTGAACTTTAAACCGACGTGGACGTCTCGCGAGCTTGAACTATTTCAGAAGGATCCTATGCTCTTGGATCGGTTCATCTCATATTTTCGGCAAATCGTGGTGCGGCTAGCTCGTATTAATACCTGTGACGCCGTTGTGCTGCCCAGGGTTCCTATGCCGACGTTTGAGACCCCGGGCAATTACACCCCACAGCACGGCAGGATTTTTGCAAACCTCATTCGTGCACTATCCTCCAAGCACGCCTATGTGCTCCGTCTCGCCATTGCAAATGTTGGGCTGCTCAGGGGTATGTATCCTGGTTGTCGCGCAGGGGATGGTTTTGTGGGTATGACACAGGATCGCCTGGTCTTGTGTCACAGGCTGTTCTTTCTTCTAGATGATCGTTATGTCAGATCTCTAGATACTGTTCGGGACTTGAACTACGATGCTGATCGTGTTGATGTTGGGATCCATCGTCTGATCAAGAATTACTACTCTGCCAACACTGCTGATCCTAGGGCTGTATTGCGATTCCAGAGAAGTTCTCTCGCGTATCATGGTTTTGGACTATCAAAGATCGTTGCTAGCTCTATTCTTGCTAAATGGCTTGCACGCACTGGCGTCATACTGCCGAAGTATGCTAGGGATCGTTATGCTTATCGCTTGGCACATACTGTTTGGGCGGTTAATGGATGTCACGCGGATGCTGTTCTTGGCACCGGCACCCCATATACCCCGAGATTTTCCATTTTCACCCTCTTCGGTAATGGTGCTGATGACGAAATCTGGAGGGCAGTCCATGGTGAATCAACAATATGATTTGTTGGATGCCCTTTTTCGTAATTTAGGTGGCTCTGCAGTTGAGGTTATAAATGGTTGGTCGCCCTCTGCAGCCCAAGTGTTTGAATCGTATGGTTTCCGTGTTTTTCAGCGGTTAACTTCGCCCAATGGCGATTGTCGGTCTTATCATGGTTGCTCAGTTGTTATAGAATCCAGTCGTTGCCCACCCTTCGAGCCCTACTTAGTATATTCTAGACAACCACTATACTGCGGTTCTGCACCTGTGGTTGTCCGGTTATCTCCTGATTCGCTGCATACTCTACCAACCTTGTGGAAATATCCTACGAACATTATTCGGTTTGACTATGGGTTGTTTGACAGGGATTCTATACGTGCGCTCTACGATTATGCCGTGCGGCTTTTCTCGCGCGTTCCTGACCCTGTTTCTTATGTTTGTAATGGTGCCAACGGTCTTTTGAAGAGGTATGTTTCACCATTTTCATTGGTTTTTGATGCATCCTCTTGTTTGCTGTATTGGGGGGGCGGGCCTTTTGAGCCACCTTTTGCCTTGGCAGCATACAAGGAATCTGCGTTCGCTCCCATGAACTTGGAGTTTTTCGCGCTTTCCAGTGCATCGGATTCTGTGCCACGACCTTTTTGTATGACATGTCCCATCCGTGAGATCTGTCCGTATCCCACGTTCCACGAGTCGTACCTTTTGAC
>Ga0256838_1001106_pt1 | contig 13552 bp, 9 predicted proteins | sample 4571419metaG_FD_185978 | JGI IMG/M metagenome (GOLD analysis project Ga0256838, IMG submission 185978) | Hydrothermal vent microbial communities from Guaymas Basin, Mexico - 4571-419 | ecosystem: Environmental > Aquatic > Marine > Hydrothermal vents | place: Mexico: Guaymas Basin | collected...
AGCATTAGTTGATGGTACAAACAACATCACACCTAAAGCAGCGACGGGGAGTCATCCAACATCCATAGCTTCACTTTTTAACACAACCCCTTTGATGCAAAAACCAGCACCACTTTTAATGGGTGAGAGAAGTAATGCAACAGGTAGTAAAGCATTTCGTGAACTTATCCTTGCTGAAGATTATGAGGGAACTTTAAGTGTTGCTCAACAACAAGTAAGAGCAGGAGCTCATGTTATAGATGTAAATGTTGGCTTTGCAGGTAGAGATGAGACCAAAGATATGAATGAGGTTATGAGCAGATATAACCAAAAAATCGCTCTACCTTTGATGCCAGACTCTACTCAAACAAAAGGGTTAGAGACCGCACTTAAAAACATAGGTGGTAAACCTATACTTAACTCTGTAAACCTTGAAGATGGGGAAGATAAGTTTGATGCTGTTTGTCAGTTGGCTAAAAAGTTCGGTACAAGTTTAGTTTGTCTAACCATAGATGAAAAAGGTATGGCAAAAACAGTTGAAGATAAACTCTCAGTCGCAGATAGGATTATCGACCTTGCTACAAACAGACACGGACTTAAAAAAGAGGACTTAGTTTTTGATGTACTTACTTTTACACTAGCTAGTGGAGATGAAGAGTATCTTGATGCTGGTATAAACACCATAGAAGCTATAAGACAACTTCGCATAAAACACCCAGAAGTTGGAGCAGTTTTAGGACTTTCTAACATATCATTTGGACTAGACAAAGATGCAAGACCATACCTAAACTCTATGTTTTTACACCACTGCATCGAAGCTGGACTTACAAGTGTTATCATAAATGTAAAACATATCATCCCTATAAACAAGATAAGCCAAGAAGACCAAGATATATGTAATAACTTGATATTTAATAAAACTGAAAATGCACTTTTTGAGTTTATAGAACACTTCTCAACAAAAGAAGCAATCGATACAAATGCAGAAGATGCAGAGTATTTGGCTATGAGTGATGAGGAGAAAATCGCAAAACTTCTTATGGACGGCGATAAAGATAGAATGATACCTCTTGTTGAGAAAGTTCGCCACGAGATACCACCTGAGAAAATCGTAAATGAGATTTTAATCGATGCTATGAAAGTAGTAGGGGAGCTTTTTGGTAGTGGTCAGATGCAACTACCGTTTGTCCTGCAATCTGCTGAGACTATGAAAAAAACAGTAGATTATCTAAACCCATACCTACCAAAGGTTGAAAAAGAGGTAGATACCACTTTGGTTTTAGGAACTGTAAAGGGTGATGTTCACGATGTTGGTAAAAATCTAGTAGATATAATCCTCTCAAACAACGGTTTTAAAGTGAAAAACTTAGGTATAAAAGTGGAGCTTGATGATTTTATACAAACTATACAAGAGGGTCATGTTTCAGCTTTTGGTATGAGTGGTTTGCTTGTAAAATCAACTCAAGTTATGAAAGAAAATTTAGAGATTTTAAAAGAAAAAGGTATAAAAATACCTATCCTTTTAGGTGGTGCTGCACTTACAAGAAGTTTTATAGATGATTTTTGTCGCCCATCTTATGATGGGCCAATTTTCTACTGTAAAGATGCATTTGATGGTGTAACTGCTATGAGTCGCATCGAAGCTGGTAATTTGGATACAAATCTACACCCAGATGCACCAAATGTTGAAAAGAAAGAGGAAAAAGAGTATATCATCCCACCATACCAAGAGATAAAGATGCCTTCTCGAGATGTTAAGATACCAAACCCACCATTTTGGGGAAGAAGAGAGTTAAAACTAACTCCACAACAAGTTGAGATGGTATTTGAGTGGGTAAATCATAGAATCCTTTTTAAATCTCGTTGGGGTTATAGCTCAAAAGGTATGACAAAAGAAGCTTATCAAAAACAGTTAGATGAAGTGGTAAAACCAGCTTATGAGAAACTAAAAGCTAGATTTTTAGATGAGGGGCTTTTTGAGCCTACTATCATCTATGGTTATTATAAATGTAGAAGTGATGATACAAAACTTCATATATACGAAGATGGAGAGATTGCTCAAACTTTTGAGTTTCCAAGACAGAGAAAAAAACCACATCGTGCTTTGAGTGATTTTTTCCATAGTGATGTGGATGATGTTGTGGCTCTTACTTGTGTTAGTGCTGGTTCAAAACTAAGTGAGATAGAAAGAGAGATTTATGATGCTAGTAACTATACTGAATATTATCAGTTTCACGGTTTAGGGGTTGAGTTAGCAGAAGCTCTAGCTGAGATAGCTCATAAACAAATCAGACTAGATTTAGGAATAGCAAGTGAAGATGAGGGAAATACTCTAGCAGATGTTAGAATGAACCGTTACCAAGGGTGTCGTTACTCTTTTGGTTACGGGGCTTGTCCAGACTTAGAGTTAAACAGACCACTTTTTGATCTGCTAAAACCTGAAGAGTTTGGCATAGAATTAAGTGAGACTTTTCAAATACACCCAGAACAGAGTACAAGTGCTTTAGTGGTTTATCATCCTAGTGCTACTTATTATAATGTTTAGTGTTTAAAATAAGATATTTTAATAATTTAATTTGTTATTTACTGTATGTGTGATAACATTAGTAAAAGTACTTTAATGGAGATTTAGATAATGTCAAAATATGATAATGCTGTTATGATAGCAGAAAATGTTTATTGGGTTGGTGAGCTTATGCAAAATGATGCTTTTCAATGCCATGCTTATCTTATAGAAAATGGTGATGAGTCTATTTTGATTGATTCTGGTTCTATGTTGGAGTTTGAAAATATCAAGAAAAAAGTATCTTCTGTAACTCCGTTGAAAAATATAAAATATATCATAGCACATCATCAAGACCCTGATGTATGTGCAAATATTCCAGCATTTGAAAAAGAGATAGCTAGGGATGATTTGCTTATAGTTTCGCATTCAAGAAATATAGCTTTGATAAAACATTATGGGATAAAAGCAGATTATTACATCATAGAAGAGCACAACTTTAGACTTAAAACAAAAGATATAGAGTTGGATTTTATAACTACCCCTTATTCACATGCTCCAGGTGCTTTTACATCCTACCTTAAAAAAGATAAAATACTTTTTAGTAGTGATATATTTGGAGCGGTTGAAGAGAGTTGGCATTTTTATGCGGATGAGAACTATTTTTCTCAGATAAAGCTTTTTCATGAAAATTATATGCCAAGTCAAGATATACTTAACTATGCACTTTTCAAAATCCAATCTTTAGACTTAAATCTTATAGCTCCACAACATGGGTCTTTAATACAAAAAGAGTATATTGATTTGGTTATAGATGAGTTAAAAGAGTTACAGTGTGGTTTATACATAGATGGTTCTTATAAAAATTCACTTATATATAAAAACAAGCTTTTAGAAGAGAAAGAGCATTTAGAACATATTCATGCAAAAAAATTAGAGACTATTTTAGATACTCAAGAAGACATTATAGCCCTTACAACTGATGGTGAATATTTGAAGTATATCAATAGAGCTTTTTTCCAATTTTCCAATTTTCAGGATATGGAAGATTTTAGAGAAAAACATAAATGTATATGTGAATTGTTTATAGAGGGTAGTGATGATAAATATCTAAAATTAAAGTACGATAATGGATACAATTGGATTAAATATCTTCTTGATAATCAAGATAAAGAAGTATATACAATTCTGAAAAATAAAAAAGGTATAAATACCCTTTTTAAAGTTGCGATAAAAGAGTTTGAAACATATAATTCAAACAATGATGAGTATCTTATAACTTTTCATGATGTTACTCCTTATATGGAAAATCTTGATTTTATAGATATTATTTCAAATATTCAGGGTCTTTATTTTTGTATATCAGATTTTGATGGTAATCTTTTTAGAATGAGTGAATCTTTAACTTCTGTACTTAATATAACTGATTTTGAAAATAAAAAATATTCTTTTTTTGATTTTTTAAATGATGATGATACCAAGTCTGTTAAGAATCATCTTGAAAATAAAGATTCTTTACCGCATGAGATAAAATTAAGATATAACGGGATTAAGATTCCTATCATGTTAAAAGAGTTTTTTGGTGTTATCAATCAAGAATCAGTTGTTATATTGATATTAACTGATTTAACAGATATTAAAAACCTTGAAAAAGAGGCAAAAAAGAAAGATTTAGTTCTTATGCAACAATCAAAAATGGCACAGATGGGTGAGATGGTAAATATGATAGCCCATCAATGGAGACAACCATTAAATGCTATAAATGCAGCTAGTGCTAAGATACTTTTAACAAAAGAGTTTGGTATGTTAGATGATGAAGAATTAGTCCAAAGCAATTACTTTATACAAGATCAGTGTCAAAAAATGTCTGATGTTATAGATACATTCTTAAACTATTCTAAAACATCAAAAGAATCAAAAGAGTTTTTAGTAGAAGATATGATTGAGAATGTTCTTAAACTTGTTATGGTTCAATTTAAAAATCATAACATAGATGTAGTTGTTAAAGACAAGAACTCAACACCAGTTACTATAAAAGGTCATAGTGATATGTTAGAACAAGTGATGATAAATCTTCTTATGAACTCAAAAGATGCTTATGATGAGATAAATTATAAAGGTAAAAAAATTATAGAGATATCTTTAATAAATAACAAAACTATGACCATAACAGATTATGCAGGTGGCATCTCAAAAGAAAATCAAGAAAAACTTTTTACACCTTATTTTACTACAAAAGAAGCGGGTAAAGGAACAGGTCTTGGTCTTTATATGAGTAAAAGAATTATGAATGAACAGTTCAATGGTGATTTGGTTTATAAGTCTATAGAAAATGGGAGTGTGTTTTATATAAGTTGGTCACTTTCTTAAGATAAGAAAATTTTGATATAATTTTATAATTATAATTATAAAGGTAAGAAATGGCTCAAACTATAACAGAAAAAATATTTTCAGAGCATGTAGGTAAAAAGGTTTATGCTGGGGAGATTATCCGTAGCAATATCGATATGGTTATTGGTAATGATATAACTACACCTATATCTATAAAAGCATTTGAAGATAGTGGTGCTGAAAAGTTAGCTAATCCTGATGGATTTTCTATCGTACTTGACCACTTTATCCCAGCAAAAGATATAGCATCTGCAAATCAAGCTCGTATAAGTCGTGATTTTGCTAAAAAACACAAACTTAAAAACTTTTTTGATGAAAAAGATATGGGAATAGAGCATGCACTTTTACCTGAAAAAGGGCTTGTAGTTCCAGGTGATGTTATCATCGGTGCTGATAGTCATACTTGTACTCACGGTGCTTTAGGAGCATTCTCAACTGGTATGGGTTCAACTGACTTAGCATTTGCTATGATTAGTGGAGGAAACTGGTTTAAAGTGCCTGAATCTATAAAAGTTATCCTTAATGGAAAACCAAACAAATATACAACTGGTAAAGATATAATCTTAGAGATTATCCGCCTTATTGGTGTTGATGGTGCATTATATAGAACTTTAGAGTTTACTGGTAGCACAATAGAGCATTTAAGTATGGACGATAGATTTTCAATGTGTAATATGGCGATAGAAGCAGGAGCTAAAAACGGTATAGTAGCTTATGATGATATAACTGCTGAGTTCTTAAAAGATAAAAATTTAGCAAGAGAACCTAAAATCCATCATTCAGATGAGGATGCATCTTATGTTCAAACTATCGAGATAGATGTAGCAAATCTTGAGCCTGTTATCGCTTATCCATTTTTACCATCAAATGGTCATAGTATATCTAAAGCTGTAGAAGATAAAATCAAAGTTGATCAAGCTTTTATAGGTAGTTGTACAAATGGTCGTTTAGAAGATTTAAAAGTAGCATCTGAAATACTAAAAGGTCAAAAAGTACACGAAGATGTAAGACTTATAGTAACACCAGGTACTCAAAAAATCTTAAGAGAAGCAAATAAACTAGGGTATATAGATATCATAGTTGATGCTGGTGGAGTTGTAAGTAACCCAACTTGTGGTGCTTGTCTTGGTGGATATATGGGTATTTTAGGAGATAATGAGGTTGCAGTAGCTACAACTAATCGTAACTTTGTTGGTCGTATGGGAAGTAGAAGTTCTAAAGTTTATCTTGCTAACTCTGCTGTTGCTGCGATTTCTGCTATAACTGGATACATAAGTGACCCTAGATAATTTAATGAAAAAAATAATGTTAATCCCTGCTTTGATGCTAAGTGCATCTCTAATGGCAGATAATGAAAAGTATGAAGTAACACCAGTGATTGGTTACAATTTTGTTGAAAATAACCTAGCACTTGATGATGCTATGCTTTATGGTGTTGAGGCTCAATATAATGGTTTTGATTATGTTTTAAAACCTGAGTTAGTAAAAAGAGGTGTAGAAGCAGATAGAATAGAGACTGATGGTATGGGTGAAGAAAATCCGATAGCTGATAACTCTACAAAAGAGGGTCGTGCTAAAAACAGAAGAATTAAAGCGACTTTAATTAAAAACTAGATGATAGATATACCTTGCATTATATTTGCAGGTGGTAAAAGTAGCCGTATGGGGAAAGATAAATCTCTTCTTCCATTTGGTGGTTTTGATACACTTGCACAGTTTCAACTTTATAGACTTCAAAAACTTTTTAAAAATGTTTACATATCTTGTAAAAATTCAGATAAGTTTTGTTTTAGTGCAGATTTTATAGAAGATGTTACAACAAAAAGTTATGCACCAACTGCTGGATTTGTAGCTATTTTTGAAAAGTTAAAATGTGAAAAGTTTTTTGTTCTTAGTGTTGATGCTCCTTTTGTTGGAGAAAGCATTATAAACAAGCTTTTAGAAGAAGATAGTATAGATTATGATGCTACTATAGCTAAAAGTGGATTTGGTATGCAACCTATGTGTGGGATATATCATAAATCATTAGAGAAAGAGTTTATAGATATGCTAGAAACAGATAACCATAAGTTAGGTTATCTGTTAAAAAAATCTAAAACACATTATGTATATTTTGAAGATGAAAAAGCTTTTTTAAATCTAAATTATCCAAAAGATTATAAAGAAGCTAAATTACTTATCTCTTGAATTAGATCATCTGGAGTTAATGAGAAATTTGCACCTTTATAGTTCATAGCTAGTTTTGTATGTGCTAAAGAAGCATTTATAGTTGCTTCTAATGGTTCATATCCTTGAGCTAATAGTGAACCGATAAGACCACTTAGTATATCTCCACTTCCACCTTTTGATAATGCTGATGAGCCGTGAGGATTTATAAAAAAACTATCATTCTTACCTATGATAACATTTGCTCCTTTTAGAAGTAATGTTGCATCTGGATAGTTTTCACAAAAAAGTTTTACATACTCAAAACGGTTATTTTGTAACTCTTCAATAGTTATCTCTGCTAAATCTAGTTGTTGTAAAGCTATTACAAACTCTTTTGGATGAGGTGTTAAAACTATATTTTTTCTTTTTAAGATATTTACGAGTATATGTTTATGAAATATATCTGCATCTGCTACTAATGGATATGTATTGTCTAATATTTTTTTTAATTGTGTATCGCAAAATTCATGCCCTAGACCCATTCCGATTGCTATAGCAGAAGTTGTTAATGGTAGTTTTGTAGAATACATTATATTGAATGGAATATAGTCATTTTTTGCACCAATTAAAGTGACAAGTCCAACACCAAAACGAAAAGCAGATAAAGCACACATTGTACTAGCACCAACTTTCTCACCATTTATTACACATAGATGACCAAAGCTACCTTTATGTGTATTTTTCTTATCTCTAAAAGGTAGCTTTAAATCATCCATATCTAAAAGATGCCAATTTGTTTTATCTTCATAGATACTACGGCTTATACCAAGGTTTAACACTTGTATATCCCCTATAAAATCTTTATGCTTATCTAAAAACATATCTTTTTTTAATGCACCCATAGTTAGTGTAGTATCTGCATAAAATCTGTAACCACTAGGTATATCACAAGCAATTTTATAAGCATCTAGTGAGTTCATCTTATCTAAGATATCTGTTATATTTGTATCAAATTCTCCACTAAATCCAGTTCCAACTATAGCATCTACTAAGATATCACATTGTATTATCTCTTTTGATTCTACTACTCCTATAGCATTAGCTCTTTGTTGTTGTAAAATTGCCATTTCTGATTTTGGTTGTTTTGCATAAAAGATATTGACATCATAATCTGTATGTAAAATACGAGCAAGTGCAATCCCATCTGCACCATTGTTCCCGCTTCCAACAACAACTATGATTTTTGAGTTTTTATTAAATTTATTTTTTATAAATTCAGCCATACCGTTTGAGGCATGTTCCATCAATATATCTTCATTAAGTTTAAATTTTTCATAACATTTTTTATCTAGTGAGCTAACCTCGTCAAATAGTTTTTGCATTTGCTAAATCCTTTTAGGTATAATCTTATAAACATTATACAGGAAAATAAAAAATGTCATTTGAACAAGAATCATTAAATTACCATAAAGCAAAAAGTGAATTTGATACAAACGGAAAAACAGGGACTTTTTTAACAAAGTCTTGTAGTACTTCTAAAGAGTTATCTATGGCTTATAGCCCAGGTGTTGCAACACCTTGTCTTGAGATAGAAAAAGATATAGACAAAGCTTATGATTATACAAATAAAGGCAATTTAGTTGCAGTTATAAGTGATGGAACAGCAGTTTTAGGGCTTGGTGATATTGGTCATTTAGCTAGTAAGCCTGTTATGGAAGGAAAGGGTGTTTTATTTAAATCATTTGCTAATGTTGATGCCATAGATATTGAATTAAATACTAAAGATACTGAGGAGATTATTAGTATTGTTTCAGCTATGGCAGATAGTTTTGGTGGGATAAACCTTGAAGATATTTCAGCACCTCGTTGTTTTGAGATAGAAGAGAGATTAAAAGAGATTTGTAATATTCCAGTTTTTCATGATGACCAACACGGAACAGCAGTTATAACAACAGCTGGACTTATGAATGTTGTAGAGATGAGTGGTAAAAAAGTTGAGGATTTAAAAGTTGTAGTTATCGGTGCTGGTGCTGCTGGAATTGCTTGTGCAAAGATGTATAAACACTTAGGTGTGAAAAATATAACTATGCTTGATTCAAAAGGTGTTATACATAGTGGTCGAGATGATTTAAATAAGTATAAAAAACTGTTTGCATTTGATACAGATGACAGAACACTAGAAGATGCCATAAAAGATGCGGATATGGTTTTAGGTCTTTCAAAAGCTAACCTTATAACTCCTGATATGGTTAAAAGTATGTCAGATAAAAACCCTATCATATTTGCTTGTGCAAATCCAAACCCTGAGATACTTCCATCAGTTGCAAAAGAGGCAAGAGAAGATGTTATCATAGGAACAGGTAGAAGTGATTATCCAAATCAAGTAAACAATGTTTTAGGCTTTCCACAAATCTTTCGTGGTGCATTAGATGTAAGAGCAACTAAAATCACAGACAATATGAAACTCTCAGCTGCAAAAGCATTAGCATCACTAGCTAAAGAAGAAGTTCCATCTCATGTTAAAAAAGCTCACAATCGTGGTGATGATATGAGTTTTGGTTATGAGTATATCATCCCATCTCCATTTGATAGAAGAGTTTTGGTTTATGTTGCTTCGGCTGTTGCTAAAAGTGCCATAGAAGATGGAGTAGCAAGAGTTAAAGATTTTGATATAGATGCTTATAAAGCTAAACTAGAGAGATTAGCTAATCATTTAGATACTAAATAATTACATTTTCATCATCTAGTGGTTGCTCAAGTGGTTCACTAAAATAGTACCCTTGAGCATAAACCGCACCAATATCTTTTAACTTTAGTGCTATTTCTCTACTCTCTACAAATTCAGATACTGTTATCATATTCATACCATTTGCAAACTCTTTTATACTTTTTAACATATGAAACATTCTTTTATCTGTTGTTATCTCTTTTACTATCGAGCCATCAATCTTAACTAAGTCTATGTCTAATTCTGAAAAATATGAAAAGTTTGAATAACCTGTTCCAAAGTCATCTATAAGAATTTTAGAATCAAAAGTATGCAGTTTTGTGATAAAGTCTTTTACAATTTTCATATCTTCTAAGTATTCAGACTCTAAAAGTTCTATGTCTATTTTTGCATCTTTATTTTTTTCTAATGCATCAAAGAGTATATCTCTTATCTCTTTATTTGATATATCTCTCATAGACATATTGAGTGAAAATCTATATTGAGGGTATTTTTTTGATGTTTTTATAGTTTTTTCAATAACTATTTTTGTAATCTCATTGTATTGAGAACTTTTTTGAGCAATATCTAAAAATTTAAATGGTGGTAAGATAGTTCCATCTTTTAGAGTTAGTCTTACAAGTGCTTCGTATTTTTCTATCTTTGAATTTTGTAGGTTTACTATGGGTTGATAGTATGGAGCTATCCTATCTTCTTTTAAAGCTTCTTTTATAGTTTTTACTATCTTCATATTTTCTTTTACATTTTGTTTTAGATGTTGTGATTCATCATATATAGCTACACCATCTGTGTTTGATTTTTTAATCTGCTTTAAAATAAGGTCTGCATTTTCAAGAATAGGTTTGATACTGTTTATAGCTATAGATACACTAATCTCTAAATCTATCTTTTTGATTTTAAATATATGGTTTGATATATCTTTTTCTAATTTTGTTGCAATTTCTAAAGACTTTTCAGATGCTATATCATTAAATATAATTCCAAATTCATCACCACCCAATCTATAAAGAGATACTTTTTCATAAAAACTTATTTCATACTTTATAAATTTTGTTAAATATTTTAACAATATATTTCCAACAGAATTTCCATATATATCGTTTATATATTTAAAACCATTTATATTTATAAGTAATAGAGTTGGTTTTATAGTTTTTTCTATATCTAATTCAAATTTTCGTCTGTTAAAAAGGTTTGTTAGTTGGTCATAAGTTAAAGAGTATTCTAAAGAGCTATATGTTTCTTGAAGTTTTTTATTTTCATGCTGATACTTTAGAAGCAATGTAATTATAGTTGCAAATGAGATTAAAAACATAAAAAGCAGTACAAAAGCAAATCTATCAAGAGCATCAAAATCTTTCATAGCTATAGCTGAAAATTCCTCTTTTATCTTATGAATTTTAAGCTCATTTAAATCATATCCTAGTATCTTTTTTGTTACAGATAAAAATATAGGATACTCTTTTACTAAAAATTTTGAATGTATATTAAAACTTTTTATATAATTTTGAACATCTTTATTTGTAGAATTTGACGATAAAAGATAATCCTCTTTTTTTATATAGTCTAAATCCTGAAGTCTTTTAACATCGTTTAAATGTTTTAAAATAATTCTTGCTTTTAATAACTCTTTTTTATCATATTTGTTTAAGATGGCAGAATCGTCTATATGACGACTTAAAAATAGAAGTGAATTTTTTATATTTGCATTTATTCTTAAAAAATAATCAACATTTTTTTTATTTTCATCTAAATCTTTTTTTAGAGCCGATACTTTCTTTTTTATATCAGCATAATTTTTATGAAGTAAAATTTTAGAGTTTTTTAAATTTTCATAATTTTCTTCCAATTTTTTATTTGCTTTAGCTATATTGTCTTGGTTAACATATATATATAAACTATTTTTTAGTACTAGATTTGTTATATCTGAGTATCTATTTTCTAAGTTGTTTATAGAGATTATAAACTTTCTATGTTGTTGAGTAAAATCTCTTTGAATAAAGTAAAAATATATAATTGCGACTAATGAACCTATGCCAATTAATATAAAAGAAATTAGTATTTTAGAAACTTTCATCATTCTGCATTCAATATTTTTGGTGTTTCACCATCAAGGGTTTTTAAAAAACTTATGATGTAATTTGCATCTTTATCTGAAATAGCCATACCTAAGTTATGTTCTGACATTGTTGTTATAGCTTCTTTTAATGTTTTTGAACTTCCATCATGAAAATAGGGAGCTGTTTTGCTTATATTTCTAAGTGTTGGAACTTTGAAAACATTTTCATCAATCTTGTTTTTTGTAACTTCACTTCTATCTGGATATTTTCTTTTATTTTCATAAGGTATAAAAGTTCCTATCTTTTGGTAAGAATTACTTCCTACATTTATACCGTTATGACAAGTTATGCATCCGTAATGTTTAAAAAGCCTGTACCCTTTTACCTCTTCATCTGTTAAGTTTATCTCACCTCTTAAGTATTTGTCAAATCTTGAATTTGGTGTAGTTAAGCCTTTTTCAAACTCTACTATAGCATCTAAGACTAATTCATAAGATATATAAGATACTCCATAAGTACTTTTAAACTCTTCTTTATATGAAGGTATCTTGTTTAGTCTTTTTTCTATCTCTTGTGGATTCATATTGTGTTCAACTGGATTATTTAGTGGTCCTGAAGCTTGTTCTTTTAGGTTTTTTGCACGACCATTCCAAAACTGAACAAAATTATATCTTGCATTTAGTACGGTTGGTGATTGTATATTACCTTTTCTATGTTCAAAACCAATAGAAACATCACGAGAATCAGCTCCACCATCTTCGTAAACATTATGGCATGAAAAACAAGAAACAGAACGATCTTTTGAAAGTATCGTATCAAAAAACAGACTCTTTCCAAGTAGAGCTTTTTTTAAATCATAATCAGCTTTAACAGGTATAGGCGATATAGGTTCTTTAGCATTTATAGAAATAAATAGTAAAAATATAAGTATAAATTTCATCATAACTAATTATAGCTATTTAATCTTTGAAAAAGTTTTAAACCTTTTTTTGCTTTATAGTCTAAATTGTAAGAGATATAGCTTAAGTAGTTTAGTATATCTTTTTCTTTGATATCTGTTTTTAAAGAAGCTTGTTTAAGTAAGTATTGTGGTATTTTTATCTTTTGTTTTAAAAATTGTTTCTCTATACATTTATATAATTTTTTATCTTTGTGGTAACATAAAACAGCAAATACAAATGGTAGATTGTACTTTTCATACCATCTTTTTGCTAAGTCTATATTTGGTTTTTTTTCAAGATAGTATTTTAGAGCTTTATCGCCAATGATAACCTCACCATTTATATCTAAGATACGAGCTAAGATATTTGAAGTAGCTGAATCACTATCTGTTTTATAGTTACTATTTGGTATAACCAAAACACTTAAAACTTCTTTTTTAGCGATAATTCCTAAGTTTATATAGTTGTATTTTTTTGCTTTGACACTAGATATAAAAGCACCATCAACCCTTTTAGATAAAAACTCATTATTTATATAAGATGGTACACCATATTTGTATCTGGCATTAAAATATCTTTTCATAAATGTATGAAAAGGTAACAGGTTTAAGTAGTCTATTTTTCCAAAAATCATTATTTAACTTTCATTCATAAGTAGGGAGACAAGGGAAAAATCCCTTGTGACTATGTTAGTGTAATATAGGTGCTAAAAGGCACATAAGCATAAATGCGATTATAAGCTTATTCATAGTATCTCCCTTAAAAATATTCTTGGAGGGCAAAAAAAAAGGTCAGAAGTTAA
>Ga0256838_1001107_pt1 | contig 13549 bp, 12 predicted proteins | sample 4571419metaG_FD_185978 | JGI IMG/M metagenome (GOLD analysis project Ga0256838, IMG submission 185978) | Hydrothermal vent microbial communities from Guaymas Basin, Mexico - 4571-419 | ecosystem: Environmental > Aquatic > Marine > Hydrothermal vents | place: Mexico: Guaymas Basin | collected...
CTTCTTTTAATACTTCTTCTACGGCATTTTTAACAATATTTTTTACCTCTTCTTCAGTTAATCTACCTTTTTCTTTCGCTTCTTTTAAATTTTCTCTGATTTGTGTTTTCATATTCTCTACCATTTTATTCTCCTGTTTTTATTTTTTATATTATACTTTATTTTTTTGTTATTCAAAAGGAATTTTTAAAAATTTTTTATTTGAAATTAGCTTTGATAATTTCGTAATAGTGCTATAAAAAGCGAGGTTTATAAAATTTTTCTATCTAGTAACATCTATATAAAAGGAAATTTTTTTGAGTTGAGAGGAGATTAATATAAGTTGATTATTGGTTTATGAATTTATAGGATTATGAAAATAAATATATTGGCATCCCCGGCAGGATTCGAACCTGCGACCTTTGCCTCCGCAGGGCAACGCTCTATCCAACTGAGCTACGGGGACATGAATGAAATTATATCAAATTTATTTTTTAATAACAATAACGGCTGCTATTGCAAATCCTCCATCATGAGTTATAGATAAATCTGCATTTTCTAAGTTAAATTTTTTTAGAGTAAAAGCGGAGAAAAATGGCTTATTTTTATTGTTTTTTTTAATTTGTATATCTAAAAAAGAACAATTTTCTCCAATTCCAGTTCCTATAGCTTTAGAAAAAGCTTCTTTTGCCGCCCAAATTCCGGCAATTGATTCTATTTTCGTAAAAATTTTAATTTCTTCTTCACTCATAAATTTTTTTAAAGCCTTTTCTCCAAATTTATTAATAAAATTTTCAATTCTTTTAATTTCAATTAAATCTATCCCTATCATCATTGAATTACAAATTCCGTAAAATATACGTTTCTAATTTCTCCAGTTGTGAGCATTTCGTTTAGTTTTCTTTTTATTTCTTCTTTTAATTTTTCTTTACCTTTTGCTGTTTGTATTTCTTCTACCGTTTTTGAAGATAAAATTTGAATAATTGCATCTCTAATTGCCGGAAGTTTTTTATCTACCTCTTGCTGAAGTTCAGGAGAATCAAGTTCTAAGTCTATTTTACATTTTAAATATCTAGAAGCCCCATTGCTTACGAGATTGACAATAAATTGATCTAACGGATAAATTGGACCGATTTCTGTCATTTCTTTTACTTTATGTTTTTTTTCTATTTTTTTAGGTTCTTGAGGTTGATCTTCTGGATTATCGTTTCCGCTAAGTAAAAAATAAGCAACCAAACCTCCAATTATTAATAACAATAAAAGCAATACTATAATTACTACTAAAAGTAATTTATTACTTCCTCCGCTTGATTTTTCTTCTTTTTGTTCTTCTTGATTTTCTTTTTCTTCTGCCATTTTTAATCCTTTTTTTGTTTAGTTTGATATAATTTTAGCAAAAAAGGTAAAAAATTGATAAAAATTTTTTATATGATTGGAAAATGGGTTTTGGATATTTTGTATAAAGCGGGTGATTTTACTATTTTCCAATTAAGAGTATTTTTTTTATTTTTCAAACCTCCATTTAGAATCAAAGAGTTCTTTGAACAAATTACTTTCATGGGATATGGAAGTTTAGTGGTAATATTTTTAACTTCTTTTTTTACTGGTCTTGTAGAAGCGGTTCAGTTATATAAAGGTTTTCATAAGTTTGGAATAGAAGATTTTATGGGCTATACTATATTCCTTTCGATAGTAAAGGAATTAGGGCCAGTTTTTGCCGCATTAATGGTTATTAGTAGAGGAATTAGTGCTTATGCCGCCGAGCTTGGGAGTATGAGAGTTACAGAACAAATCGATGCATTAGAAGTAATGGCTGTAGATTCAAAACATTTTTTAATAGTTCCAAGAATTTTAGCTACTACTTTAGCTTTGCCTATTTTAATATTGTTTTTTGATACTGTTTCTAATATAGGAGCTTATTTAATATCTGTTTATTCTTTAGACGTAAATGGATATGCGTATTTAGAAAATTTAAGAGAATATGCAGAAATGAAAGATGTGCTTGAAGGTGTTATAAAAGGATTTGTATTTGGTTATGTTATTGCGGCAATAGGAACTTATATTGGTTATAACACAAAAGGTGGTGCAAAAGGAGTAGGGCTTAGTACCACTAAAGCTGTAGTAGTATCTTCGGTAGCAGTTTTTATAATAGATTATATTTTAGCTGCATTTTTCTTAGTATTTTGGTAAGAAAAACTAATCTTTAGCTTTTCTTACCCATGTAGGAATATCTAAGATATCTTCGTCTAATTCTATTCCACCTGAAACTTTTCTTTTTAAAAGAAGTTCATTTACTGTATTTTTAATTTCCACATCAGGTTTATTAGCTGTTTTTTCTTTTTCAAATCCTGTAGCAACAATTGTTACTTTTATTTCATCTGGTGCTAAAGAATTATCTGTAGTTGTACCAAAAATTATATCTGCATCTTCATCCGCTTTTTCATAAATTAGGTTCATACTTTCTTCCATTTCAACGAGAGGATAATCTTCATGAAGTGTAAAGTGAACAAGAACACCCATTGCTCCGTCAATTGAAATATTGTCAAGAAGAGGGGATTCAATAGCTTTTTTAACTGCATTAAATGCGGCATTTTCTCCTTTTTCTTCACCAACACCCATAAGAGCCAAACCTTTATGCGACATAACGGTTTTTAAGTCGTTAAAGTCTACGTTAATGTCGTTTTCTCCATAACTTATAACCATATTAGCAATACCACTTACCGCTTTATATAAAACATCATCTACTAACGAAAAAGCTTCTCTTCTTCCAACTTTTCTATCAATAATAGTTAAAATTTTATCGTTTGGTATTACTACTATCGAATTTGCTTCGTTTTTTAATTCGTTTGTTCCAATTTCTGCTAATTTTCTTCTTCGTGGACCTTCAAAAGTAAAAGGCTTTGTTACTACTCCTATCGTTAAAGCTCCAACTTCTCTTGCTGCTTTTGCAACCACTGGAGCGGCTCCAGTTCCCGTTCCTCCTCCCATTCCAGCAGCAATAAACACTAAATCGGCTCCGCTTAGAGCATCTTTTATTTCTTCATAACTTTCTTCTGCCGCTTGTTTACCTATTTCTGGTTTCATTCCAGCACCAAGCCCTTTTGTTAAATTGCTTCCAAGTTGAATTTTTTTATGGGCTTTAGAAGTTTTTAATGCTTGTATATCGGTATTTGCGGCAATTAATTCGACATCTTTTATGCCTTTTTGAACGATGTAATTAATCATATTGTTTCCACCACCGCCTACGCCAATAACTTTTATTTTTGGTCCATCGTTAATTTCGTTAACTACAAAAAGCTCTTGCATTTTCTCTTCCTTTCTTTAAAATAAATTACTAAGCCATGCTTTGAATTTTTGAAAAATATTTGGTTCAGTTTTATCAACTAAAATAGAAGCTATTTCTTCTTTTTCGTTTTCTTCTTCTTTTTCTTCTTTTATTAATTCTTCCAAAGAGTATTTGCTTCTAAATTGTCTATTAGAGTCTATTTCATATGTTAATCCTTCTTTTTTTCCATATAGTAATAATCCTATAGAAGTTGAAAATTCAGGAGATTTAAGATTTTCAAATAATCCATCTATTTTTTTAGGATATCCAACTCTAACAGGCAATCCGTCAAAAAATTGTAAAGCAATCTCTTTAATATTATAAAAATTTGTAAATCCACCGGTTAAAACTATTCCAGCTCCAATTTTATTTTTAAGCCCAGATTCTTCAATTTCTTTATTTAAAAGTAAAAACGTTTCTTCTATCCTTGCACTTATTACTTGAGTAATAGTGGTTATAGATGCTTTTTGTTTTTCTTCTTCGTTTCCTATTACTGAAATTTCTATTATATCTTTTTCGCTTTTAACATATTCTTCAAAATTTATTTTTATTGCTTCGGCATCAGCTAAAGGTGTATGAAGAGCCATAGATAAATCGTTTGTTATGTGATGGCTTCCTACAGCAAGATGGTCTGTATGTCTTAAAGCTTTGTTTATAAAAATTCCCAAATCCGAAGTTGCCGCCCCAATATCAATTACAGCAACTCCAAGCTCTTTTTCATCCTCTTTTAAAGTAGCAAGTCCACTTGCATAAGCATTAGCTACGAAATTTTCTATTTCTAAGTTTGCTAATTTGAGAGTTTTTTTAAGATTTTCTAAACCACTTTTTTGAGCAGTAATGATATGTAAAGCAACTTCCAATCTGCTTCCGCTCATTCCCGCTGGATCTTCAATTTCGCTTAAATCATCTACTTTAAAATCATATGGAATTGCTTGTAAAACTTGATAATCTTGAGGAATGTTTGCGTTATAAAGTGCTGTTTGGATTGCTCTATTTATCTCTTTTAAAGTTATTTCGTTTCCTGGAACGTTTACTATACCGTAACTTGTAATACTTTTTGTATATGTTGAAGAAACTGAAACAATTGCTTTTTTTACATCAATCCCGGCAATTCTTTTTGCATCACTTAAAGCTTGTCTTATTGACCTTGATGCCATGTCAATGTTGGTTATTGCTCCTTTTTTTATTCCTTTTGAAGGAGCAATACCAACACCGCTTATTGTTAAATTGTCAATTTCTTCATCATAATTAGCGATAATTGCCGTTGTTTTTGAACTTCCTATATCTATTGCCAATAAATTCTTCAACCTTAATCCTTCACATAAGTTATTATTTTATATTTTTGAGACAACTCTTTTATTAAATCTTCTAAAAGCTCACTATTAATTAGGGCTTCGGTTAAAGAATAAATATATTGTTTGTTTTTTTCATATTTTTCTTCATCTAGCAATTTTTGTTCCTTAATCCTATAAAGAATAGCATATTGTGGATTTTTTTGAGGTAATAAAAAATATCCTGTTGGTTTATAAGAGGTAAATAATTTGAATAAAAATTCTTGGGATAAGGCAATTGGAAGATTAATTTTTGAGGCATCGTATTTTGTTACAAAACCTATATCTTTCCCCTTAAAATTAGGCAATAATTCTCTTGCTTTTTGAACTAAAGCGTTTATAGTTTTTTGATTAAGCAAATCTTCCATAACTTTTGATTTTGCTTTTTCAAAAGGTAAAGGCTTTGGTTTGATTTCTTCTAAAAGTTTTGCGCTTATGTAAGCATTATTTATTACGGTTGGTTTTAAATATCCGTGAGAGATTAATTTTTGCATATTTTCAATATCTATAAGATCGTTGTTAATTGAAATAGTAGCTATTTTATAATCTCCTTTTGAATTTTTTAGCTTTTTATAAGCAATAATTGCTTCTTTTTTTAATTTTTTAGCTAAATAATCTCTTCTTACTTTTTCTTTTGCTTTTTCAAAACTTAAAATTTCTCCTTTATCGTTTTTATAATTTAACTTGTTTTGTTCATAAAAGTTTTTTAATTCACTTTCTTTTACCTCTTGATCCAAAGGAATTTTAATATACGCTACTTTATACATCTTAGAAGAGAGGTATTTGTTTTTGTTTTTTTGCCAAAATTTTTTTATTTCTTGTTCGTTTATTGTTACATTAATGTTATTTTTATTAATAATTTTAATTTCGATTTTATCAGCATTATAAAGAGCGCTTCCAATTGTTAAAAGTTCTGTATTAGAAGGTTTTAGATGTAAAAAAGTAAGCAGTTTTTCTATTAAGAGCTGTTTTTTTAATTGTTCTTCAAATTCTTTTGCCGTTTGTCCCGTATTTTTTAAATATATTTTATATGTTTTTTCGTCTTTAAAATATTCAAGAATTTTTTTTGCTACATCTTCATCCGTAACTTTTAAATCTAAACTTTTTGCGTATTCTCTTAAAATAGCGCTCTCAATTGCTCTTTGTAAAGCCATTTTGTCAAGACCTAATTTTTTTGCGGTAGCTTCATCCAAATTTCCACCCATAGCTTTATTAAATTCTTCAAATAATTGATTATATGCCTGTTGAAAGTCTTTTATGCTAACTTTAGTATTTCCTACTTTTGCAATTTCATCCGCACTTCTTCCAAATTGAAATTGTCCCCATCCAACAAAGCCAGCTCCAATAAAAGCAATTGTAGCTATCCATATAGTAATTACTAACCATCGCCTATGAGTTTGCATCCATTCAATCATTAACTACCTTTAAACTTTTTGATATTATAATAAAAAAAAACCTCACAATAAAGGTATTTTTGATGAAAAATTACGAAATTATGCAAAAAGATTTAAAATATAATTGGCATCCATGCACTCAAATGAAAGACCACGAATTTTTACCTTTAATTCCGATTAAAAAAGGAGAAGGAGTATATTTGGAAGATTTTGAAGGTAATAAATATATCGATGCAATAAGTAGCTGGTGGGTAAATCTTTTTGGGCATAAGAATCCTTATATTAATAAAAAAATAAAAGAACAATTAGAAATTTTAGAACACGTTATTTTTGCTGGATTTACTCATGAGGGAGCTGTCAAACTTGGTGAGAGAATTTGTAAATTAACAAATTTCGATAAAGTATTTTATGCAGATAATGGAAGTAGTGCAGTTGAAATTGCAATTAAAATGAGTTTTCATTTTTGGAAAAACAACGGCTTAATTAGACCACTTTTTTTTAGTTTGGAAAATTCCTATCACGGGGAAACTATAGGAGCATTAAGCGTTGGAGATGTTGGACTTTATAAAGATACTTATAAAGAAATTTTGATTAAAAATATAACAATTCCTATACCAAAAGATAAAAGCGTAGAAGAAGCTAAAAAAGCTTTAAAAAAAGCTAGAGAAGTTTTTGAAAGATATCATCAAAATGTAAGTGCGTTAATTATTGAGCCTCTTGTGCAATGTGCTGGATATATGAAAATGCATCATCCTATTTTTGTAAAAGGTCTTAGAGAACTTTGTAATGAATTTAATGTTCATTTGATAGCGGACGAAATTGCCGTTGGTTTTGGAAGAACTGGAAGCATGTTTGCTTGTAATCAAGCAAATGTTAAACCTGATTTTATGACTTTAAGCAAAGGTTTAACGGGAGGTTATTTGCCTCTTAGTTTAGTTTTAACTACAAATAAAATTTATCAAGCGTTTTATTGCGATTATAAAGAATTAAAAGCCTTTTTACATTCACATTCTTATACCGCAAATCCTTTAGCCATAGCAGCTGCTAATGCTACTTTGGATATTTTTGAAAAAGGTAAATTTAAAAACGAAATATTATTTTATGATGAAGAAGGGGAGAGCATAATTGAGCATAATAAAAAAACTTCGAATTATATTTGGGAGAAAATGCAACGATTTAAAGATTTAAAAAACGTAAAAGAGATAAGACAAACTGGAATGATTAGCGCAATTGAGATGATTGATTATCCATTTGAAAAAAGAATGGGATTAAAAGTATATGAATATGGTTTAAAAAATGGAGTTCTTCTTAGACCTTTGGGAAATGTGATTTATTTTATGCCGCCTTATATTATTAAAAAAGAAGAAATCGATAAAATGATAAATGTAGCTTTTGAAGCTATAAAGAGTTTAGAGTAATATTATTATGTAAAGTTTTATAAAAAATATCAAAAAACAATCTATACAATGGAGAAAAAAATGATTAATTTTAAAAAAGCATTAAAAAATTCATTACTAAATCCAATAAAGCATTTTAAACTCAGATATTTACCGCTTTTAATGGTATATTTTGCTTATGGTGCAAGTGGAATTAGTGGAGTAGCGGAAACATTTTGGGTAAAAGAACATTTAAAACTTTCGGCTGCTGCTTTAGTCAGTCTTGGAGTATGGCTTAGTATTCCTTGGACAATTAAAATGGTTTTTGGACAACTTGTCGATAGCGTGCCTATTTTTGGATCTCAAAGAAGAGCTTATATTTATATCGGTGCTTTGTTTATTACAATTGGAACTATCCTTTTAATAGGACTTGCAGGAGATTATGAATGGGCTAAATTTAGTTCAAAAGAAAACGTTTATATTATTTCAGCTTTTTTAACCGTTATTGGATTTGTTATTCAAGACGTAACGGCAGACGCCATGAGTACGGAAGTTGTTGATAGGAATCAGCCAGAGGAAAAAGTTCAAGAAGAACTTGCGTATATTCAAATATTAGGAAGACTTGCAATTTCTCTTGCCGGAGTTATGGTAGCTGGTTTGTCGGGATGGCTTGCTCAAATTTTTTCTTATGAAACTATTTTTAAAATCTCCTTAATTATCCCTTTAATTTCAATTATCGGAGTAACTATTGTAAAGCTCGATACTCCAAAGCCATCTCCAATAAATTGCAAAATCCTTTGTGGAGGACTTGTTTTTGCTATTTTTGTGATTTTTATGGGATATGGAGAGTATCAGCATTGGCAAAATAAAATTTTAGCGTTTATTTTTAAACATTCTCAAGAAATAGTTTTTATGGTAAGTTTATTAGTAATCGTTTATATGTTAAATTTGATTCTTAAAGAAATAGACAAAAAAACGAGAAGCTTTATAATAAAAACCGCAATTGTAATTTTTGTATACAGAGCAATGCCAAGTGTTGGACCAGCACTTCAATGGTGGGAGATTGACGTGCTTGGATTTGATAAAGCTTTTTTTGGAACTTTATCTCAAATAGGAGCAATTCTATCAATTTTGGGAATGTGGCTTTTTAGCGATTTTATAGCAAAAAAACCCGCTCACTATACACTTTTGTGGCTAACTGTCATTTCAACTATTTTATTTTTACCAATAATAGCGCTTTATTATGGGATTCCCCAACAATTGGGACTCTCTCCAAAAACAGTTGCAATAATTGATACGGCACTTGAATCACCATTTGCTCAACTTAGTATGATACCTCTTTTAACGCTTATTGCAATTTATGCACCTGAAGGTAAAAGGGCTACTTGGTTTGCTTTAATGGCAAGTTTAATGAATTTGGCTCTAACAGCTGGAGGATTACTGACCAAATATTTAAATGAAATTTTCGTAGTAAGCAGAGAAGTCGTAGAAAACGGAAAAGTAATTATCCCTCAAGATTATTCTAAACTCGGCATTTTAATGATAATCGTTACGGTTTTAAATATAACCATCCCAACCGTTACGATTTATTACTTAATGATAAGAAAAAAATGATATAATTTTTTTAAAAAATAGGAGGGGAAACATGGCGATTTTAATGCTAATTTTAATGAACCTTGCGGTTATGGCATCGATTTATCTATCAATCTTTGTAATTGAGGCAATTTTTGGAATAAAACTCGATCCTCAAAGTGTTAGCGGTCTTGCTATTTTAGCCGTTATTATAGGATTTAGCGGAAGCATTATCTCTCTTTTGCTATCAAAATGGATGGCTAAAATGAGTATGGGAGTAAGAATTATCGAAACTCCTACAACAGATGCCGAAAAATGGCTTGTTGAAACTGTTGAAAAACTTGCTAATAAAGCTGGAATTCCTATGCCTGAAGTAGGGGTTTTTGATGGACCACCAAATGCTTTTGCAACAGGTCCAAGCAAAAGCAATGCACTTGTAGCGGTTTCTACTTCTCTTTTTGACTTAATGGATGCAAAAGAAATTGAAGGAGTTATAGCTCACGAAATTAATCACATTAAAAATGGCGATATGATAACTATGACTCTCGTACAAGGCGTATTAAACTCTCTTGTATTCTTTATATCTCGTCTTATTGCAAATATTGTAGCGCCAAAAGATGAAGAAGGAAATCCAAATCCATTTGCGTATATGGCAATTAGTTTTGCGCTTGAAATTGTTTTAAGCATTTTTGCAACTATGCTTGCTATGTGGTTTAGCAGATATAGAGAGTATAAAGCCGATGAAGGTGCAGTAAGAATAGATGGGCCAGAAGGAATTTATTACGCACTTGCTAAACTTGGACAAATCCCAAAAGAACAAGTAGCTCTTCCTGCTGAAATGAAGGCATTTGGAATTGTTGGCTTTATAAGCGAACTTTTTAGCTCCCATCCTCCAATTGAAAAAAGACTCGAAAATATTAAAAGAGTAGCAAGAGAATTGGGATACAATATTTAAACATTTTCATTCCTAATTCTTTCTTCTTGATTTTCTCATTTTTATAAAAAAGCTATTCAAAAAAATTTATAATTTAGTTAGTAGTAATTGGTAATGAATTGATTTTTAAGATAATTTTTGAAATATTGAAATTTAGACAATAAAATTACTATCTGTAAAATGAGATCATAATTTCATAAATTTAAGTTTTTAAGAATTCAAAAACTAAGATAAAACCGTAGCTTAAAATTAAGATTCATATTCTTAAAAACGCATTAATCATTAAAAATCAAACTAATCTATAGTTAAAAAGAAAGAAAAAACTTTAAATCTTTTTATTGGAGATTTCTTCTTTTATTTTTGAAGAAATTTCTTTTACTTCTTGTGCTGTATGAGAGAGTTCTTCTAAAATATCCATATTTTTATTGTCAATTGTTTCAATTTCATCCATTGATTCGTTAATATGATTAATTTCATGAGTATTTTTTTCAATACTTCTAACAATTTCATCAATAGATTGCACTAAAGTTTGAATACTTGAATCAATCTCACCTAAAGATTTTTGAGTTCTTTCTGCTAATTTCCTTACTTCATCCGCAACAACTGCAAATCCTCTACCATGTTCACCAGCCCTTGCCGCCTCAATTGCAGCATTAAGAGCCAATAAATTAGTTTGGTCTGCAATTTCTCTAATTACAGATACCACTTCTTTAATACCTTCCGCTTGGGAAGAGACTAAATGCGATTTTTCTACATTAATATTTAATTCATTAGTTGTAACCTCTACTAAATTTTTAATTTTATCTATAATGTTTTTAAGTTCTTTCATTGAATCATCAAGAGAATGAACATCATAAATTAATTTATCGCTTACATTATCTAATTCTTCCGAATTTTGCATATTAGTTTTTATCATATTTACAATTACGCTTCTTAATACATTTAACATTTTTTCCACTTCTCCTACAGGATTTTCAATTTTTCCTCTAAAATCATATTTTGCATATTGTTCCAAAAGATTATGTATTTTATTTAAATCTCTTCCAATTTTTAAAACTAACTCTTCAAGCATTTCATTAAATGAAGTTTTTAATTTATTGAGCTCAGGATTAGAAGTTGGTGCGGTAATTTTATTTTCTAAATACCCATTTTTAACTTTATTTACTATATTAATAGTTTGATTAACCAAAGCTTTTTCTTCTTCTATAGTTTGATGAACATTTTCCATACTTTTATTTATAAGTTGAGCCATTTGCCCAATTTCATCTTTTGAGTCAATCTCAACTTTTTTAAAAGAATCTCTCTTTCTTGAAATATATTCAAAAAATTCAATTAATCCCTCTTCAATTTTTTTAAGAGGAATGATGATGTATTTATTACTTATTTTATAACTTATAAAAATAATGATTCCTATTAAAACTAAATTGACTGAAATAATTGATATTACTGCTGAAATTACCTCTTTATTAGCAGATTCTTTCATCTTCGCTATGGTTTTTTTTACATCTTCCAAATAAGTACCCGTTCCTATTACCCATCCCCAAGATTTAAGTGATTTTACAATCGATAATTTGTCTTCATACTTTTTTGTTTTAGGGTTATAAAATTTATATTTAATAAACGCATAATCTTTCCCCGAATTTTTAATAGCATCAACTCCCAATTGAACAAAAGGAACCTTAGGCGTATTTATAAACGTTTTTCCTTCCAATTGAGGTTTTATAGGATGCATTACCATTTTATAATCCATATCATTTATCCAAAAATAACCACTTTTACCAAATCTTGCAGATCTTACTATATTTTTTATCTTTTCTTTAAGTTCTTTTTCACTATTATTTTTACCATGAAGATAATTTTCTTCCATATTTTCTGACATAGCCTTTTTATAATTAGCATCAATAATTTTAGTCATTATTTCAATTTTATCCATTAAAGCTTTTTTCTTTTCCGCCATAATAGTTTTTTTAAACAATTCTATGTTTTTTTCTGTAGTATTATAAATATTAATTATTGATACAAAAATTGAGACGGCACTAACAATAATAACCGAAGATACAATTAAAAGAAGTATTTTATTTTTAACAGATAAGTTTTTCATACTATTCCTCCCCCCTTTTTTTTCTTAAGTGTACTATTTTAGTAATCTTTTTGTCAAGCTTTATAACTAAAAAAAATTGAAAAACGTTAAAATTAATGTTACAATTAAATCCTAATTACATATAAAAGGTCTAACTTTTATGTTTACCGAAATAAAAGAAATCATTTTAGAAGCTGGAGAAATCTTTAAAGAAGGCTATTTCAACACCAACAAACATATAAACTTAAAAGGGAAAAAAGATTTAGTTACAGAATATGACATTAAAATCGAAAATTTTTTAAAAAAGAAATTGGCTAAGTTTAATTTCAATTTCATAGCAGAAGAATCACTTTATTTTAATAAAGTTTCAAATACGGTTATTATAGATCCTATCGATGGAACTACTAATTTTTCCCATCAAGTTCCTCATTGTGCAATTAGCGTTGCCGTTTATGAAAATTCTCATCCAAAATACGCTTTTGTATACAATCCTATTCTTGAAGAGTTTTTTTATGCTATAAAAGGGAAGGGGGCTTATCTTAACGATAAAAGAATAGAAGTTAGTAAAAATGAGAACTTTCAAAGAGCTTTAATTGCTACTGGATTCCCATATAGTAGCGCAGAAAATGAAGATGATTTAAATTGGGTTATAAATAAACTTCACAAAATTTTACCAAGATGTCAAGATATCAGAAGGCTTGGAAGTGCTTCTCTTGATTTGTGTTATGTTGGAAGTGGAAAATATGAAGGATATTATGAAATCAATCTTAAACCTTGGGATGTAGCTGCTGGAATGCTAATTGTTAAAGAGGCTGGAGGAGTTGTGAGTAATAATGTTGGAGATAAATATAATATGTTTGAAGACAAATGTATTGTAGCAAGCAATGGATTAATTCATGAAAAAATGATTGAAATTTTAGAATAAAAAAGGATCTTTATGAAAAAACTACTTAACATTGTAATTATAAGTTTGATGTTTATTAGCGGATGTAATAATCCTTTTACAAATGAAAGAATAGGGGTAGAATGTGACAAAGATTCAGCTATAAAATTAGCACAAGATATAATAAATAATAGTTTTGCAAAAGGCGATTTATCTATAAAAATTGATCGTAACAATATAATAGAATGGGATTATAAAAATGGAAGATATTTATGTAGAGCTAAAATAGAAGGCACATATAATAAAAAAATTTCTTATATTAAACAATTAGCTTTAGAAAAATATGGGTTTAAATTTGATAGTAAAACTAATAAAGTTAGTGGATGGATATTTTATCAAACTTATTTACCTACAGTAGAAATTAGAAAACTTAAAAATGGCAAAGAGTATAGTTTTTATGTTGAGATTTTAGATTCTTCTAAATTGCCTCAATGGTAATTTAGTAAAAGCTTTTTTAGTTTTGTATTTTATTAATCGTTAGTTAACATAATGTATATTCTCTGGAAATTTTATTTTTCACCTTCCATTATTCTTTTTAATCTTATTGCATCAAAAGGAGCGCTACAATCGCTTGTATTGTTAAAATACACATATCCGTTTCTATACTTTGTAAGT
>Ga0256838_1001108_pt1 | contig 13537 bp, 6 predicted proteins | sample 4571419metaG_FD_185978 | JGI IMG/M metagenome (GOLD analysis project Ga0256838, IMG submission 185978) | Hydrothermal vent microbial communities from Guaymas Basin, Mexico - 4571-419 | ecosystem: Environmental > Aquatic > Marine > Hydrothermal vents | place: Mexico: Guaymas Basin | collected...
CCGCCATGGCAGGGCGGCGCTCTAGCCAACTGAGCTACGCCCGCATTTGGGCCTGCGGGGACTCGAACCCCGGACCAACAGCTTAAGAGGCTGCTGCTCTACCGACTGAGCTACAGGCCCATCAAGTAGTGTATATATTATAAAAGTTTTTTTAAATTTCAAGAAGAAAGTTGTAAAAATTCAAGTGAAGTGTACCACTTTAAGAAATAAGGTTAATTTTGGTGTTAAAAAGCACTTCATAAGGAGTTAGGAAGTTGTGTATTTTTTAAGCATTAAGTTTAATATATTTAGTCTATAAACTTTTATGTTTGTAATGTTTAATATAAGAACGCACCGCCAAGATTTTAGTTTTCATTGTTTTTGATGTTAGATGATAAATATTTTTATTTTATTTATCTTGGTGGTGCACTTCAAATTTTATTTAACATTATTTTTGGAACTGTTGGGAGTAGTAAATTGAGTTTATTATCGTGAAGGATGGTGTGAATATTTAGTTTGAGAAATTAATTGCAATTGTGAAAGTTATTGGAATTGAGATTATAATCAAGAAAATGAAGAAGAGTATATAATAGATGATGCTAAAGATTTGTTTAATGTTTAATTATATAGATAATGTTGATAATAAAGTATAATTTAAACTAAATTTAGCTGGGGAGTGATTCTTCGATTTTTTGTTTTAAATAGTATTTTCTATAGATGTCAATTTCAATTTTTGACATTTTTTTATTTTTAGTTAAAATTTTGGTTAAGATTTAAAATATAAATAAAAACAAAAATGAGTGATGCTTCTAAACAAACTGTTACCTCAATAACTCCTTCTTGAGAGATTAAATTTGATATTCAACAAGTATGGCAAAAAATTTTATCGAGACTTTCTAATCCAATGAATATCATTTCAGTAGTTTGGAACAAAGAGATAGTGGAAGATTTTTCTGATTTTATTCAGAAATTAGTGGAGAGTTTGGATTTTTGAATAATTAGTTTTAAAAAAGAGAATTTTTATAAGATTTTAGCCGAAGTTTATAACAATTTAGAAAACAAAGATGAATTATTTGAAGTTTTTAAAGAAAATTTAAATGTTTTAAAATCGGGTATAGACGATGAATTGTATTTTAACCTATTACGTTTGAAATATAATCGTTTAAATGCAGTATTAGAATATGTTTTTACAAAAATAAAAAATAATGAATTTGATAAAATAAATTTAGATAAAATTTTACAATTGAAGGACAAAGATATTAATATAGAAAAGCAGGTTTATGAAAGATTTGTTGAATTTTTAAAAAAAGAAGAAGAACTTAGGAATGAGATAAAAAAAATTATAAAAGAGGAATTAGAAAATAAAGTTAAAAATAAAGAATATAAAATTTTCAGGCATATAATAACAAAAAATGAAAGAATTAGAAAAAAAGTACTAGATGATATCTTTTTGTTATCTTCTAAAGATTTTGATGAGGATATAAAATTTAAAAAGTTAAAAGACGTTGTAAAAAAATTGTATTCTATATATAAAAAGTTTAAGGAAGCAGTTGCAGATGAAAAAAATAAAATTTTAAAGAAAGAAATTGAAAAATTGTTATCTCAAATAGGTTTGGAGAATATCAATAGTAATACTTATTTCCTATTTAAAGAATGGAAGGATGATTTAAAAAAACAAATAAATAATATAAAAGATTATAATATAAAAGATTGAGATTTTCGGCTTATGTTGAAATGACTTTTATTACAAGAAATACAAATATTTGCCTTTAAATTGTTGATAACTAATAAGGTTGAAGGCAAAAAATCTAAAGAGGATTTTTTGAAATATAGATTAAAAATTAATCTTGAAAAATTATCTCAATTAAAGCAAGAGACAGACAATGAAGAAAAGAAACTAACAATAGAAAAGATAGAAAAACTAAATATGATTAAAAATTTAATTCTTCAAATAGAAAGAAAATCTTGGATTAGTCCTTTCTTAAAGCCGTTGGTAAAGCAAGAGTTGGCAGGAAGATTAAATTTTGATACTGATAATATGAGATTTATATTGTTTATGCTTTATTTTGTTTTATCTCAAAGTTATAAAGAGTATGAGGCTGTTTATAACTTTTTCACTCAAGTTAAACAGATTTATCAAAAAGATACAAATGAAGCTCAGTTTAAAAAATTATTAAACACTTTATCTATATGGCTTTTTATATTTATTTTATTAATTGTTTTTCACAATTTAGATTTGTTTAAAGATATTATTTTCAAGACAAATTATTTTGTCGTTTTAGTTTTGTTAGTAGCTCTTATATGGTATGTATTAAATTTTGATTTTAAGATAGCTGGTTTTAAAAAGAATAGATATTGAATTTATATGACTGCATTGTTAGGTATTATTGCTTCTTTGATAACTGTTATATTTACAAAAAGTGTATTGTTGGGATTAATTGTTTTAGTTATAGGAATAGGTATGGTTATTTTTCAATCTATTGAATCTCTAAAAGTAATAAATACATGAATTTATAAAGTTTTATTATTTTTGTTTTTATTAACTGTATTTTTCTGAATAGCAGGTAAGTGAAGTTACTTAAGGAATAGTTTAGCATCTGTATTTTCTGGTAATGAAAAATTAATAGCTTTATTTTTAGATACTTCTAAAACTACTTCTGTTGAAAATAAATTTATAAAAGAAAAATTACCTACTAATATATCAAATTTTTTAAAATAAATATATTTTTTAATATATTTCTTATTTTCAAGATTTTCTGTTGAACATAAAAATAAATTTTTTATAAATTTCTAAAAATAATTTAAAGCAGTAGAAGATAACTTTTACCAATGTGAAGAAAAATCAAAAAATTAAGATTTTGGTGAAAAACTTTGGTAATATTTGATACTTCAAATATATATGTAACTTATGCTAGACATAAAAAGATTTTTAAATTTAAGGATTATTTTAACTTTGTTAAAAATTTAATCGAGAAGTTACTGGCTGAGTATACTAAAAGAATTAAGAGAGAAAATATATATCTTTTTGTTTGAATAGATGAAAATTTAGAAAAGTCGAAGTGGTTTTATGAAGAAGTAATAAAACTTTTAGGAGTAAATAATGTTATATCAAAGTAAAGTAAAATATTTTAATATAAAAGGACAATTAAGAAGAAAAGCGGACCTTGATGTTGATATATGATTTTATTTATGAAAATTAAGAAATAAATTTACTTCTTTTTGATATTTAATTCAGACGGAGATTTTGCTTGAATTTATAGAGAATTACTTAATGAAAGAAAACAAGTTGTAGTATTGTATTGATATATTAGTGAAAAAGAGTATAAACAATATAGAAAGAAAAGGAAGTTGAAAAATTATAATATTTGAAGAGAAATATTAGAATTGCAAAAAATATTTCCAGGATATATTTTTGTACATCCTATTGATATTTTATTTGAAAATTAAAAACCCCGTCGGATTATTGATATCCAACGGGGCAACGCGGAGAGCCTATAGCCCCCATCCAACGTTGTAATCTTATTATAACTATTTTATCTTTAAAATCAAACATAAAAAATGGCTAATCTGTCAAAGATAAAAAAATTCGCAGATAAATTGAACGACCAACTTAGATGAATTTGACTTTCAATATTGGATAGAGTAAAACTAGTAAATCATCTTTTGTTTTGGAAGTTTATGGAAGAAAAAGGATATGTGACACCTTTATTTTGGGAAAATAAAAAATGGGAAAAATTAAATTATGAAGGAATAAATAAAGAATGGAAAAAGTTGAAACTTACAAATGAAATTTTGAAAAATGTTGATGAAAGTAATGATAAAAATGAAGATAAAAAGGAAAAAGAAAAACAGAGGATAATAAATAATTTCACACAAATAATTAATAATTATAAATTCCCAAAAGAATTAGACAAAATTAAAAATACTCTTTTTCAACAAATCGATGAAGAAGCATTAAAAATAAATTGACAAGACATTTTCTGACATCTTTATGAAGAGTTTTTGAAAACTATTGCTGATGCATGAAATTTATGAGAATTCTATACACCAAGACATATTGTTGAGTTTATGGTTGAAATTTTACATAAACTTTGACTTTCAGCAGATAAAACAATCTGCGACCCCGCTTGTGGTAGTGGTTGATTTTTAGTGAAAGTTTTTGAAAAAGTTTACAAAAATGCTAGAAAAGATGAAAATATCTACTGATGGGAGATAAACCAAGATAGCTATATTTTTGCTTTGATGAATATGTTTGTTCATTGAGACTGAAAGGCAAATATTGAAAATGTAGATAGTTTAGAGAAAAACCATTACGAAAATTTTTTTGATTCATTTGACTATGTTATAGCAAATCCGCCTTATTGAATGAAGGTGAAAGAGAAGAAAAATATTGTTGTTGATTATATGTGGAAGTATATAGATCTTTGTTTCAATAGTTCGAAAAACGTAATAAATAGCAAAGATATTTTTGAATTTATTAGAGGAAAGGTTATTTCTTATTTAGAATGAAAAAAGAAATCTTTAAAAGAGAAATTAGAAAAAGAAAAGAAACAAAAAAAGAAACAAACTTTGGAAAAGCAGATGAAAGAAATAGAAGATAAAGTTAGTAAAATAAAGAATTTTTCAGAAGATGAAAATTTCAAAAAATTTAAAGAATTTTTAGAAAAGTTAGGATTAATTAAATGAAGAGATAAAGAGAATTATGACTTTTTAAAAGATGTAGTTACTAATAATTCGGAACTTCTTTTTTTACAACTTATTTGGACAATTTTAAAACCTGGTGGTCGGTGATTTGTGATAGTGCCAGAAGGAGTAAATTTTAGAACAACTAAGGCTGATGTTTATACAAGAAAATGGTTGTGCGAACATAGTAGTGAATTTTTTATTTTTTCTTTACCAGTAGGTGCATTTTTGCCTTATACAGGAGTGAAGACAAGTATTTATTTGTTTAAGAAGACATTAAATCCAAAGGAAGCAGTAAAAACGATTAAGTATGTTGAGATAAAAAATGATGGTTATACTTTGGATAAAAAAAGAAGACAATTAGGAAATATAGTTGAATGATTTGATTATATAACTGATAGAAGTGATTTTTGGAGGATTATAAATAATGGGCAAAAATTGATAGATAAAATAGTTAGATTAGAAGAATTAATCGATTCTCTTAAAAAATTAAATAAAAAAGATAAGTTAACAAAAAGAGAAGAGAGAAAAATAGATGAGTTAAGCGAAGAGATTTTTAAACTAGAAAAAGAGATTAATAAAATTTATTCTGATATAAATTTAATTGAAAAAACTAGTAATTGTGAAGTTAAACTATGAACAGAGGATGATAGTAAATATATATATCCTTTGAAATCATTAAATGAATTGGTAGAAAGAATTTCTTGAATTAGTAAAGTAGATACTAGTTATTATAATAAGAGTGGAGAAATAGCTATTATATCTCAGTGAGAAAAATTTATATCCTGATATGTTAAAAAATCAGAGGAATATAATATTTGTAAAGAGTCGCCAGTAATAGTATTTTGAGATCATACTTGTAGATTTAAATATATAGATTTCCCTTTTGTAATTTGAGGTGATGGGGTTGTAATATTGAAATCTAATGATGAGTTAGCTTTATCTAAATATCTATATTATGTTTTAAATTTACTTATAAAAAATACTATTCCTAACAAAGAAAAGTATGAGAGACATTTTAAATATCTAAAAAACGTCGAAATTCCCCTTCCCCCTCTTTCAATCCAAAAACAAATTGTTGAAAAGCTTGATAATATGCAAATGTTAAAAGAAAAGGCAGAAAGTTTGAAACATATTTTAAAAAATATTTGAGTGGAAGGTGAGTTTTTTGAGAGGGGGGAGGGGGAGAGAGTGAAATTGTGAGATATGGCAACATTTGAATATTGAATATGATTACCTGCTCAAGATAATGGGGATTTAAGATATATTAGAATTACAGATATAACTGAAAATGGATTTTTAAAAAATGATGATAAAAAATATGTAAATTATCAAGATGGCATAGAACGTTATATTTTAAAGAAATGAGATATAGTGATAGCTAGGACTTGAGCTACAGCAGGAAAAAGTCTATACTTTAATTCAGATGAAAAATCTGTTTTCGCTGGTTATTTAATTAGAATAAATTTTAATAAATCAAAGAAAGTACATTCTAAATTTTTTTGGTATTTTACTAAAAGTGATAGTTACGAAATACAAAAAAATAATTTGTTGCGTGGTGGATGACAACCACAATTTAATGCTAATGTTTTAAAAGATATTCAATTTAAACTTCCTCCCTACTCAATCCAACTCCAACTAGCCAAATACTTCCACACTTATTTTATTTTCCAAAAACTTCTTGATGTTCTATCAGAAAATATCGAAAGTCTTCAAAAAAATTATTTAGAATGAGTTCTGACTGGGAAAAAGACATCTGTTGATTGGATTTTAAGAAGGATTGAAGATATTTTTGAAGAAGAGAAAGCTGTGGAGGAAGTTGTTATAAATATTTATGAAAGTGTCAAAAATTGTTTTTATAATTCCTTCAAATCAATAGATTGAAAAAATGTAGAAGAGATAGTTAAGGAAATTGTAAGTACTATTCAAGATACTGTTTTAAATAAAATTGTAGACAACATTGTAAAACAATTTAAAACAGAAAAGAAAAAAGAATTAAAAGAAGAAATTGGAAATATCAAAGAGCAATTAAAAGAAGTTGCTAAAGAAGAATTTGAAAATTTTGCGAAAAATCTATTTAATCTTGTTAAAGAATATTTTGATTGTAATAAATGCAATTTTGCTTTAAATAATATTTTCAAAGAAGAAAATTTTTTTAACAACCTATACAATCAGATAGAACAACTTGTTCTAAATATAAAACAACAAAAATGAGAAGTCTTCAATTACGAACTTTACAAGAAAATTAAAAATTTTAACAAACAATATTATTTTACTACAGAATGTGAAACAAAATTTGTTGTAGATTTTGATGAGTTTCAAACTTCTTGGAATAAATTTGCTGAACATCTTTTTGATGTTGTTAACTTGATAGTTTGTGATTTAGATAATCTTTCTAAAGGTCTTAAATTTACTTACAACGATTCTAGAGCCAAAGGTTATATTGAGCAATTTATGTTATTTTTGGCATGGGTTACTGGTAAATTGAAAAGAGATTTAGCATTTGATGTTGGTGAATTAAATAGTCTTAGTCTTTCAAATTATTATATGCCAAGAAAGACATTGGAAGATGTTTATGAAAAAATTAGAGAGCAATATTATTTCACAAAAGAGCAAATTTTAAATTATTATTTATCACTTTTGACTAAACAATTTGTTATTTTCTGGTGAATAACTGGAATATGAAAATCTAAACTTGCTTCGGAATTTCCTAAAGCACTTTATGGAGAAACTGATTATGCTAAATATTTTAAACACATAGCAGTAAAATCAAAGTGGGAAGATGACAAAGAAATAAAATGATTTTATGATTATTTAGAAGATGATTATAGAGAAGGAGAATTTATAAGTATTGCTAAAAAAGCATTGATAGATAGAGCGAATCCATACTTTGTATTGTTAGATGAAATGAATTTGTCAAAAATAGAACATTATCTTTCAGATTTCCTATCTTTTGTTGAAACTATTAAACCAAGAGGAGTAGAGAGTTTGGAAGAGATAAGTATTTATGACGAGTTTTATATTAAGGCATTAGCTGATTTTATAAATGCTATGGAAAGATATTTTATGGATGAATTTTTACTTAGTAAAGATTTTGTCCTCGATGAAATTTTAAAAAAGAAGAATCAAGAAGAATTTGATGAAATCTTAAATATGTTATATGAAAAGATAAAAAAGAGGTTTAATGTTATGAAAGAGTTATTCTATTTTGTAAGAACTAAACAAGCTTTAAAAATTTTATATGACTTGCTGTTAACAAACAAAATTTTTGGAATACAAAGTTTTATTTTTAGAGGAAATGAACTAATTGTTAAAGAAAGTTCTGTAAAAACACAATTAGTTCAAGAATATGAAAAAGAATTTGAAGACTATAAAAAATTGTTATATGTGGTAGGAAAATATTTAGGTGAAGAGGATAGATTGATAGAGATATTAAAATGACAAATGGATATAGATAAAGATAGTTTACAAAAATTTTTAGAAGTAAATTTTTCGATATTTGAAGGTTTGATGCTATGACTGTTTAAAGATGAGAATCTATTTAAAAAGGAAGAGAAAATAGAGGAATTTGTTATTGATGTTGCTAGGAAGCTTTGAGTAGATGAGAGGAGATTATTAAATTCTTTGAAAATTAAAGAGAAAGACTGAGAAGAAAGATTTAGTTTGTTCAGTGGGTATACAGAATTTCCAAATGAAAAAAAAGAATATTTAATTTATAATCCTATTAAAGAGGTAGAAGAAGAAAAGCTTTTGAAAGTATATCTTCAATTTTTTAAGTTAAATTTTATAGGGCAAGATTATAAAATATGATATTTGGATTTTTCTGAGGAAAATGATAATATAATGGACGAAAGCAAAGAAGGAAATGATAAAGATAAAAACAAGAAAGATAATAAAATTATTAAAGAGAGAAATATTATTGATGAATTAAAAAATTTAGGTTTTGGAGAGATTATAAAAGTAAATAAATTGGATAGTGAAAAGGATAAATTGATAATAAAATTTGAAAAATCAAAATTAAATTATCTTTCCGAATTCATCTATCTTTCAGAATACAAATTCCACTTCAATGAAAAATCTAAAAAATCAAAATCAGAGCAACTAGAAGAGTTTAGAAAAAAATTGATTAATAAATTGAAAGAATGATATTGCTTGAGACTTGTTTCAGTAGATTGACAAATTAGTTGAAAAAATATTTTTACACTTACAGTGTGAGAGTTGGAAAACGCTAAATTTGAACTTTGAATAAGGATACCAGACAACCTTTATATTACTTGAACAATGAATATTGACGAAGCTTGAGAAATGATAAGTCCAAAGGTAATTGATAGAGCAAATATTATTGAATGGAATGATGTATATATAGGAGATGAAAGGGCTACTGACATTTTTGAAGCTTTGCCTTTTTTAAGATGTGTGGAGGAAGAAGATAGAAATATAGATGATATTAATTTAGAATTAAATGATTATCCTTTTAATTTTGAAATTATTGAGAAGATTTATCCAGATGAGATTAAAAAGTTGTTTTGTTTAGAAAATTGAAGAGTTAGAATTTTTGAAGTATTGACTCCTAATTCATTTAATAGAATACAAGAATTTAGTTTATTATTAGCAAAAATTTACCATATAACAAAAAAGGCAAATATACATTTTGGTTATAGAACAATAAATGAGATTTTGGTTTATTTAATAAATTTTGAAAGAAGATTGAATTTTTGAGTTCCTGTTCAAGATAGATATAATAATTTTTACAAACTAGCAGATTTGCAACTTTATCAAAAGATTTTGCCAAAATTTAGAGGAAGTGGAGAAAAGGTGAAGAATGTGGTGGTGGAGATATTGTATTTACTTTTGAAAGATGAGTTTAAACAGAGAGTTAGATTTAATGGTATTCAAAACATTATCTCTAATTTAGAATCTCAAGTAATTAGTAAATTAAAAGACTATTTAAAAGATAAATACAAAATTGAGCTTGCTAGTGATATTGATAACAAAGAAGAGTTGTTAAAAGAAATAAAAAGAATGAGATTTTTAATGAACTATAGTAAAAAATATTTGCAAAAAGAGTTAGAAAAGAAAATTAGAGAAATTACTATGGAAATTATCTCAAATAAAATTGATAAATCTAATTCAAATGGTATTGTTGATTTTTCTAAATTACAAAATAGTTTAAATGATTTAATTAATAGTTCAAGAATAGAAGATTTAACAAATTATTCAAAGACTTTTAAAAAACTTCTCTATATGCTTGAAAGATATGAAGAAACTGGAACTATTGATTATTGGAGTTAAGATAACAATTACAGACAATTTGTTTTTAAATTACAGACAATTATTTTAGGATGAATTATTTAGAAATAATTGCAGATTTAATAAGTAAAATTAAAAATGGAAATCTAATAATTCCTTTTAAAATAGAAGCTAATTTGGATGGTAAAAGAATAATTTTAGAGAAAAGCGTAGATATTTTTAAAAGTTATCAAAAGAAAAAATATGTGTTTGATATTGAAAAGTATGTTGTTTTTAATTTAACTTTTTTGATAAATTTTTTAGAAAATCAAGAGTTAAATGAACTATTTTTTGAATATGAAAATCTAGAAAACGTTCAATATTTTGCTTATATAAAACAAAAAAATTTTGATGTAAATTATTTAGAAACTGTAAATTTTGAGATTGAAAAATTCGTTCCTTTCTTTTTAGAGTTAGAAACTTTTAAAATAACAGTTGAGTGAATAAATAATCCTTCTATTAAATTAAACTGAAAGTCTGTAAAGAATTGAAATATAAATTTAAAAAATCATATCTGACTTCAAACTTTAGAAATCCCTTGAGTCTGATCTTTCAAATTTAGAGTTTTTCCAAAGAAAAACGACTTTTATGAAAGTGTAGACAAAATTTTACAAAAAATTGATAAAATTTATTTTTGATGAGTTTTTACAAATGAAGGTGAAGTTGGTTGAAAGTGAGATTATAAACTAGTAGAAGCACTTTTAACATCCTCTTCTCAAAAACTTTTAGACAAAATCAAATATTTTTACAATCAAATAAAACTACATCCTATAAAAAAGACAAAACTAGTTGTAAAATGAGATATTAAAAAAGAAGGTTTGACACGTAAAAATTTATATTATATTAAATCTCAACGACATAATCTTATTCCTTGATGAGAAGACTCTAAAAAAAATTTTAACAATCAAAATCAATCTACAAATGTAGATATTCATTGAAAAGAAGTTAGTCTAAAAAGAGTAAAACACTATGAAAAAGTAGACAATTTTGATATTCCTGAAAACAGATACATTAAAAGACTTTTACATCAAAATTATATGTATTTCAAAAATTCTGGTGATGCTAAATTAGCGCAATTTTTCTATCGTCTTTTATCTACTTGAATTTTCAAAAATGTGAAACTAGATTTGTTAGCATCAAAAACTAGCAAAATTGATTTAAATCAAAATTATTTGAATTTAGAAAAATATTTAAAAGATTTTGTTAAAGTTGATATTTTAGATTTTTTGAATAGGAAAAATATAAAGACATTTAACGATCTTTATGAAGTATATTGTTTTATAAAAATGGGAGAAATTTTTTTATCAGAGGAAGCAAAAAGAAGAGGTTGGGAAGTAGTAGGAAGTATAAAAGATATTTATAGAAATTGAAAATTTGAAAATTGTGATAAGATATTACCAATAGATTGTGAGTTTTGTTTAAAATTAAAATATAACTGAAAAGATGTTAAACTTACTTTTTGATGAAATTTAAAGAGAAAAAATTGATTAACGTCGGTCACTCCAGATTATATTTTAGATTTTTGAGACAAAAAGATTATATTTGATGCTAAATATTCTGTTGAATATTATCCAGAAGCAGATATTATTGGAGTAGTAAAAGATAGGTTTACAGAACTTTACACTAAATATTGGCTACAAGCAGATCCTTCAGAAAATGTTAAATGAGTAATTTTGCTTTATCCAAATAAAGATGTGGATAAAAAGACTTTTAATTTTATTGATTTACAGATAAAGAATAAAATTGTGATGTTTCCGATTGATGAGTTTGATGAAAAGGATTTTTATTCTGTTTCAGAAAAATTTTTTGATATAATTGAAAATATGTTAACAATATAAATTTTAATTTAGTAAATATTTTTTCTTGCTTTTATGTTGATTTTGATTAATATTTAAGCAATATTTTGTTAATTTAAATTAACAAATGATGTATTTTAAAGAATATGAAATTCTAAAAAGATTAGAAACGAGTTTTTTAAAACAATTTTGAAAATTTAAAAAGAGAGATATTTTTAGTAAAATTCCTTGGCATCATTCTTGAATAATTTTATGGTGAGAAAGATGAGTAGGAAAAACAACTCTTTTAATTCAAAAGAGAGTAGAAACTACAGATGCCTTTTATTTTTCAGCAGATAATGTTTTAATATCTAATATATGACTTTTTAGATTTGTATATTTTTTGTATGAAGAAAAAAGGATAAGAAATTTATTTATAGATGAGATTTTTAAATATCCTAATTGGATTCAAGAGTTAAAAAATATTTTAGACAGTTTTCCTGATTTAAAACTTTATTGTAGTGGTTCTAGTGCGTTAGAGTTATATTCTTGAATTGCTGATTTGGGAAGAAGGATTATAGACATTGAAATTAAAGGTTTTTCTTTTAGAGAATTTTTAAATTTTAAATATTGATACAATTTTGATAGTTTATCATTTGATGAAATTTTAAATAATCATTTGAATTTAGCATCTGAGATATTGCCTCAAATAGAAGGTTTTTTTTCAAAATGGTTGGAGTATATTAAAAAATGAATTTATCCTTTTGGAGTAGATTTAGAAGATGAAATTTTTTTTACAAAGTTAGAAAATACTTTACAAAGGATTATTTTACAAGATTTACCTGCAATAAAAAATTTTGATAGTTTAACAATAAAGCATTTAGAAAAGCTTTTTTATTTTATTGCTAACATACCTCCGTCTGAATTAACTATTTCAAGTTTAGCTTCAAAAATATGAATTAATAAAGTAACTTTATCAAATGTTTTGAGTCTATTAAATAAAATATGAGTTATTTTTTTAGTTCCTAAGTATTGAAATGTAAGTGATATTCTTAGAAAATCATATAAGATACTATTTTCAAATTCTAATAAGTATTATGTTTATAATATTGAACCTAATGTATGAACGATTAGAGAATGTTTATTTTTGTTTTTTGTAAGTTTTATTAAAAAAGCAGAAGTTTTTTGTGGAAAATGAAACGATTATTATTTAAAGTTTTTTGAAAATACGTTGAATTTTGAAATTTGAGGTGAATCAAAAAAGAGAAAAAAAAGAAAATATTGAAAATGAGTATATTTGGTTTTAGATATTGATATTTCAAATGATAAATCAATAATTCCTTTGTGGCTTTTGGGCTTTTTGTGATAGTATATTTTATGAGTTGTATTTAACAAAATAGGGTTTAAAGTAAAGTTTTTAAATTCTTAAATTTTATAAATGAAAATTCTTATTCGATGAAAATGAAAAGTTGGAAGGGCGGCAAAAGAATTGCTAGATTATTTAAATATTCAAAGTCATATTGAAGATGATGATAGTTTTAAATGAAACTTTAATAATTATGTTTTACAATTTGATAAAATAGTAGTTTCTCCTTGAATAAAGCCTAATCATCAAATTTATAAATTTTGAAAAGATAAAATTATATGAGAGTTAGATTTAATACGATTTTTAATTAGAAAGTTTGGTTTTAAAAATTTGTATTTTATTTGAATTACTTGAACAGATGGTAAATCTACTACTACTTGGAAAATATACAATATTTTAAAAGACAGATTATCAGAGTATAATGTGTATATATGAGGTAATTTTG